>Ga0163209_1001237_pt1 | contig 11200 bp, 5 predicted proteins | sample Kivu_160m_FD_113538 | JGI IMG/M metagenome (GOLD analysis project Ga0163209, IMG submission 113538) | Freshwater microbial communities from Lake Kivu, Western Province, Rwanda to study Microbial Dark Matter (Phase II) - Kivu_160m | ecosystem: Environmental > Aquatic > Freshwater > Lake ... | reverse complement strand
TTGTACGAAGGCAGTTTTGCCGTTATAGGCGGAAATTTTGACCATGCCGGAGAGGTCTCAAGCGGTATCAAGGCGATCTTGAAACGGATGGGTTTGTCCAGTGACGTCATCCGGAAAGTAAGTTTGCAAAGTATATCATTTGCCGGCATGATGCCGGCGTTACGTCCCGCCCAGCTTTTTCAGCAGCCTCAATAGATAGCTTGTCCCAAGCTCAATTCGCAACCGCATTATTCGTTAACTGCTAAGATTTTAAGCATATTGAAATATCAATATATATCATCTACTTACGAAACTACTATACAATTATTGTATAGTTAGTATTCAAAAAGCCACTTTCCCATTAAATGATAATATATAATTATAACAAGCATATATAAGCGAAGGTCTGGTTGGCACGGCTTGTGCTTATATTATAGTTAAAAACAGAAAACGCGAAGAAATAATTTTGCAGGAGGATTAAAGAGATGAACACACAAGTGAAGGTATTATTGGTAGACGATGAGGCGTCGGTTCGCCGCCAACTGGCGATCGGCCTCATGCAGAGCGGGTTCGATGTGGAGGATTGCGAAGACGGTCTTTCGGCTTTGAAGAAGATCGAAACAGCGGAAAGGAACAAGTCGCCCTACCACTTTATCGTCACAGACATCCGGTTGCCGGACGTCAACGGTCTGAAGCTCTTACAGGTGATCAAGAGCAAGTATCCGGAGTTGCCGGTGGTTGTAATATCCGGTTACGGCGATGAGCGAACGAAGATGAACGTGGCGGACAATTTCGGCAATGCGTACCTCGACAAGCCTTTCGATGTCACCGATCTGGAGGCGACATTCAAGAGGATCGGGCTACCGGAGAAAGAGGAAGCGGATATCAGGCCGTGGGCTGCGGTGGAGCATCGGCAGGTAAGCGCCTATGTGTTTATTCGCGGCTCTTCGGACGCGGACCTGAACAATATTTACACCAGCCTCTATTTTGCCGACGGGGTGCTGTATTGCGACGCGGTGATAGGCGAGGGGGCCGGTGAATGGGACATCGTTATTCTGGTTCAGGCGCCGGACAAAAAAGGCATCGAAAAATTCGTAAAGACGCAGGTTCAGTCGCTCAAGGGTGTCAAGGACGCGGAAATTCATCATGCCGAGCGTCCGTGGCTGGGAGAGGATATCGAGTCATTCATAAAGAATTACGAGCGAATGAACGCGATGGAAAAGCCCGGCGAGGAGTTAGGGGACAAGAGGAACCGCCGTAGGGTGTCCGCTTACGCTATGATTGAGATAGACCGTTCTCAACTTGTCCAGTTATACTCCAAGCTTTATTTCACCGACAACATTGTCTACTGCGATGCGACCGACAGCGGCAACATGATGATCCTCTTCGTCCAGGCCCAGGATTTCGACCAGATACGCAGGACGATAGCGAACGAAATTCGCACTCAGCCCGGCGTACTCAGAGTGAAGATGATGAATATAGTTGAAATAATTACAATGTAATCGGGAGAGGAGAGGAAGAGTGGAATTAATAACCAAACCCATCATTGAAACCCCTCTGCCGGCATTCGGCAGGATGTTGTGGAGGTACCGTGGCGAGCCTGGGATGCTGATACCGCTTCTCCAGGCCGCCCAGGACACTTACGACTACATACCACCTCTCGCGATCGAGCAGATAGCAGAGGTCACCGGCATACCGTCAAGCGAGGTGTACGGGGTAATAACGTTTTACACGCAATTCCGTCTTCAACCGCTGGGCAAATATCTCATAAAGATGTGCAAGGGAACCGCGTGCTATGTTTCCAACGCGGTAATGATAGCCCAGACAATAGAGGATGAACTTGGAATCGGCCCCGATGAAAATACACCAGACAATCTGTTCACTTTCCAGGTGGTCGCCTGTCTCGGCTGCTGCAGTCTTGCGCCGGTGGTCATGATAGGTGAACAGACGTACGGAAAGCTTACGCCCGATAAACTTCGCAGGATTCTTCGCCAGTATAAAAGAGATGGCAAAGCTGCCGGAGCTGACAATTAGAAATGTGATTGTGGCTGAGCGCCTATCGGGCACATGGCACCCCCCAAAGTTAGATTCATATATTGGAGGAAAAAATGTAATGGAGGATCGTATGCAAGGAGTGACGATTGGGCTCGCCTCCTGCGGTATAGCTGCAGGAGGTCTTGCTGTTTATGAAAAGTTCGAAAAACTTCTCGATCCGGCGAAAGATAAAGTAATTCTCAAACAGACCGGTTGCGTCGGCATGTGTTATCGAGAACCGCTTGTTGAGATAACCGATAACGGAAAAAAAAAGATTTTATATGGAGAAGTGACTCCGGAGCGCGTAGACAGAATAATAGAAGAACATCTTCGGGGCGGAAAAGTTATAGAAGAATGGGTAGTTGAGGACATTGACTTTGTAAAGAAGCAGAAGCGGATAGTCCTTCGCAATTGCGGAGAAATAGACCCTTTCAGCCTTGATGCTTACATGGAAAGGGAAGGTTATGGTGCTCTGGGAAAATCTGTTAAAGAATACACTCCGGAACAGGTAATCGAGATCATCGCTGATTCCGGCCTGCGTGGTAGGGGAGGAGCGGGGTTTCCAACCGGCACGAAGTGGCGGTTTGCCCGCGCATCGAAAGACGAGCATAAATACCTTATATGCAACGCCGACGAAGGCGATCCGGGTGCCTTTATGGATCGGAGCGTTCTTGAGGGAGACCCTCACTCGGTCCTGCAGGGTATGGCAATCGCTGCTTATGCCATTGGAGCAGATCAGGGCTATGTGTATGTGCGGGCGGAATATCCGCAGGCGGTCAAACGGCTTCGCCTCGCCATCGCCCAGGCTGAGGAAAGGGGTTTTCTTGGGCATAATATCTTCGGCAAGGGCTTTAATTTTTCGATCAAGCTCAAGGAAGGGGCGGGAGCGTTCGTCTGCGGTGAGGAAACTGCGCTGATTGCGTCCATCGAAGGCAAGCGCGGAATGCCCCGTGTCAGACCTCCTTTCCCGGCGGAAGCGGGACTTTGGGGACATCCCACCTGCATAAATAACGTTGAAACACTCGCCAATATTCCCTGGATCATCATGAACGGATCCGCCGCCTATAAAGTTTATGGAACGGAAAAATCGAAAGGCACCAAGGTATTTGCGCTGGCGGGCAAGATAAAGCGCGGCGGGCTTGTGGAAGTTCCCATGGGCATGACCCTGAACGAAGTCATCTACGAGATAGGAGGCGGCACAAAATCGGGAGGACCGTTCAAGGCGGTGCAGATGGGAGGCCCCTCCGGTGGATGCATTCCGTCCACATTGGGGAAAACACCCATTGATTATGAAAACATAACCGCTACGGGAGCGATCATGGGGTCCGGTGGCATGGTGGTTATGGATGAAACCACATGCATGGTGGATGTTGCCAGATTCTTCTTGACTTTCACCCAAAACGAGTCTTGCGGAAAATGCACTTTCTGCCGCATAGGCACCAAGCGAATGCTCGAAACACTCGAACGGATTTGTATGGGCCGGGGCGAGGAAAAAGACCTGACAATGCTTGCGGAACTGGGCGAGCAGATAAAGACAAGCTCGCTTTGCGGCCTGGGCCAGACGGCGCCGAATCCCGTGCTCACCACTCTGCGTTATTTTTACAACGAGTACGAGACGCACATAAAGGACAAGAAGTGTCCCGCCAAGGCCTGCCTGGCGCTGGTGGATTTTTTCATTAATCCCGAGGTGTGTAACGGCTGCGGCCTTTGCATGAAAAGCTGCGATTCAAAGGCCATCAGCGGCGAAAAGAAGACACCGCATGTAATTGATCAGAGCATTTGTGTAAAATGTGGCAAATGCATAACCATATGCCGTCAGAGCGCTGTGGAGAAGAGGTGAGGAAGATGCCTGAGAAAACAGATATTGAACGTACTCGACTCCCCGTGGAATTAAAGATCAATGGCCGGACAATAACAGCCCGTCCCGGCCAGACAATCCTGGAAGTCGTTCGTGAGCAGAAGCTTGATGACATACCGAGCCTTTGCCATGACCCGAAACTCGAGCCTTTCGGTTCCTGTTTTGTGTGTGTGGTGGAGGTCAAGGGCGCCAAGGGTTTTATTCCTTCATGCACCACGCGCATAAGGGACGGAATGGAAGTAACCACCAGAAACGAGAAAATATATTACGCGCGGAAAAGCGCGCTCGAACTGCTCCTTTCCGATCATTATGCCGATTGCATCTGCCCCGCGCAGAATAATTGCCCGGCGGGGGTGGATGTTCAGGGATACGTAGGCCTTGCAAAGCTGGGGCACTATGAGGAAGCGCTGCGGCTTATCAAAGAAAAGAACCCGCTGCCGGTAATATGCGGTAGGATTTGTGTGCGCAAGTGCGAGTTGAAATGCCGCCGGAATGACGTGGACGAGCCGGTCGGCATAAACTATGTGAAACGTTTCATCGTGGAACATTCGAACCACGATCTTATCAAACCTGAGGTAAAACCGCCCACAGGCAAGAAAGTAGCGATAATTGGTGGAGGCCCTGCGGGACTTACTTGCGCAAATTATCTTGCATTGCAAGGTCATTCGGTAAAGATTTTTGACGCAATGCCGAAACTCGGCGGAATGCTTCGCTACGGTATTCCCGAGTACCGTCTTCCGAAGGCCGAACTGGACAATGAAATCGCCGAAATTATAAGCCTGGGCGTTGACGTTGTCACCAACAAAAAACTCGGAAAAGATTTCACACTGGCAAGCCTTAAGAAACAGGATAAATTCGACGCGGTGTTCTTGAGTCCCGGCGCGCCGATAGGCTCGAAACTGGGTGTTCCCGGCGAGGACGCCGAAGGCATCGAATCGGCCCTTGATTTTCTGTGCGACAGCGTGCTTAAAGGCCCGCGCAAGCTTCATGGGAAGGTTGTGGTCGTAGGAGGAGGAAACTCGGCTATAGACGCCGCTCGAACCGCAGTCCGCAGCGGCGCTCATGAAGTGACCCTCCTTTACCGACGCACCCGCGCCGAGATGCCTGCGCATCACGAGGAGGTTGACGCAGCAGAAAAGGAAGGGGTCCGGCTGGAAATTCTGGCCGCTCCAACGGAAGTTATTGCCGAAAAAGGGCGCCTGAAAGCTTTGAAATGCATCAGGATGGCGCTTGGTGAACCCGACCAGAGCGGAAGGCGTAGCCCGGTACCGATAAAAGGCTCGGAATTCGAATATCCGTGCGATTTTGTCTTTTGCGCCATCGGCCAGCAAACCGATAAGACTATTTTCAACGTTGATCCGGAAGAACAACGGCCGGCGGTAAGCAGACGCGGCACTATAACAGTTGATGATTCCGTAATGACGACAAACCTGCCGGGGGTTTTTGCAGGCGGCGACGCAGTGACGGGGCCTGCCGTTGTCATTGACGCAATAGCTCACGGGCGCCGCGCCGCGGAAGCTATTCATCATTACCTGACCAAGGGGAAAGTTGAAAAGCCGAAGTGGACTTTTATCAGCGGACGAGACGTGTTTGGCAAGATTCCCGAGCGCATGTACGAGGAGGTTCCTCGAATACCGCGACAACATCTGCCGGAACGGGAGCCTGAAATAAGAAGGCGCGATTTCGAGCAAGTGGAGCTTGGACTCCCCAGGCCGGAAATGGAACTGGAAGCGAGCAGGTGCATGGAATGCGGCTGCAAAGCACAATTTTACTGCGATCTACGCAGATACGCAACCGATTACAACGTAGACATAATGAGATTATCGGGCGCAGTCCGTCGTCATAAGGTGGACAGCAGCCATCCATTGATCACGTTTGACCCGAATAAATGCATTCTTTGCGCAAGGTGTGTGCGGACATGCGCTAACGTGCTGAGCCAGTCGGTACTTGGTTTTGTGGAGAGAGGGTTTAATACGACGATCAAACCGTCGTTGGGTAGGCCTCTGGCGGAAAGCCCGTGTATATCCTGTGGCGCGTGTATAGAAACCTGTCCGACCGGCGCGCTGACGGCCAAGCTGCCTTATGGGAGGCAAGGACCGTGGAAATCGGAAAAGTTCCAATCGGTGTGCTCCTTCTGCTCCCTGGGCTGTTCCATTGACATCAATAAAGTGACGGACGGGATTCTCTGGGCAACTTCGCCGGCAATATCCGGCCCGGACGAAGGAGACTTATGCTTCAAGGGGCGATTTGGAACTGGATTGATACAAAGTTCGGAACGGCTCAGCAAACCTCTCATCAGAAAAAACAATCAACTTGTGGAAGCCGGTTGGGATGAGGCAATCGGCGAAGCGGCCCGCCTTCTGGCGGACGTCCGGGACAGATATGGGTCGGAATCGGTCGCCGTACTGGCTCAACCTCGAATGACATTGGAAGAATGCTATCTGGCCGGCAGGCTGTCTCGCGCCGCTTTGGGTACAGACAAGATCGGAACCTTCGGCCAAGTATTCAAAGGCGGAATTCGGAATGATCTGGACGATATTCTTGGAGAGACCTCTTCCACATGCTTCCGGGAAGATATCAACACCGCCGACACTCTGCTTTTAATAGGGGCTGACCCCTCAAAAACTCATCCGGTGTTAGGCATGTCATTACGCCGGGCGGTTAGAAAGGGCGCAAAACTGGCGGTGCTTAATTCGAGCAATATAGATCTCGCGCGGTACTCGAAACTGTGGCTTGATCCGCGCCGGGGAACAATGGGTATTTTGCTGGCCGGAGTATTGCGCCGGTTAATGGATCGCGGAGAACTCATCACGGAATCTCTAAGCAAAGTAAACGGCGAGATGAAGCTGTTAAGCGATTCACTGGCAAATGCTACTCTGGATGAAGTCTGCCGCGTCGCAGGCCTCGATCCTTCCAGGATTGATGACTTGGCCGAAATGCTGGCCGGCGGAAGAAAGATCGTGGCCATTTACGATCTGGATGACACACAGGAAAGGGCACAAGACGACCTCGCAATCCTGGCGCAATTGATGCTTCTTACCGGTCATATTTCACGGCCGGGCAGCGGATTGTTGTTGCTGCAATCGGACTGCAACTCGGAAGGCGCCAGATTGGCAGGAATGAGAGAGGGTGTTTTGCCGGGCGGATATTCCATATCAAATGGCAAATTCCGCCGGAAAACCGGGAAATTATGGAAAGCAGATCTTGAAGGGATGGTTCGGGAAAACAGAAACAGTGTCTTCGGAAAACCATCATCGTCGCAAATCAGAGGTGCTCTTGTGATGCTTAATGATCTGCTCAATGATCCGGAGGCGCGGCAAATCTCCAGCAACCTGGAGACATTGGTTGTCGTAGATCACTTCCTCACGGAAACGGCCAAAGTGGCCCAGGTAGTGCTTCCGGCATCAACACCGGCCGAGACCGATGGAACGATGGTCAGATTTGATCGCCGGCTCGGAATTCTCACGAAGGTGACCCCACCGCCGGGAGGCTTGAGCACAGCGGAATTGATTTGCAGGCTCTCCAATGAGTTGGGGCACAGGATTCCAACATCGGACGCGACACAAGTGCGCCAGGAAATCTGGAAACTCTTGGAAATAACTCCGGAAGACGCGGAAAAGGCGCGTCAGGATGGCAAAATGTGGCCGTCTATCAAAGACTATCCGAAGATCAGGCATCTGCGAGCCGTTCAACTGTCCTCCAGGACAATGCATCCGGTCCACCTTTCTTACGCTACTCTCGACGGATATATTCAAAGGCGACTGGCGCAAATGGGGATTGATATATAGGAGCGGGAAAAGCAGGGTAAACTGAAAAAATGTATCAAGGATTTTACGTGATCGGTTGAAAAAAGAAAGTTACATTGAGAACGGTATCCATCTAAATTGAAGGCTCTTTATCTTCATGCGATTTTTCGGATTGCTGGCGTCCTCCGCCACGAGCCGGCGGTATCACATCAATCCCATAGTCTTTTAATTTATTGAGGAGCCCCACTCTTGATATACCGAGTATCTGCGCCGCCTGCGTCCGATTACCGCCGGTATATTCGAGAACCCGCTGAATGTGTTCGGCTTCAACCTTCGTAAGCGATTTCCGAACACTCGATGGAAGAGGCGCCACATGATATGCCACCGCTTTAACCAAATAGGGAGGTAAAGAACGTTTGGACAAAGTGTCCCCGTTTTCCAATACCACGGCGCCGGCGATAATATTTTCCAACTCCCTTATATTTCCAGGATAATCATACATCTCCAAGATATTCATTACATCTTTGGAGATAATCTCTATTTTTTTATTGTTAATTTTGTTGTGCTTTTCAAAAAAATGGTATGCGAGCAATTCCGTATCACCCTTTCGCTCTCTGAGGGGAGAAAGAAAAATCGAGCTTATATTCAGCCGGTAATAAAGGTCTCTGCGGAACCTTCCCTTCTCGATTTCCGCGCTCAAATCCTTATTTGTAGACGCAACGATTCTCACATCCGCTCCTCGCCGTTCCGTCGATCCGACTCTGAAGTATTCCCTTTCCTGCAACACGCGGAGCAACTTTGCCTGAATCGGAAGCTCAAGCTCTCCAATTTCATCGAGGAACAAAGTGCCGCCGTTCGCTTCCTCGAAAAATCCGTTCTTAGACACTACCGCGCCGGTGAATGCGCCTTTTTCATGACCGAAAAATTCGGACGCGAAAAGCTCGGACGCAAAAACTCCCGCGTTCACGGCAATAATAGGCTTATCGTGGCGCCTGCTGATCTTATGAATAGCCTTTGCCACGATTTCCTTTCCAGTGCCGCTTTCACCCCATATCAGCACATTATTTTCACTTTCAGCTATCTGCTCCACCTTTTGGAGTATACGGAGAAAACTTTTATTCTGAGTGATAATGTCTTTGAATGCCTCTTTATGACGAATACCCTCCAGCTTCACCTGGTCGCGCAAATCGGATATTTCGTCTCGCAATCGGGATCGCTCCAGCGCACGCTCCAGAGTGATGAGAAGACGCGCGCTGTCAACCGGCTTGCAAAGGTAATCATAAGCGCCGATCTTCATTGACTCCACTGCGAGTTTCACGTCTTCGACACCGGTAAGTATTATTACTTCGATCTCCGGATGGTTCGGGCGAATCCATCGGAGCACGTCCCATCCCGTTACTTCCGGCATATCCATATCCAGAAGAACGAGATCGTAGTTTCCGGAATCAATCTTCTCGAAAGACTTGGTGCTGTCGCTCAAAACTTCCACGTCAAATTTCTGCGTTTGAGTAAGAGAAACCAGGAGGTAATTGAGAACTGCCTCATTATCATCTATAACCAGAATCCGGTTCATCCGGAGCTCCTTTTGATTGAAAATGCATTTATATTACTATAGGATCATTCTATCGATGTCTTCGAGTTCGATGGCGCCGCTTTTATGAGAAACATCGCTATTGTTTTTGAGAACGTAAATGAGCTCCAGTTTAACCGGGAATTTGGCGTTGTCGGGTATGCGTGCGGATACAAGGTGCCAGTCGGTGGATTGGAGAGCGTTTTCAGTAAAGGACACGTTGTATTTTTGGTCCAACTTATCGCGGTACGCCAGTCCAAGCTGGTGAAGGCTTCCGTCTCCTTTGACGAAAAGATTGATCGTCTTTGGGCTGCCCTTGGGGATATCCGCGCGGATATAATATGCCTGAACATCTTGCTGTTCATTGAAGTTGTAATCAAGCGTTCCGCGATTAACAAAGCTGTAAGTGGTCTTCAGGACTCTTTGGATTTTCTTTTTTTTTTTGTTTTCAATGCCCTCTTTTTGCTTAACCGGCAGGTAAAATCTGAATGCGGCGCCTTTTCCCGGCTCGCTTTCGACCTCTATATATCCTCCGTGCTCATCTATGATCCCATAGCTGATTGATAATCCCAAACCCGTGCCGTAGTTCTGCTTTGTGGTAAAGAACGGATCGAATATCCGGTTTTTTATTTCATCGGTCATCCCCGGCCCGTTATCCAATATTGATAAACAAATACCCATTCCATCATCTTCAACTCGAGTAGTTATTTTTATTGTTCCATCCGTACAATCGCCAAGAGCCTCGGCAGCGTTTATAATAGTTGCTGTTACTACCTGTTCGAGCTTGTTTTCACTGCCCAATATTTTCGGTAATGCCGGTTCCAGATCTTCTTCTACGCGATATCTCTTTATTTTATTGTGAATCAGCCTGATGCACACTCTTACCACTTCGTTTATATCAACTTCCTCATCCAGCCTGCCTTCGTCGCGTCTCGCAAACGTTTTCAAATCGGCGACGATATCCCTGATCCGTATTGCCCCGTTTGTCATATCGTCAAGGAGTATTTTTATGTGCTCCCTGAAAAATGGATATTTCAACCGCGCCAACGTTAAATTGGGGTTTTCGTCCGCTTGTTTATCAAGTATGGGAATAATTTTCTCAAACGCCTCATAAAAAATCCTCATATTCCCTAATATAAATTGTATGGGATTATTAATTTCGTGGGCGCATCCCGAGACTAACTGACCCAATGAAGACAACTTCTCGGACTGTATAAGTTGTTTTTGTTTTTCCAGATTGGCTTTCAGCAGGGCATTGATGATATCATCAAGACGTCCATACGATTCCTGCAGCGCCTCTTCCGCTATCTTGCGCTCTGTGATGTCTTCCAGGGTTTCGATGGCAGCAACAACAATCCCCTTTGAATCCCGGATTGCAGCGGCCGTAAAACGCAACCACTTTCCATCCTCTCCCAGGGCAGGGAAAAAATCCGTGGCCTCATACGCATCTTCAATCAACGGAGATTTGATATACTTACCGGAATACCACTGGGGGAGCAACTCAACGGCCTCGTCCACCAGCAACTCTGCCACGCAGGGCCTTTCTTCATTGTAAAAGGCTCTCCAGTGCTCACAGGTACCTACTATTTTTTCAGACTTGATTCTGCTCATTTCTTCCAGTGCCTTGTTCCAATGGATGACCCGGTGGTCCTTCCCGATGACAAAGGCAGGGATCGGAGAACCATCGATGATACTATGCAACCGCTGTTCACCCTCCCTGAGCGCCTCCTCCGCTACCTTGCGCTCTGTGATGTCTTCCAGGGTTTCAATGGCAGCAACAACAATCCCCTTTGAATCCCGGATTGCAGCGGCCGTAAAACGCAACCACTTTCCATCCTCTCCCAGGGCAGGGAAAAAATCCGTGGCCTCATACGCATCTTTAATCAACGGAGATTTGATATACTTACCGGAATACCACTGGAGAACCAACTCAACGGCCTCATCCACCAGCAAGTCTGCCATGCAGGGTCTCTCTTCATTGTAAAAGGCTCTCCAGTGCTCACAGGTACCTAC
>Ga0163209_1001233_pt1 | contig 11214 bp, 11 predicted proteins | sample Kivu_160m_FD_113538 | JGI IMG/M metagenome (GOLD analysis project Ga0163209, IMG submission 113538) | Freshwater microbial communities from Lake Kivu, Western Province, Rwanda to study Microbial Dark Matter (Phase II) - Kivu_160m | ecosystem: Environmental > Aquatic > Freshwater > Lake ... | reverse complement strand
GTAATGGCGAATGTGGGCGGCATGGGCGCGCGTGAGATAGGGCAGCGTCTGGAGACGATGGGTGAGCAAGGCAACCTCGCTGGCGGACCTGATGCGCTGGACGCATTCGAGAAGGAGATCAAACGCGTGTTGGCTTTTTATTCCGACCCCGCCTGGGAGCAACGTGCCCGCGAGGTGGCAGAGAGGTAGCGATGGCTAAAGCGAGGATTCTTTGCGTGGACGACGATCGTCCGACCGTGACGATCATCTCGGGCGTCCTCAAGAAAGAGAATTACGATGTCGAGACAGCCCTGGACGGCCGCGAGGGCTTGAAAAAGGCGCGTGAATTCAAACCCCATATCATCGTCCTGGATATCATGATGCCGGGAATGGATGGGTATGAAGTCTGCCGCCAACTGCATGACGACCCGGCGACCCGGAAGATCGGCGTGATCATGCTCACGGCGAAAGGCGGTGTGGATGATCCCAACAAGGAAAGTTACATGATTGCCGCCGGGGTTCAGGATCGTTTGAAAGGATTTGATTCCGGAGCCGTGGAATTCCTGACCAAGCCCGTGAAAGCCAAAGAGCTCACCAAGCGCGTCAAGGCCGTCTTGTGGGCTACGGGCTTTCCAGTGTAAAGGGCTGAGCGGTTTCCACGATCCAGGGGCAGGCTAAATGGAACTACGCCCACCCAAGTCAAGAGAGCCAAAGCCGCGCCGAGCGTCGCGGGCGCGGAGATTCCTAGTCTCGCGCGAGTTGCCGCCGTGCCTGGTCGTCGGTACACTGTGCTTGAATTGCCGGACGTTCGATCTCGATGTCGATGGGAGAACGATCCTCCTCACGCCGGCGGAGTTTGAACTGCTCTATTGTTTGATGGCCGGGGCCGGCCGGATCTTCTCGGCCAAAGAGCTTTTACGCCAAGTCTGGGGGTATCCTCCCGGGACTGGAGAGCCAGAATTGGTTCGCGCACACATCAAGAATCTGCGCAGTAAGATCGAACAGAACCCCAAAGAACCGGTGCGCCTCAGAACGGTCGGCCATCGGGGCTATACCATTGGGGCAAGAGAATTGCCCCCGGTGTGATGAAAATGTCTGCCAGCGTTTTTTTCTACCTGCCTGTTGAGTTGTCGCCGCTTCTGCGCGCGTTCACTCAAAATTCACTCAACCTTCACTCCCTCTTTACTGACAAACCCTACCCGAGGTGTTATGCTTGGGACAGAGTGACCGACCACCACCCGTTCGGTCGCTCCGGCGATCGACCGCGTCTGCAGCAAATACTCTGCGGCAGACGCGCGTACTCGCCTGCGTTCAGAATGGGGCTTGATTATGGCAAATAAAGTCAAAAAGATCCTGGTCATCGTTAACGACGCTCAGATGGTCGAGCTGATCCGGTACCCGTTGCAAGAAGAGGGCTATTCGGTATTTGCGGCCAACAGTGCTCAGGATGGGCTTGGGAAAGCCAGACGTGAACAGCCGGACCTCGTGATGGTGGACTTTAAGCTCCCCACGATGAAGGGCAACGACGTTTGCAAGACCATCCGCAAAGACCCCGCCACCAGTCACGAGCGCATCCTGATGATTGCGGATGAATCCCAACTCGAAGAGTTGGAGATTGGGCCAGGGTCGAGCATCGACGACTTTTTGATCAAGCCGTTCGGGCCAGTGGAGTTGATCACCAAGATCAAGCCCCTGCTGATCAGCGAAGACGATCAGAAAGCCAAACTGATCTCGACCGGCAACCATGACCTGGATGACAAGATGGGTGGCGGCGTGCCGATGGGATCCTTGACGCTGATCGAAGGGGACTCGGGCGCTGGCAAATCGGTGCTGGCTCAGCAGATGATGCATGGGTGTCTGGTCGATGGCTACCGGCTGTCGCTGTTTTCCAGCGAGAACACGGTCAAGAGTCTGGTCAAACAAATGCGGAGTTTGAACCTGGACATATTGGATTATCTCCTCCTGGACAAATTGAGGGTTTTCCCGATCGAGACGTCGCGCCTGGGCCGTGACGCGCCCACGGTCTTGGTCAAGGCGATGAAAAACGAAAAAGGGCGCGAGATGATCTTTGTGGATTCGCTCACCTCCTCTATCCCCGCGTCCTCGGATAAAGAAGTCCTCGGTTTTTTCGAAGAGAGCAAACGGTTGTGCGGGGACGGCACCACCGTGATCACGGTCATCCACTCCCACGGGACGACTCGAGAATTGCTCACCCGGATTCGATCGTTGTGTGACGCACACCTTCAACTTCGAACAGAGGAAGTCGGTAACAAACTGGTCAAGACGCTCGAAGTGACCAAGGTGCGCGGCGCCGAACAGACCACCGGCAACATTGTCAGTTTTGAAGTGGAACCGGGCTGGGGCATCCGGGTCATCCCAATCAGCAAGGTCAGGGGATAAATCGAATGGCTATCACGCAGATGCCGTTCACGGTGGACCCGACGAAAATCAGGTGCCGCCGCAGTTCCAAGTGCACCCTGAGAATGACCCTCCCGAAAGCTCTGTGGGAAGTGTGTGAAGAGAGCGAATCGCTCCACGATTACTTGCACACGGTCCCCATGGACAAGGTAGGGATTCCAGAGTACTATCCGAAAATCACGCGAGACCAGTCCTATCTGGATCGCCGGAACCTGGTCTATCCGATCGGGAATGGACTCTATGTCCACATTTACCCCAACGACAAAGGCGACCGGGATATCTACATTCCGATTGAACCGCACCTGACGATCGATCTGAGCAAGGTCATTCCACAGCTCGAAACGATGCTGCTGGGTTTCGTAGAGCAGCTCGGCGCCGCCGAGACGGACGAGGCGAAAACTGAAGCCCTCCTCAGAGCCATCGATGCCAGCGTCAGCACCAACGGCGCGGCGAAAAAAGTCCATGTAACGCCGCGGGAATTGGAGGCCCTCAAGTACGTTCTGGTGCGCGACAAGATCGGGTTCGGACTGCTAGCCCCTTTGCTCTTTGACCCCAACATCGAAGACATTAGCTGCAGTGGGGTGGGCGCTGTCTTTATCGAGCACAAGATTTTCAAGAGTCTTCAGTCGGCGATCCATTTCACAACTGAGGAGGACATTGACAAGTTCGTGATCTGGCTGGGCGAGTGGATCAAGCGCCCGGTCACCGTGCGCAATCCCATCGTGGACGCCGTGTTGCCCGATGGTTCCCGTATCAACATCGTTTATGGGACGGATGTTTCCAAGCGCGGCAGCAATTATACCATCCGAAAGTTCGCCGACGTCCCAACCAGCGTCATGCAATTGATCGAATATGGGACGATGGACTATTTGATGGCGGCTTACATCTCGTTTGTCCTGGAAGAAGGGCTGAACACGTTCGTCGTGGGCCCGACGGCCTCCGGCAAAACGACCACGATGAATGCGATCACTACATTCATCCTGCCGGACAAAAAGATCGTCAGCATCGAAGACACGCCCGAACTCCAAGTCCCGCATCGGAACTGGATTCGTGAGACCACCCGCGGATCGACCAAAGACAACAGCGGTGCGGAAATCGGTATGTTCGATTTGTTGAAGGCGGCTTTGCGTCAGCGGCCCGACCGAATCATCGTGGGCGAGATCCGTGGTGAGGAAGGAGCCATCGCCTTTCAAGCCATGCAGACGGGCCACGGCGTCATGTCGACCTTCCACGCCGCTTCGGTCGAAAAGCTGGTTCAGCGTCTCACCGGCACCCCTATCAATATCCCCAAAGCGTACATCGACAACCTGGAGGTGGTGCTGATTCAGGCAGCCGTCAAAGTGCCGGGGAAGGGGATGGTGCGTCGGATCACCAGTATCAACGAGATCGTGGGCTATGATCCCACCACGGAGAGTTTTTCGTTTATCGAAGCTTTTCGGTGGAACCCGACGACCGATACGTTTGATTTTCCAGGGTTCATGAACAGTTACATCATGGAGGAAAAGATCTCGCTTCGACGCGGCATCCCTCCGTTCAAGCGCAAGGTGATTTACACCGAACTGAAGCGACGAGCGAAAATTCTACAACGGCTCCACGTGGACCGGAAGTTGAAGGATTTCTATGAAGTCTTCGACGTCCTCGCCGAAGCGCAGCGTCAAAAGCTACTTTGAAGAGATCACGGCCTTCGATCTTTTCTATCAACTCGTCCATTTGTCGGCTATGGCGGCCGCGGGGATACCGCGCGCGCGGGTTTTTCAGTTGGCGCGCGAGTTGCCCTGTCCACCGTCGCAGTACTTCAAAAGCATCCACGAAGTGACGGAAAACCTGCGCTACAACTATCCGGATGCCGTCCGGATGGTCGGCGAGCGCGCATCCTCCGAAGACATCAAGACTTTTCTGCTGCGGCTCTCGGATGCGCTCCGCTCCGGCGAGGAGCTGCCCGGCTTTTTGTCCCGCGAAGCGATTGTGCAAGGGGATCATTACGAAAACGATTACGAGACGAAACTAGCCAGTCTGCAAAAATGGACGGATGCCTATACAGCCGTCTCGGTCTCTGCGGTGCTGATCGTCATCATGAACATGATCATGACGATGATCTACAATGTCGGCACCGGCATGATGGGGATCATGGTGATGACCGCCGCTCTGGCGGCGTTCGGCGTCGCCTGGGTCATGTTTCGCACCGCGCCAGAGGCGGTCGCGGTCTCGCTGTCGCAAGGAACCAAGGAGCAGCGGCTCAGCCGCAAGCTGTTTCTCTTGCTTGGTCCTGCCTCGGTAGTGGTCAGCGCCGCGCTCTTAGTTGTGGGAATCCCGACGGGATGGGTCTGCATGGTTGTTGGGGTCTTGATCTTTCCGATCGGATGGGTCAGCTCCCTCGCAGACGCCAAGGTCAGCAAAAAAGACAGCGAGATCAGTCCTTTTCTGCGATCTCTGGGTGGTACAGCAACATCCAGAGGGACGACCTTGAAAGAAGCGCTCCTGAGCATGAAGAAGGATTCCTTTCCCACCCTCCATGCGGATATCCGAATGCTCGTGCTGCGGCTGAGTTCGTTTGTCAGTCCCAACCTTTGCTGGCGAAAATTCGCTACGGAGACTGGCAGCAAGCTGGCTGAGCAGTCGATGGGCATTTTTATTGAGGCGGTCGGCCTGGGAGGCGATCCGGAAAAGACCGGCGCGCTGACGAGCATGTTCGCGATGAAGACCACAATGCTGCGCGAAAAGCGGAGAGCCGTAGCCGCCACCTTTTCCTGGCTCATCTTGATCCTGCACGTGGTGATGGCAGGATTAACGGTCTTCCTCCTGGGTATTCTAAACCAATTCGCCGTCCAGTTAAACGAAGCCATGTCCGCGCTGGGCGAGGGTTCTGACGCCATGGGGGCGATGGGATTGAAGAATATGTTTTCCTTCAACCAACCCCAGCTTGATTTTCTGGCCGTGATCACGGTCGGCATGATCGTTTTGCTCGCGCTGGTCAATTCCTTTGCGATCGTGGCCGCTGAAGGTTCCCATCTGATCAAGATGACGTTCTACCTTTCGATCTTGTTATTTGCTTCTGGGATCTTGCTGCTCATCGGCCCTTCGCTCGTCCACTTGGTCATGTGAAACCGTGGCAACCGACCTACCTTTCTCGGAACTTGCGCCAAACGATCTCACGGCGATTCGAGATCGAATTGATTCGATTGGCTCTCGCGGCATCGAAGAGCTGACCAATGCATTGCCCATCCGGAAGGATGGGCTGAGTGCGCGGCTCCGGAGCCCGCGGGTCATTCTCTTGGGCGGATTGCTGGCATCCGGCATATTGCTGGGTTTGCTGGTCCTCGGCGTGTGGCTCCGGACGGCGGCCGGGCGAACTGCCTTCGATCCTGAGCAATCGTCGGGAGAGTATCAGCAGATGCTGGTGACTTGGGCGGCGAACCGGTATTGGCAAACCGGAGATGCATCCCAAGTTCAAAAAGCTTTTGCTAATTGGAACCGTGATGATTTGGCCAAGCTTTTGCTCACGATGCAGCGTGGGACCAGCGACGTCGAAGCCCGTCGTCGCCTGGTGGCTCTGACCGAAGCACTCCGCCTGCCGGTCTCCGAAACGTCCGTGATAGCCCTGATCTTCGGTCAGCCCATCATCGTGGTCAGTCTTCTTCTGTCCATCGCGCCATTGCTTGCCGCATTTACGATGGTAACCCTTCCGCGAATACGGATACGGATGGGCATACAAGCGCCAGAGGAAGCCGCGGCCGCGGCAGCCCTTGCCCAGCCGGGAGAGAGCCTCGACGAATTGCTCGCTGAAGTTCAAGCCGGTGAGGAGACGGCCGCGCCAGGGGAAGAACAGGCGAATGAAGACGAGAACAAGGAGGATGAAGACGAAAAGCCGGTCGAAGAAGAAGAAAGCCAAGGCGCTAGCCTAGGTGACCTTGCCAGTCTCTTCGAGGTAGAGGATACGTCGATCAACGCGTTGGAAGCATTCTGCAAGGGTATGCCAGAAGTCAACATCGACTCGATATTGACCATGGGCGCCGATATCCTCCGCCGTTTTCGTCAGGGTCTAGCCACCGGGCAAGCGCATTAGGAGAAATGGCGAGTGATTGTCTCAGGTGTGGTCGTGGGTTGGCTTGTCGGCGTCTTGCTGAGTTGGGCTGCAGATTTCCTGCCCTGCTTTGCTATGGGCGGCCTCGTCACGCGACCGGAACTCGTGCCGTCGCCCAAGCCGGCCCTCCTGCAACTGCTGACAGCCCTAACGGCCCGGCGAGACGCAAGCCGCCTGCCCAAATCGTTGTGGCTGAGCCTTGCCATCGAACTCCTCACTGCGATGCTGTTCGCTTGGCTCTGGTCACAGCCGGTCCCGGCATTCAATTTGCTTTTGCTCACGCTTCTCTGTTCCTTTCTCATTCTCGTTGCCATCATCGACCTGCGATACCGATTGGTTCTGAACGTGTTGGTGCTCCCGGCAGCGGTGTTGACGCTGCTGATTCGTTACGCGTCTCCCGGCACGAACATGCTGGGCGTGTTGAGCGGCGGTGCATTTGGGTTTGCGATTTTCGCCTTGGCGGCTTTCGTCCGCCCCGGCGGACTGGGCGGAGGAGATGTGAAGCTGGCCACGCTGATTGGACTCGTTTTCGGCTTCCCGGACGTGTTGTGGGCCTTGATGCTTGGCGTCTTGGCTGGCGGCATGGTCACCGCCCTGCTTTTGCTGAGCCATCGCGGCAGTCCCAAGAGCCAGATCCCCTACGCGCCCTTTCTCTCTCTTGGAGCGTTGATCGCGCTGTTGTACAACCCGATTTCCTTGTTCGTCCATCCATAGGACATTGAGGGCATGGTGCTAAGGGAAATAACGAACGACGAAGTCAAGCCCCAATCAAAGTTGCCTGAGCTTGGCGGAATCGAAGAGATGCCGGAGGAATCAGCCCCGCGCAAATCGTCTGGGACGAAGATTCTGTGGTTGGTCGCGGCCAGCATGCTTGTATTCTTCGTTCCCTTGTATTTGTTTTCCACTTCTGTGACCGAGAACACCAAGGGCCTGAGCGCCGACCTTGGGTTTATCCAGACATCTCTGACTCGAGTGCCTACGCCGGTGTTGGCTGTCCAAAAACTATTGACTCCATTGGCACAGGCTCAGGGGCAGCTCAATCAGATCAATTCGGTTTATCCCACGCTCGTGGCGCCGCGTGCGAACTGGCCGGCGGTCATGACGGCCGTCGGCAATTACGATCCGAATCAGATTACGCTCACGTCCGTAACTCGAACCGTCACCAGTCTGACGATTACTGGGCGAGCGAATAACGACAGCAATGTGACTGCCTACGTCCATTCCCTCGAGCAGTCAGGCGTCTTCTCCCGGGTTGTGCTCCAGTCCGTTCACGCGGTCATCATCACCCCGACGGCCACGTTGACGCGAACGATTACCAATACGCCGGCCCTGGTCCAGCCCACGCCTCTCCCCAGGAATACGCCGACGCCGTACCAGATCAATTCGCCTACGCCCGTTCCGACGAGCCCGCCCCCCGCGACTCCCACGGCAACCCCTGACCTGCGAGATGGATTTGAGCCGGATGATGTGGAGCCCAAGCCGATCGCGTTGGGCCAGCCCCAGACGCACAGTTTCTATCCCGCCGGCGATGTAGACAGTGTGAGTTTCCTTGCCAAAGCCGGGCGCTGCTACCATGTCTACACCACCAACCTCGCGTCGGGTGTCGATACTCTCCTCAACGTGGGCGTAGGCGGAATCGTCCTTCAAAGTGACGATGCGAAGGTTGGGGTACTTTATTCCGATATCGTCTTTCAAGACACCGGGCCCGATACGACCGTGGTCGCCACGATCTCAAACCGCGGGATGTTCGGCTCGGACAAGACTTATCAGGTCGTCGTCGAAGAGGTCATGGCCACGGTGACTCCAACGCCCACGAACACCCCTACTCCAACCCCGACCAGCACAAATACTCCGACGGCCACACCAACGCCGACGTTCACGGCTACCTCTACCGCGACGAGGGTTGCGAACTTGGAGAGCCAACCCGGACCTGGCCGCGTTTATGCCTGGCGGGCGGCATCGCTGCCAGCAAAACCAGTGCCCGGTTCCGCCGCGCCCATCCGGTCAGGCATTGGTTTCTTTGAAATGGGTAAGGATCAATCTATCAACTCGCCGAAGCTAGAGTTCGTCATCGTTGCAGAGGTACAGGTCGCAGCGCCATGAATCGTCTGAACAGGATAACGGTATTCCTGCAAGAGAACCTGTACACCGAGTTGGCGATTGTCCTAATCGCCTTCATCGGAACGGGCTACGTTTTCTTCTATTCGTCGGCGATCGGCCCGGGTCTAGCCAACAGAGATAAGCTTATCACGCAGCTTGCCGATGCGCGCAAATCCCTTGTCAATGCAAGGAGCATCTCGGATCAAAGCCCGTCCGATTTGGGGGCGCAATTAGCAAATGTGCGGGCGACTCTGGCGGCATCCAAGAGCATCTTCCTCACCGACGCTCAGGCGAGCCAAATCATCGATGCGCTCTACCAATATGCGGACGCGAGTAACGTGATAATTACCGACTTGCAGACGCAGCCAGCCGCAAACCAGAGCGACAAAAATGCCCTAAACGTTATGACTGTGCGACTCCAAGCTCAAGGCGATTCGTACCAATTGATTGAGTTTGTATCTCGGATTAGAGAGGCCACGGCCAAAGGTTTTGTCATCAATAATCTGGGTATCACGCCAGACAAAGCCGCGACAAAACTGGCGATGGATGTCACCCTTTACACTGCGCCGGGCGTAGTTGCACCAACCGCCACTCCGGCTGTTCCACCGCAACTCGTTTTTGACCCGCCGCCCGCACCGACGGTTGTCTTTACGCCGACGCCAATTCCGCCTCCGCCGACTCCGACACCGATTCCAGCCACCGCGACTCCGGTTCCGCCGACGCCGACGCCAGCCCCAACGTCGACGCCGCCAGCCACGATTTACGTCGTCCGTCCAGGCGACACGCTGTATGCGATCGCGCGCCGGTATGGTACCACCATCGAAGCCATCATGGCAGCTAATCGGTTGCTCTCTTACAACATCCGTATCGGGCAGCAGTTGATTATCCCAATACACTGATTGCTTCGTATCGTCGTACTGCGCGAAGGAACGTTCATGTTCGGCAAGCCCCTTGAAATCTCGAGGGGCTTACGTTTTGACACAGCGCAATGTTCACCATACAATGATTCTAGGCAGAAGATTCATTTGAGGGTGACATGGGATTGAGATTGGCTTACGGCAAGACCGGACTGGAGATCAGTCTGCCGGATGACGCGGAGATCACCGTCGTCGAGCCGAAGTACATCGACGGGTTGCCTGACCCGGCTGGCGCGATCCGTGAAGCACTGCGTCAGCCCATCGGCTCGCCGCCGCTGCGCGAGCTGGCAAAACCATCGGATAGGGTCGGGATCATTTTCAGCGATATCACGCGCCCGACACCAAACTGGCTCATCCTGCCCGCGCTGCTGCGGGAACTCGATCACCTGCGCGCGGAGCAGATCGTGCTCTTCAACTCGACCGGCACGCATCGCCCGAACACAGGTGCCGAATTGCGGGGGATGCTCGGTGATGAGGTGGTCGATCGGTGCCGGATCGTGCAAAACGACGCGACCGACCGTGGCTCGCACGTGCAGGTCGGGACGGCGGCGACCGGAAACGACATCTGGGTGCATCGCGAGCTGGTCGAGTGCCATTTGCGCGTCCTTACTGGCTTTATCGAACCGCATTTCTTCGCCGGCTTTTCCGGCGGCGGCAAGGCGGTGATGCCAGGCATGGCGCTCCTCGACACTGTGCTGCGGAACCACAACGCGAGGAACTTGGACCACCCACAGGCGCGCTGGGGGATCACCCAGGGGAATCCGGTGTGGGAGGAAGCGCGCGACGCGGCGAAGATGGTCGCGCCGACATTTCTCCTGAATGTGACGCTCAATCGCGACAAGCAGATCACGCGTGTCTTCGCCGGCGATCTGGAAGAGGCGCACGCGCAGGGCTGCCGCTTTGTCCGCGAGACCGCGATGGTGCCCCTCGCCGCGCCGTTCGACGTCGTGGTCACGACGAATTCCGGCTACCCGCTCGACCTGAATGTGTACCAGGCGGTCAAGGGGATGAGCGCCGCCGCGCAGATCGTCAAGGAAACCGGGAGCATTGTCATCGCGGCCGAGTGTTGGGACGGCATCCCTGATCACGGCGAGTACGCGCGGCTGCTCCGCGAGGCGACCAATCTCGACTCGCTCCTCGCCAAGATCCGCGCGCCGGGCTTTGCGGTGCAGGATATGTGGGAGGCGCAGATTCAAGCGCAGATTTGCCAGCGAGCCGATGTGTATCTGTACAGCCATCACCTGAGCGACGAGCAGATCGAGGCGGCGCACCTCAAGCCCTGCCGGTCAATCGAAGCCACAGTCGCCGAGCTGCTGCGAAAGCACGGTCGAGAGGCAGCGCTGTGCGTCCTCCCCGAGGGTCCGCAGACAATCCCGTATGTCGAATGAGCCGCTCTCTGCGCGGCGGGTCTGACCAATTCGCAAAGGTTCATGAATATCCTCACGGCGACGTTTGACCAAAATGCCGTTCTGCATTAAAATAGCGCACTGTGTTCGATAGTTTGAGCGAAAAACTCAACGCGGTTTTCAAGAAACTCTCCGGCAAAGGCAAACTGTCCGAAGCCGATGTCGATGAGGCGCTGCGCCAGGTCCGCCTCGCGCTGTTGGAGGCGGATGTTAATTTCAAGGTCGTCAAGGATTTCCTGACGCGCGTGCGCGAGCGCGCGGTCGGCGAAGAAGTGATGCGGTCGCTTTCGCCGGCGCAGGCCGTCATCAAGAT
>Ga0163209_1001232_pt1 | contig 11214 bp, 11 predicted proteins | sample Kivu_160m_FD_113538 | JGI IMG/M metagenome (GOLD analysis project Ga0163209, IMG submission 113538) | Freshwater microbial communities from Lake Kivu, Western Province, Rwanda to study Microbial Dark Matter (Phase II) - Kivu_160m | ecosystem: Environmental > Aquatic > Freshwater > Lake ... | reverse complement strand
GTCATATCCCGCCTGTCGTATGGAATGTCTGAGGAAGATGGAGGAGGCCATGGCAAACCATCACCACGAGGCCGCCGCTCTGATCATCGAACCCATCGTCCAGGGAGCCGGAGGAATGCTCATCCAGCCGCCGGGATATTTGAAGGGAGCAAGAGAACTCTGCACACGCTTTGGTGTCTTTATGATCGCAGACGAAGTTGCCGTCGGATTCGGAAGAACCGGAAAGATGTTTGCCTGTGAGCACGAGGGAGTCGCGCCGGATATCATGGCTGTCGCCAAAGGGATTACGGGAGGATACCTGCCGCTTGCCGCCACCCTTGCGAGCGAGGAGATCTACGAGGGCTTTTTAGGAGAGTTCGAGGAGTTCAAAACCTTTTTTCACGGACACACCTATACGGGAAACGCGCTGGCCTGTGCGGTCGCCATCGCCAACCTGGAGGTCTTTGAAAAGGAGAGAACCATCGAAAATCTCCAGGCGAAGATTGCCCACCTCGCAAAAAAGTTGCAGCCGTTTACAGCGCTGACCCACGTCGGCGACGTGCGTCAATGTGGGTTCATGGTGGGCATCGAGCTTGTGGCGGACAGAGAAACGAAGGAACCTTTTCCGCCAGAGCATCGCACCGGCCACCGGGTCATCATGGAGGCGCGAAAAAGAGGAGTCATCATCCGTCCTCTGGGAGACGTCACCGTCCTGATGCCTCCCCTCAGCATCTCCATTGCGGAAATTGACCGGCTCTGCGACGCGACATACGAGTCGATCCGGACCGTCACCGGGGGTAAGATTTCACGCTGACCCTTCGCGCTGTTCAGGGGTTCGGCTCACGAGACGACAGCGCTTTGTACCTATTTATGAAATTATGTAACAGGAAACATAACCGATCCGTCAATAAAGTAAAAAAAGACGCCTGGGAGGGTGTCTTTCACTTCCGGCCTGAAGACGACATCTACCGGGACCATTTCCCCGGCTATCCCGTTGTCCCGGGAAGCTTGATCATCCACGCATTCCTCACGGCAGGCAGAGAATACGGCATCGCGGGAGAAAGTTTTACGATACAGAACTTCAGATTCCGGGAATTTCTTCTTCCCGGTTGCCATCCCTTCCGAATGGAACTCCGGGGGGACGAGTTGCACTGTTCCATCATCCGGGATGATAAAAAGCTCGTAACGGGGATATTGAAAAGATGAAGAAGACGTTTCCGGGAAGCCGCGTCCTGATTCTGGGAGGGTCATGCGAGATTGCACTCACCCTGGTACAATACCTGATAGAAGCATCCCTGTTGCCGATTCTCACCTACAGGAATGAAAGGGGCCTCCGGTCGATACGCAAAGCCCTGATGCCCTTTGCAGGGAAATATGAGACCCACCATCTGAACTTTGGAGACCGCGCGTCGCTGGATACACTCTTCAGGAATATCGATGGCGATCTCGATTTTCTCATCGATTTCGTTCAGGAAGACTATGAGAGCTTCATAGCGTCGGCGGACGAGGAGAGGATCTGTCGCTTCTTCGCGGACAACGTCTCATTCCGGGCGGAAATCCTGAAGCGGGCCGGCCGGGCGATGCTGAAGAAAAGAAGGGGTCGACTCATCTATATTTCTTCATCAGCGGCGGAGAGGCCCAATCCGGGGCAAGGATTCTATGCGGCGGCGAAACTCGCATCGGAGGCGCTTTACCGCAATATGGGTCTGGAAATGGGAGAGCGCGGCATCACCACGGCAATCCTTCGTCCCGGCTACGTCGATGCTGGGCGTGGCGCAATATTCATGCGTAAACACGGTAGAGTGCTGCTGGAGATGATTCCGGTAAAAAGGGCGATAACACAAGAGGAGATAGCGCAAACCATCCTTTTTCTCCTTTCCGACAGCGCCATCAGCATCAACGCCACGGCGATTGTCCTGGACGGCGGGCTGACAGCCGGAAAATGAAAAGCGTAACAATGATAAACAGAAATCACAATATGCATTGAAATTCGACTATTTACGAGAACGTCAACGATCATAAAGGCAGGGAATTACATGGATATATTTGCGGAAATTGAAATAATACTTACGGAACTTCTTGACCTGGAAGAGAAGGAAATTACTCCGGATACGTACCTGATCCAGGATCTGGGCGCTGAATCGATTGATCTCCTGGAGCTGGCGGTGGCGATAAACAGCCGGTTCAGGGTTCCCGTGAAGGACGACGACATTTTTCTCACGCGCTTCAGACAGTATATGGCAGAGGCAGAGGAGCAGGGGACGGGCGCTGTTCCCTACATCGCGGAGAAATACCCGTTTCTCGCAAAAGACAGGATCGGGGAAATCGTTTCCCGAATGACGGAAGGCGGCCCCCAGCTCAAAATAAAAGACTTGGTGAACTATGTCATGTTTCAATCGAGGGGGGTGTGACATTTCTGCCATGACGCCTCTGGACAGACTGATCAACACAAGAAGAAGCATCAGAAAATATAAACAGGCGCCGCCTCCGGAAGAGTGGCTGCAGGAAATGATCCGTACGGCCATGAGAGCGCCGTCCCCGTCTAACCACCAGCCGGTGAGGTTCGTCCGTCTCCGCTCTACAGAGGTAAAGGAGTGCCTTCATGAGGCCATGCTCTGTGGCCGGAAGAGACTGCTGCAAGCCGTCGTAGGCTCAGGCGGTCCCAAAAGACTGAAGAACTGGATCAATGCCTATTACCGCTTTTCAGCGTTCATGTTCGATGCCCCGGCGCTTTTCGTTGTGGGGACTTCGGCAGGGTCTCTCAGTCTTGCAGAACGGCTGCCCGGGGCAGGTTCACGTGGACGGGATGGAAGACACAGGGATCACGATATCGCCGTCGGCCTTGCCTTGATGGGCTATCTCCTGAAGGGAGAAGAACTGGGACTCGGTTCCTGTATCCTCACGGCGCCGCTCATTTTCATAGAGGAGCCGGAAAAGATTCTTCCGATAGAGAGGATAAAAATCAAGTGCTTCATCACAACGGGTTATCCTGATGAAGATCCGGCCCCCATCAGGCGGAAAGAGTTCGCTGAAATCTACAGGGAAGTCTGAATGAAACGAAGGGTTGCTATTACATCGGTGGGGGTCGTTTCCTCCCTTGGCCGCACCCCCGGCGAGATTATAAAATGCCTGAAAAAGAAGGCTGTCGCCTTTGAGAGACGGGTATCTGACGGAGAAGTTGTCACTGCTCCCGTTGGAAATTTTAATGTCCGGTCCTACACGGGATCATTCAAGGACAGCCGCTACCTGAACCGGGGAGCGCAATTTGCCGTCGCTTCCGCTCTTGATGCGGTGCGCAATTCGGGCCGCATGGGTGAACAGATGGCGGAAGCAGGTCTTTTTGTTGGTGCCGGTCCAAACCTGAATATCGGCGGCGAATTCCCGGATGTCAGTGGAGGAAACATTGACCGAACGGGCCTACAGGCCCTGTGGATTCTAAAGTTTCTGCCCAACACGGCCGCATCCGTCATCGCCAGGCTCATGGGAATCCACGGGGAAAACCTCACGGTCTCAACCGCCTGTTCAGCGTCTCTTCAGGCCATCGGGGAGGCTTTCCGAAAAATAAAGGGCGGGTATCTGAATTGCGCCCTGGCAGGGGGCGGGGATTCCCGGCTGAGTCCCGGCGGCATCCTCGCATACAGGAAGGCCAAGGCCCTGTGCATCAATGGCCACGATCCTGCAGAGGCAAGCAGACCTTTCGACTGCGGCCGCAACGGTTTCGTGCCGGGAGAGGGAGGGGCTTTCTTCCTGCTGGAGGAGTTCGAGGAAGCAAAGAAGCGGGGTGCGGAGATTCAAGCAGAGATATGCGGATACGGGTGCTCACTCGATGCGTACAACATGACGGCACCCGACAGAAACGGACATAGGGGAAAGGCCGCCGTGACAGCGGCGCTGAGGGAGGCGGAAGTTTCTTCATCGCAGATCGACGCTGTATCCGCCCACGGCACCGGCACTATCCTCAACGATGAAAGGGAAGCCGATCTCATTTATGATCTCTACGGGAAAACGCGACCGCCGGTGATTGCCCTGAAGTCGTGGATCGGACATACATCTTCCGCATGCGGCGCCCTGGAACTTGCCGTTACACTCGCCTGTATGCGGGAAGGGTATCTTCCTGAGATCAGAAACCTGAATGAGCCCTGTCATGGGGAAGTCAATTTCGTCCGGAGCGGAATGCATTCTCCATTCGGCACGGCGGTCATCGAGAATTTCGGATTCGGCGGACAGAACAGCGCCCTTGTTGTAAAACGGATATAATGTATTGAGATCCCCGGGAACAGGATTTAAAGGAGCCGTGGCTGAAACGAAAATTGAAATTCATACAGGACTTGCCGGTTTCATCATGTTGGACGGCGTCCGTGAGGCAGGTGCAACGGAAATCACAGGTTTCCGTTCCTTCTCCGATGAACCCGTCTACCTTGGGCTGGAGGCGCTCGCCCAGTTGGGGGCTTTTCAAATCCGACGTTTTGCCGGGTTTGACAGGCACATCTTTTTGCTGAAAATCGCCGACTGCCGACTTTCCACTGGAAAGTCTCTTAAGGGAAGATTCGTGCTGACCGGGAAACTCCTCAGCCGGAGCAACTCGGCTTTTTTTTGCCGGATGAAGGCGGAAAAGGGAAAAACACTTGTTATCGAAGGAGATTTTCTCTTTGCATCGGTTGACTATGATCAAAAATTTAAAAGGGAAACTCTGCGACGTCATTACGAGAGAATATTTACATGTTTGCTGAACGATATAAAACCCGGTTGACGCTCCAGCGGCAGGCGGGCCTCTACCGCAACCCGCCGGAAGTGAGAAGACGGGACGGAAAGTACCTTCTCATGGGCACTGTGAGGGTTTTGAATTTTGCATCAAACGACTACCTGGGGCTCAGCACATCCGCGGAACTGGCGCGCATAACGGCCGGAAAGTTCCGGAAGTATGGAACATCATCTTCGTCATCCCGGCTGGTTTCGGGAAACTACTCTGTGATAAACCAGGCGGAAAAGGCGTACGCTGCGTATTTCGGCTACGACGACGCCGTCTTCTTCCCGAGCGGCTACCAGACAAACATGGCAGTTCTTTCCACCTTCCTCGAACAGGGGGATACGGTTATTTTTGACAAGCACATCCATGCAAGTAGCGTCAGGGGAATGATCATGAGCGGCGCCGGTTTCTATGGCTATAATCACAATTCTCTGTCCCACCTTGAAAGGCGGCTGGAGACATGCAGGCACAAACACGCCGCCGTGCTGACAGAGTCCCTGTTCAGCATGGACGGAGACCTTCTGGATGCGCCCGGCTTGCTCTGCCTGAAAGAACGCTACGGTTTTCTGATGATTGTTGACGAAGCCCATGCCTTTGGCGCGCTGGGAGACAGAGGGAGGGGAATTGCCGGCACGGTGGCGGATGTTGCCGTCGGCACCTTCGGAAAGGCTTTTGGATTTTTCGGCGCCTTTGTTCTCCTTCCCCATGGATTTAAAGAATACCTTTTCAACTTTGCGTCGCCCCTCATCTATACAACCACTCTCCCTGAGGCGCACGCCGCTACGGCCATCGAACTGCTGGACGTGATCGCCGCAAGCGAAGACAGGAGAATTCGCCTCAGAGAAATCAGTGCGTTTATGAAAGAGCGCCTGAAACGCGAAGGATTCCTCGTTTCAGGCGACGCCCACATTCTTGCCCTGGAGATCGGGGAAGAGACGAAAGCGGTGCAGGTATCCCGCCTCCTCCTGGAGAAAAACATCTTCGTCCTGCCGGCCCGGTACCCGACGGTGCCACGGAACCATGCCATACTGAGGATCGGGATCACGGCGCTTCACGAAGAAAAAGATATTGCCTCATTCATCGAACATCTGAAGGAGATTTATGGCTGTCTTGAATAGGAGTGCGGATATTCTTTTTGTCGTAGGTACCGATACGGGTGTGGGGAAGACGGTGCTCTCCCTTCTTTTGATACAATTCTTTTATGCAAGGGGCTATACACCTTTCTACCTGAAACCGGTACAAACAGGCTGTGAGGATCCATATGATACCGACAGCGACGCCGGGTTCATCTACCGGCACGTAAAGCCTTTACGGAACAGGGCCCCCGCCGATTCGATCATTTACTGCTTTAGGAATCCGAAGGCGCCCATTTTTGCCGCCCGCGATGAGAAAAGGACAATTGATCTTTCGTTAATAGAACGCGCCGTTACGGAAAAAGCCGTGATGCATGCACCTCTTGTTATCGAGGGGGCGGGCGGTGTTCTTGTTCCCGTGACCGAAAATGCATGCATGGCTGACCTGATTTCGTTGATAAAAGGAAGTCCGATCATCGCCGCACGGGCCGGGTTAGGAACGATCAACCACACCCTGCTTACGATCGAAGCGCTGAAATTCAGAGGACTTCCTCCCGCAGGGATTGTCTTCATTGATTCGGGGGAAAACAGTACGCCGCGTGAAATGATCGACGAAAACAGATCGGCTATCGAAAAGGCCTCCGGTGTGCAGGTTGCCGGAGTCATTGGCAGAATCGACGATTTTTCGCAACCGCCACCGGATTGCTACGATCCATTGATACGGATATTCGACAAAATCTGACCCTTTACGAGTTTATCACTCATTATCTAATCAAATTTTTTCAACGTCCTGCGTTGTTGACAGGACCGCGCTGACCCTATATAAAAGATCAGTATCTTTACAAAATGCACCTGTGCAACACAGGCGGCTCGGATGCAGAAGAAAATACACGAATGAAGGAAGTATCTGTGCTCTACCAGCCCGAAGACCGGAAGATTTGCGAAGATCTGCTGTCGCCGTCCCGATGGAAGGGAAGCAAAAAAAGGTCGCTCAATGATTTGGCAGTCCTCGTCGGAAAGAATTTTCTGGGGGCTCCTTACGCGGCGAACACCATCGAAATGGAAGGGGGAGAAACCCTGGTCGTCAATTTAAGGCAGTTCGATTGCTTTACCTTTGTTGAAAATTGCGTTGTCCTTGCCCGATTGATCAAGGCGGGCAAAACCTCCTTCGAGGACTACACGGCTCAACTGGAGAAAATTCGCTATCGCCGGGGCGAGTTGAGAGGGTATTCCTCCCGCCTCCACTATTTTTCCGACTGGCTGTACGACAACTGGGAAAAAGGGATGGTGAAAGATATCACCGAGGAAATCGGCGGAAAACCCGTTCTGAAAGAGATTCATTTTATGACGACACATCCGGGGAATTATCCCGCATTGAAAAACGAGGCATCATATCGGGAGATGCTGGATGTGGAGAAACGTCTATCGTCAAGTCCCCGGTATGGTGTGCCTAAGGCCGGGCTTGAACAGGTTGAAGGCAGGATCGAGAACGGGCATCTGATCGGCATTACAACCGATATGGAGGGATTGGATGTCACCCATGTCGGTTTCGCTGTATGGGTAAAAAATCATGTTCATCTGCTCCACGCGTCCGAGAAGAAAGGGAAGGTCGTCCTCTCGGAAAGCAGCATCGACTTTTGCCTCTCCGAAGTCAATACGCGATCGGGCATTGTAGTTGCACAGGTCATAGCCTGCCGAGCGGCATGACGGGGTAGGCCGAAACAATAGGAGGAACGGCCATGAGACGCTGGAACGGCTGGGGGGACGACACAGAAGGTTACGCGCTGCCCACGTCGGCGGTGAAATTCCTGCACAAGATGATCGGCCCGGGGAAGCCCCCTCATGACGCGGCCTTCGAGGACGTGCTCAGCCTGGTTCCGCCCTCACGGCTGCCGTCGCATCCGCTTGTCTTGACGGACCCGGAAGACCGCCTGCGGCATGCCCGAGGCCAGAGCCTTCCGGACTGGATCGCCCTCCGGAGCGGCCGGATCGACGCCTTCCCTGACGGGGTCGCCCGCCCGGTCACGGGTGAAGACGTCCGAAACCTGCTTGACTATGCCAGGCGCAACTGGGTGCGCCTGATCCCTTACGGCGGTGGAACCAGCGTGGTGGGGCACGTCAACCCGCTATCCGGTGGAGAGCCCGTCCTGACGGTGGACCTGTCGCGGATGAACCGCCTGCTGAAGTTCGACGAACAGAGCCACCAGGCCGTCTTTGCGGCGGGGGTGGCCGGACCGGACCTGGAGGCGCAGCTCCGGTCGCGAGGATTCACCCTCGGCCACTTTCCTCAATCCTTTGAATACTCCACCCTCGGCGGCTGGATCGCGACCCGCTCCAGCGGCCAGCAGTCCCTCGGTTATGGGCGGATCGAACGGCTCTTTGCCGGCGGCCGGATGGAGACCCCCTCGGGAACCCTGGAGCTTCCCCCGTTTCCGGCCTCCGCCGCGGGACCGGACCTCCGGGAGGCCGTACTGGGATCGGAGGGCCGCTTCGGCATCCTCACCGAGGCCGTCGTCCGGGTGACACCCCTTCCGCAGACGGAGGAATTCCATGCCCTGTTTTTCCCAGACTTCGAGGCGGGAGGCGACGCGGCCCGGCGGATGTTGTGGTCGGGGATCCCACTCTCGATGCTCCGGCTCAGCACCGCTCAAGAGACGGAGACGACCCTTGCTCTTGCGGGTCACGAATTCCTCATCAGCGCACTGGAGCGGTTCCTTTCCATCCGGGGCATGGCAAAACACAAATGCATGCTCCTCTTTGCCGTTTCCGGCGGGAACAAAATCGTGAAGATGGTCCGGAATGAGGCCCTGGCGATCGCCTCCGACGGCGGCGGTGTCCCGGCGGGGAAGACCTTTGGCCGGGAATGGATCCGGAACCGGTTCCGGACGCCCTACTTTCGGAACACCTTCTGGGAGATGGGGTATGCCGTGGACACCCTGGAGACGGCTACCCAATGGTCGGCAATTCCCGGAATGATCCGGGAGATCGAGCGGGCTCTGGGTGAGGCCCTCGCCGGAACGGGGGAGAATGTCCATTTCTTCACCCACCTGTCCCACCTGTATCCCTGGGGCTCCAGCCTCTATACAACCTACCTGTTCCGGCTGGCGGAGGATCCGGAGGAAAGCCTTCACCGCTGGCGGAGGCTGAAGGACGGGGCCAGCAGGGCCATCGTAGCTCAGGGGGGAACCATCAGTCACCAGCACGGCGTGGGGGTGGATCACACCCCCTACCTGCCGGCTGAGAAGGGCGCTTTAGGCATGGCCGTCCTCGGCGACCTCTGCCGCCGGTTCGACCCCTCGGGGATCATGAACCCCGGGAAGCTGACCGGGTAACGAAGAAACGGGGCATCTCCCTGCGGGGGGAATCGTCCCGGAGGCCGGGCCGGGTGAAAAGGCTGGCAAGGAACGGAGAAATTAGACATGGAGGGGAAAACCGGAAGAGACAGGACCTGGTCGAAACTGGATCAGAACTGGGACCTGCTGATCGTGGGCGGCGGCATCACCGGCGCCGGGCTTCTCCGTGAGGCGGTCCGGCTGGGCCTGAAAGCCTTGCTTGTGGAGCAACGGGACTTCGCCTGGGGGACGTCGAGCCGCTCGTCCAAGCTCGTCCATGGCGGGCTCCGGTACTTGAAGGAAGGAGAACTGCTCCTGACCCGCGCCGCCGTCCAGGAGCGGGAAGAGCTCCTGGCGGAAGGCCCGGGCCTCATCGATCCCCTCGGCTTCCTCCTTTCCGTCTACAAGGGGGACTCGCCGGGGCGGCTCCTGTACGGGCTTGGCCTTTCCGTTTACGACCTCCTGGCCATGAGGTGGTCCCACACCTATCACCCGCCGGAAGCGTTCCAGATGCTGGCGCCCCACATCTCCCGGGAAGGGCTCCGGGGGGGATTCCGCTACGGCGACGCCCAGACGGACGACGCCCGCCTCGTTCTACGGGTTCTCCTCGAGGCTGTGGCGGCCGGGGGGGAGGCGATCAACTACGTGACCGCCGAGGAGCTTCTCTTCCGCGAGGACCCCGATTCGGGCGGGCGAATCGTCAACGGGGCCGTGCTGCGGGATCTCGTTGGAGACCGCCGCGCTGAGGTACAGGCCCGGGTCGTCGTGAACGCCACGGGCGCCTGGGCGGACGTCCTCCGCTCCCAGGTCCAGGCCCCGCCCCGGATGCGCCCCCTCCGGGGAAGCCATCTGATCTTTCACGCCTGGCGGCTCCCGGTTGCGCAGGCCCTCTGCTTCATTCACCCCGCCGACTCGCGGCCAGTCTTCATCTTTCCCTGGGAGGGAATCACCCTGGTGGGCACCACCGACGTGGATCATCTCGAGGATCTCCAGGAGGAACCCACCATCTCCCCCGACGAGACGGCCTACCTCCTGGCTGCCGTGGAAGCCCAGTTTCCCAGCCTGAACCTGAAACCGGAAGACGTCATTTCTTCCTTTGCCGGCGTCCGCCCCGTCATCGGCACGGGAAATGCGGATCCCTCCCAGGAATCCCGGGACCACGTCGTTTGGGAGGAGGAGGGGCTCCTGACGGTGACGGGAGGCAAACTCACCACGTTCCGCCTGATCGCCCGCGACGTGCTCACGGCGCTGCGTCTCCGCCTGCCGGAAGACGCCGCGCGCCGCCTGGGAGAGATTGGGGATGCACCGGCACTGGATCCCATCGCAGCGGATCTGCTGGAGGGGACAGGGCTCGAACAGGAAACGCAGAGACGGATCATCGGCCGCTATGGTGCTGCCGCCGCGGCGCTGGTCGCTGCAGCAACGCCGGAGGAACTGGAGACCGTCCCCGGGACGAAGACGCTGTGGGCGGAACTGCAGTGGGCGTGCCTGGCTGAGGGAGTCGTCCACCTGGACGACCTTCTGCTCCGGCGAGTTCGGATCGGTCTCCTCCTGCCGTATGGCGGGGCCGAACATTTGGAACGGATCCGCGGGATCTGCCGCGAAGAACTGGGATGGGACGACGCCCGCTGCCGGAAAGAGGAACAGACCTACCTGGAGCTCTGGAGGCGCTGCTACAGCCTGCCGCCCCGGGATGAAATCCCGGACTGGAAACGGCTCCTGGGAAAGGCTCTCCGGGACCGTGACGAGCGGAGAAGGAAGAAGCGCCGGAAGCGGATCCGCCAGGCTGTCGTCGCCGGCCTTGTCGTCGGGGCAGTTGCCGGGCTCACGGCGTGCTACGTTGGCAGGCGGAAAAAGAGGGATGATGGGTAGGATTAAACTTCCGTTCTTGAAATGTTGCATCTCTAATTTTACTCATTCGTCCAACATTTCAATCACTAATTTGAAGCACTCTTACCAAAAACGGGGTAGATTTTTTATAAACAGGTTTTAAAAAAGCGTCGAGGTGAAATGAAGAAAATAGGTATTGCCTTGGGAGGCGGGGGCGCTAAAGGATTGGCCCATGTACTGATGTTTGAAGCCT
>Ga0163209_1001230_pt1 | contig 11227 bp, 9 predicted proteins | sample Kivu_160m_FD_113538 | JGI IMG/M metagenome (GOLD analysis project Ga0163209, IMG submission 113538) | Freshwater microbial communities from Lake Kivu, Western Province, Rwanda to study Microbial Dark Matter (Phase II) - Kivu_160m | ecosystem: Environmental > Aquatic > Freshwater > Lake ... | reverse complement strand
GTACCTCCCTATATCACTCAGAAACTATTTTACCACCATACTTGCTGGTATTTTCCTGAAATCTTATACCATCCAGCCAAGTCATCTAGCAAGCCCTCTGTGGAGACCCCAAGCGCAACCTGGGGTCTCCACAGACCGGTTAACCTGAGAGAGAACACAATTTTCTTTATTTGAATGTCAAGCTCTGCGCTATCTGCGAGAACAGGGCTTCATCGTATTCAGCGAATGCTACGACAGTATATACCACAATTTGAATTCGCTTCCCCCCGTCAATATCTCTCTCAAGAGTGTAAGACTCAACTTCATACCCTGTTGAGGAAATATAGCCGGTTTTTGTAACGAAGTCTTTGGAACCATCTGACAGAGTCACCTCTTTTATGTCAGTTAAGACTTTAGGGCCCTGATTACCCAGCTTCTTGAACGCTGCAACCATCCACTCATTAGTTACGGGCGCATCAGCGTCAAGTAGCTCAATGGCTACCCCTGGAACAAAGCCTTCTACAGAGAAGAAAGCCAGGTGCTCAGGTAGCGTAACCATATCCGGGCGCGCTACCCACTCACTTGGATACTGAAGCGAGAAGCCATACTCGTCATTAGTATATGTAGCGGTTGGAACAGAGACTGGCCCCGCTGGCTCTACAGTTTCATACGTCCCTGCTGGTGCCGCTGGCTCTGCTGGTGCTGCCGGCTCTGCTGGTGCTGCCGGCTCTGCTGGTGCCGCCGGCTCTGCTGGTGCCGCCGGCTCTGCTGGTGCCGCCGGAGCCGTGCATGCCGCCAGGGCTAGACCTAGAACAAGTGATATACCAATCAACACTGTTACGAATTTGTATGTTTTTCTTGTCACCATAACCCCCATTATAAATTTATTGACCATCGTATACCCGGCTTGCCTTCCCTGAATATTACCGCCACGCAACCTGCCTGGCAAGCCCTGCGGAGACTCCAGTCTGCTAGCAGACTGGAGTCTCCCGAGTCTAAAAATGTTGCTATTTGAATGTCAAGCTCTGCGCTATCTCCGAGAACAGGGCTTCATCGTATTCAGCGAATGCTACGACAGTATATACAACAACACGCATTCGCTTCCCCCCCTCAATATCTCTCTCAAGAGCGTAAGCCTCAACGTCATACCCTGTTGAGGATACATAGCCAGCTTTGTACGCGTAAGCTTTGCTACCGTCTGGCAGAGTCACCTCTTTTATGTCAGATAGAACTTTAGGGCCCTGATTACCCAGCTTCTTGTACGATGCCACAATCCACTCTTTTGTTACCGGTGCATCCGCGTCAACGGCGAGAATAGCTACACCCGGCACAAAACCTTCTACACTGAAGTAAATGATATGCTCAGGTAGGGTCTTCATATCCGGGCGCTCTACCCAGTCACTTGGGTATTGAATCGAGAAGCCATACTCGTCATTAGTATATGTAGCGGCTGGAAAAGAGACTGCCCCCGTCGCTGGAGGTGCCGCTGGCTCCGCTGGTGCCGCCGGCTCTGCTGGTGCCGCTGGCTCCGCTGGTGCTGCCGGCTCTGCTGGTGCCGCTGGTTGCGTACCCACTTCAGCCCTCAATTTCTCGAGCAGCACCGGAGGAACTTTCCACTTAGCAGTGCCCGGATAATCTGCGTCCTTCCAGGACTCAGAATATCCAGCAGCCACAGAAGTGTACGCATAGTCCGCATTCGGCCAGACGCCCAGCAATTTTCCATCCTGCCACTGGCAGGCTATACCCGTGCTAGCGCCCGGTCCGTAGTTCACATCGTGTGGATTTCCCAGCGCGGCATCCATGCCAGTAAAGGTGAAATGTGGAGCCACGGTGGTCATAGTGCTTGTCTGTTCAAGTACAGGAATTAAGGCTTCGGTATCCAGAGTTCCCGCCTTTTCTATGGCTTCTACCAGGATATATATGGCATCGTGAGTGCCAGCATTATACGCGGGTACCTCTCCAGTCCTGGCCACAAATTCATCGAAGAACGGCTTGGTCAGCGGGGTAGGTTCCATGTTTTCAGAATATGAAGCCAGCCCCGTATCATAGTTACCGAAATTATTGGTCGCCTTTATGTAGCCAAGGCTCTGGGCCTCAACGTTAATGCCCACCGAAGCCGCAGGGACTTTCAACTCGCCCCATGACCTGCCATACGGGATACCAACCGCACCCGAGATAATAGGGGCAATTATATCGGTATTGGCAGCTTGTATGGCGGTCATCTCCGCTGTAAGCTCAGTGGCGTTAGGCGATGGTCTCCATACGCCGGAGACTTCCATGCCCAGCTTTTTAGGCACAAAACTCTTCATCATCGCCGTCATGCTGTCAGCCCACTGGGCACCTTCAGAACACACAGCCACCCTCATCGGTCGCTGTATTCCGGTTTCCTCTTTGATTATTTGCCCAGCCATGGCTAGTTCCATAAGCGTGTTGTCGACCAGATAGGCACTGACGAAGGGAGTAACCCTGAACCAGTACTTGTAGCGGTCGTAATCCAGTTTTACCACTGAATTTAGCGACGCGGTAGCAGCGCCACAACCAAGGAAAAGCTTCTTATTATCCATGGCGACTTCCTGCATGGGGGTCACCCCTTCTGTCCTGAAACCGCCCATGACGTAGTCCGCCTTATCTACCGATATCAATTTTTCCATGGCGGAGGCTGCGTCGGTGACACTGAGTGTCTCATTGGAGTCTGATTTTATCAGGTCGATATAGTATGTTTCATCGCCGACTTTTACACCACCAGCCGCATTGATTTTCTCAGCCGCCATTACAGCGCCCATCCACTGCTGCTGGCCCTGCACAAATTGCATCGGCCCGATGATGCCGATTTTTATTGTCTTCGCCCCAGAGGGTATATTTAAACCACCTTCTGAAGGCTTACAGGCAGGAATAACAATTGCCACTAGTAAAAGACACGTAAACAGTAAGAATAAAACCTTTTTCACTTAGCCATTAACCTCCTTCACAATTTCCCGAGAATTATCTCTGCTAGAAGGCATGCATCGACCAGTATTTACCCCCAGCACATTAAGCCTTATTTATTCGATACTACCACCCCCTTCCACAAATTCTGTCTGATTAAGCATCTGGTTAATTATGAATACTCCTGTATCAGAATGAATTCAGAGGTCTAGAAAGAATTATACCATAGTGTGTCAATACCACAAGCCTTCAACGCACGGCGAGCCAGACACCGAAATCTACATATACATTCCAGAGGAGACATTCAACACCTGACCAGTAATGAAGGCAGCATCATCAGAAGCCAGGAAGAGAACCGGCTTGGCAGCATCTTCAGGCGTCATCGGCTTAATTTGTAGCAGAATCATATCCCTTACCTTCTTGGGAATCCCCACCATCTCACCACCCACCTCTTCCTGCTGTACCTCTTTTTCCCTGGTCAACCGCGTATCAACGAATCCATAAGCAACCACATTACAGGTAACGCCAAACCTTCCCCATTCTCTGGCTACAGTCTTGGTGAGCCCGATAAGACCTGACTTGGCAGCAGAATAGTTGATTTGCCCCACGTTTCCCATCAGCCCGGCTACGGAGGCTACATTGATTACCCGCCCGCTATGTTCAGGCTTCATCATGTACTTCGCAGCAGCCCTTATACAATTAAAAGTCCCTTTGAGGCTAATGTCAACTGCCAAATCCCACTGGGCATCGGTCATTTTATGAATCAAGGCGTCTCTGGTAAGCCCGGCGTTATTGACCAGAATGTCTATTTTGCCAAATTTCTCAGCCGCCATATCCATCACCTTCTGGCAATCTTCAGGTTTCGTGACATCACCGGCGCAAGCCTCTGCTCTGCCCCCAGTCGCTTTTATTTCCCCGACCACCTCTTTGAGTGGTGCTTCATCAACATCGCTGACCAGTACAGCAGCTCCCTCTCTGGCAAACAGCACGGCATCAGCTCTGCCTATACCGCGTGCCGCTCCGGTGATAACCGCTACTTTTCCATCCAGTTTTCCCATTCATTACCTCCTTGGTACTAATTCACTTTTTGCTGCCTGAAAACATGTGCCCGCTTAGATATTTCCCAAAAACAATTCCATGAACACACGGACGCCAGCAAAACTTATCTTTTATTGCCTCTTGATGGCAGGGCGACCACGGCTGCACCCGGCGTCATTTTCTCCCCCTTCCCGTTTTCCACCCAAATCACACATTCAACAAGATGTTGCCCTTCTTTCTCATACTTCTTGGTCACAGTGCCTTTACACCACCATGTTTCACCATCATGCGGCTCTTCTATTGTTTTCATCTTGCGCGGATAATCCATACCACGGTACTGGCAGGAGAGCTTCTTGAGCGCTCCCTGCTCACCTATCCAATCCGTCATCAATTGACCCAACCAGGCACGTTTCAGGGCGCCATGCACAACAGGTGCACCCACGCCCATAGCTCTGGCAAAGTCATCTTCATAATGCAACGGGTTGAAATCCCCGGAGGCGCCCGCCCACTGGACCAGCATGCGTGTCGTGGCAACCTTAGCCAGCGGAGTTATCTCAGTACCTATCTCAACATCTTCATAATAAAACTGTTCAGCCATGTCTCATCCTCAATCAAAAGACACTTCTCAGAATTGAATCAGTGTCGACCAGCTCTTCAACGCCACATTGCCATTCTGTTTTAGAAAAATCGTCTCAACCTTGGTAAACATCGTCTTGCCCATCTTGGTCTCTCTCTCGACCATATTGGCAATCTTCGTCGTGACGGTTAATACATCACCAGCGCCGATTGGCTCAAAAAACTCGAATTCAACACCTCCGTCGAGCAATCGCGGTGGCGCTCCAGCTTTAATCAGAGATTCAACAAGTTTGATGAACGAAATTCCGCCTTTTATCGGCCAGCCGGTGAAACCAGGAGGGCACATCAACCTGCCATTTTTGTTTCTACCGGCATTCTCTACATCATTGAATAAGGGGTTTGGGTCTCCTATAGCCTGAGCATATCTCTGTATGGCTCCTTCTTCAACCTTGAAGATGATGGGCTCAGAAGGCACACCTATCATTTTCCTCAATTCTTCAGTAATCACAGAGCCTTCAGTTATAGCTTACCTCCTTGAAGTTAAACCTTTTTGTGTCATAACCCTACGATGGCAACACTGACAACATTCATCGCCGGGAAGCCGCCCATGTTATGCGTAAGCCCCATCTTTGGATTCTTTAGCTGTCGCTCTGGCGACTGTGCCTTGCCCTGCAGCTGTTTATACATCTCATATACCATTCTCAGGCCGGAGGCACCGATAGGATGCCCGAAGCACTTTAATCCTCCGTCTGGCTGTATAGGTTGCTCGCCATCAATGTTGAAGCGACCAGCCTCGATATCTTCCCTGACTTTACCTCTGGGGCTGAACTGCAAATCCTCCATGGTTACGGCTTCAGTAATTGAGAAACAATCATGTACCTCAGCCATGCTAACCTCTTTACGAGGATTCTTAATGCCAGCCTCTTTATAAGCCAGCATTCCAGCGCGGTATCCACTCTCAACATGAGCACCATCCCAGTTGGTATACATCAATTCCTCACCCGAACTAACAGCGATTTGCAGTGCCTTAACATACACGGGGTCAGGCCTGAACTTCTTGGCCATATCAGCCCTGGTTACAATTGCCGCTGCCGACCCATCGCTAACTCCACAGCAGTCAAAAAGACCCAGTGGCCAGGCAATAATCGGAGCGTTCAGTATCTGTTCCTCAGTCACTTCGCGGCGCAGGTGTGCCTTCGGATTACGTGCGCCATTATAATGACTCTTGGCTGATACCTTAGCCAGCATCTTCTTGCCCTCATCCGGACTAAGCCCATATACGGAAAAGTATCTGGTAGCCATCATGGCAAAACCACCTGGAGCGGTCAATTTGGGCATTATAAGCGCATTTCTTGAACCCATAAGACCTGGGCCGCCGGGAAGACCGCCATAGCCGGTATCCTTAAGCTTCTCTACGCCCAGCGCTAAGGCAATGTCATAAGCCCCTGAAGCCACGGCGTAACAAGCGCCTCTTAAAGCCTCCGTCCCCGTGGTACAGAAATTTTCCACCCTGGTCACCGGGATGAAAGGCAACTTCAGAGTCAGGGCTAAAGATGTAGCCCCCTTACCAACGCTCTGCTCTTCGAAATGCACTCCGAACCATGCCGCCTTAATGTCTTTTTTCTCTATGCCTGCGTCTTCGATGCAATCCTGAAAAGCGTCTACCATCAAATCTTCAGCGCCTTTATCCCACAACTCTCCAAATTTGGTACAACCCATCCCTATAATTGCGACTTTATCCTTAATGCCTTCTTCCATTTTGGATTTCCTCCTTAGTTTATCTTTTTACCAGGTACTATCAGGCTCGTATCGGCGTTGCTTTCCAAGAATAACCGTGAACGCCCGTCGGCTCATCAAGATACCTTCTGCGGAAAGTCATCTCAACTGGCATGCCTACTTTGACCGAATCGAGGTCACAATCAGTGAAATCAAACCAGAACCTTCCACCACCTTCAAAGTCCACCAGACCATAAATTGACGGAGGGTCAATGCTGGCAGCCAGATTGTCACCAGTATAAGTGAACACGACGCCTTTCTTGTCCGAAAAGCGATAGTCTTCCATCTGGTCAACAGCTCCACAATCAGGATTTACGCACACCCTCTGGGGTGGATATTGCGGTGTGCCACATTTTTGGCATTTCGAGCCGCAAAGCGACAATATCGCTTTTCGCTCTCTGAACAAAGTTGACATGGGAGTACGAATACTTATCTCACCCCGCATCCCAAAATCCATTGGAGCCAGGTTTCTAAAAGCCACATATTTCTCATAGCCGGCGAGTTCTTTCTTGGAAGCCAAATGCTTCTTGACTCCGCGCCTGTCTCCCAACTTCCTTATATTTTCGGTCACCTGAAAGAACAGGGCATCGCTGCCATTTCCAAAACTGACAACCATAATTTTATCCCCGGGCTTGGCGTCCTCGAGGGCGGCGATTAGCATCATCAAGGGTGAGGCTGAACCGGTATCACCAACCGTAGTAAGCATGGTATCCTGAACCTGTGATGGCTCAGCACCCAGACGCTTGGCTATGGCAACATGTTCTCTGGCGTAAATGCCCGGAAACACAATTTTAGCAAAATCCTTAATATTCAAATTGTATTTTTTAAGAAGCCCGGAAATCGCTTCAGGTATCATCTTGGTATAACCTGCGTCTCGAATGAACCTGTCTTCCCAGGCATGTTCAAATTCTTCGCCTGCCGCCTTCCAACGGTCAGGAAAGTCATAGGAAACAGAATAATAACCCTCATAGGTAGCAATCACTTTGTTATTTCCAACCAGAAGAGCCGCCGCACCGTCTCCGTAGAGATGCTCTTGAGAACTACCGAGCTTATTCAATCGACAATCAGAAGCACAAACCAGTACATTGCTTAAAGTACCTCCGTTAACAGCGTCGAAGGCAGAAAGTAGAGCAGCCGTCCCTGATTTAGTGGAGCCACCGAAATCAGCAGCCCTCATATTAGACTGGAGGTCGAGAGCAGTGGCTAAAATCGCCGAGTTCTGTCTCAGCATATACGGCTGACTGGTGGTAGCAAGATACAAGCCATCGACCTTCTCCCGCTTCATCCCACTCAGACAATCAACACCAGCGGCTACCGCCATACTAAGCGTATCCTCGTCATGGTTGGCAACTGCATTTTCACCCGGCGGGGGAAAAGTGCCTAAAAAACCTACAGCAAAAAAGATTGTATTGTGATTTATTCGATACCTGGGAATGTAAGCTCCATACGATTCAATGCCTACCATTAAGAAACCTCCTGAAATCAGCGTTTATTGTGCCCACAAATTCTAGCATAGACACCAAATAGTGTCAAAATGCGAACAGCCTCATAACGAACCTGGTGATGAGAAAAAGCAGCATCGCTCTTCCTAATTATTGACAAACCCGGAGATGGTTCTTAGAATGTGCACAAAATAATTATACACGAATTACAGGAGCACCAACTATGTACGATGCCAGAAAACATATCTGCTTCAACCTGGGGCGGGTCATGCGCCGCGTCTATGACTACTATGAAAAACGTCTATCCCCCTTCTCCTTGACTCCGCCACAATACTTTGTATTCGGTGCCCTGTGGATGGGCGACGGCATAACTATCGGCGAGCTCGGAGACCGGGTCTCTCTTGACAGCTCAACGCTGACCGGGATTATTGACAGGATGGAGAAGAATGGTTATGTGGAACGCAAACAGAACCCCGATGACAGGAGGTCCGCATTAGTACTCCTCACTAAAAAAGCCCGAGAGCTAGGACCTCACATATTGGAGTTCGCTGATGAGCTAGATACAACTCTAAAACAGCCATTCTCCAAAAGGGATATGGCTACCTTTGAAAGAGTGCTCCGCACGATAGGCGAGACAAACGCTGAGACCTCAGCAAAGCAATAACAGAAATAGATAGTTTCACCCGATAAAACCAAAATTCATTCCGGCTCTAGCCGTATAACGTTTATTTATTAAGGACCCCGCTTGCGGGCAGAAAAAGTTCCCGCAAACCTACATGTAAGCTTGACACCTAAAAGCCACAAGTGTACTATCAACCGCTAAGGCAAAAAACCTTAAACAGCCTCACCTCCAGCCCAAAAAACGGGACTTATGAAAGGGGAAATATGAACATCGGCTATCTAATTGAGGACAACGTCAATAAATTCGGGGAATACGAAAGTATCTATTTCGAGGGAAGATGGTATACCAATGCCGAATCAAACCATAACGCCAATCGGTTGGGCAATGCGCTCAAATCACTCGGCATTGGCAAAGGGGACCGGGTGATAGTACAGATGCCCAACAGTCCGCCAGTATTCTCCGCTTTTCCCGCTATATATAAAATAGGTAGCATAGTTGTGCCACTTAATCCACTGTTGCGCCCCGACCAGGCTGCTTACATTTACCGTGACTGTGGAGCCAAAGCGATACTCACCAGTTCTGATTATTTAGGCTGGATCAAGGATGCACAAAGCCGCGCACCGGATTTGAAACACATCGTATTGACCGACAGAGACGATGTCCCCGACACCATTTCATATAATGAATTATTATCAAACAGCTCGGATAGACTTGTAATAGAAGAGACTGACAGTGATGACGTTGCCGCACTATTGTATACCGCCGGCACTACGGGGCACCCCAAAGGAGTAATGCACACCCACTATTCCCTTTACATCAACGCCCTGTCTTTCTATGAATATGTACTTATCCACCGCGCAACAACCTTGAGACAAACAAGTCACTCCATAGACTCTAAAACACTCACGCCGATTGAGACATCCCACTGTGTTACCGGCATTAATCGAAACATGATTAGCCTGGGAGTACTGCCTCTGTCGCACTCCTACGGCATCGCATTCGGCAATACAGGCCAATTTACAGGTGGAAAATCAATAGTGCTCAGGTGGTGGAATCCTGAGGAGGCGATGAAAAGTATCCAGACATTCCGTGTTACCCAGATGGCAGCAGTGCCCACCATGTATATCCAGATGCTGGACCATCCCGACATGGACAAATACGATTTAAGTTCACTTCAAGACTGCAATTCTGGTGGAGCAGCACTTCCAGTAGAAGTCGCTCTAAGATGGAAGCAAAAGACTGGAGTCGATATAAGAGAGGGCTGGGGTCTAACCGAATCAGGAGCCACCACCTCGGGACAACCGGCTTATCTGCCACCTAAATACGGCTCTATTGGCAAATGTCTATTAAAATGCAACACCATCAAAGTTTTCGACAACGATTGCCACGAGCTTCCCACAGGACAGCAAGGTGAAATCGTAGTCAAAGGTCCGACACTGATGAAAGGCTACTGGAACCTGCCTGAGGAGACAGCCAGAACTATCAGGGACGGTTGGCTATACACGGGCGATATAGGTTACATCGATGAAGACGGCTACATCTACATCACCGACCGCAAAAAGGACATAATAATCCGTGGAGGAGAAAATGTATCGCCTCGGGAGGTGGAGGAAACCCTTTGTCAGCATCCAAAGGTTGCTGAGTCAGGGGTTATTGGCATACCTGACAAGACCTATGGCGAAGAGATAAAGGCTTTCGTGGTGCTTAAACATGGAGAGCAAGCTAACGAAGACGAGATAATCGCCTTTTGCAAGAAATACCTGCCGAGCTTCAAGACACCGAAAAAAGTGCAATTCATAGACTCATTGCCCAAGAACCTTCTGGGCAAGTTGCTAAGGGCAGAACTGCGTAACCTGGGGTAATTCCTGACCGATGTCCGTCAAAGACAGACCGAGATGGACGACCACCATGAGTTGCCCAATATGCCTTTCATCCGCAACAATAAGCAGAAGTAATCTTTTCGTATTCAACAAGGTCGGAGTAAAAAACGAGAAACTAAAAAACGACCCCGATGGGATTCGAACCCACGATCTCCACCGTGACAGGGTGGCATGTTAGACCGCTACACCACGGGGCCGCGCCAATGAAGAAGTCTATCAATATGAGACTTACTATGTCAAGCTAGAGTTGAGGCTGCTGCACATCTGCCTTTTATGATACGGCATAGCCAATAAGCTTGTAGGCTAATTTAGCCGCGAGAAAGGCGCAAGCAGCAGTGCCCTCTTTAGGGCATAATTCCACCAGATCAAAACCAATAACATTCTTATGTAAAGTTACCTCCCTAAGCAAATTTACAACTTCATGCCATTGCATCCCGCCTGGTTCTGGGGTACCCACCGCCGGCATAACTGAGGGGTCGAAGACGTCAAGGTCAATGGAAACATAAACATTGTCGCTCAGCGAAGCTATTATGCTCTCCGCCGAAGCCAAAACCGAATTTGGTGTGGACATATAAAAAGGATGCAAGTTATTCTGAGCCAGAAATTGCTGTTCCTCACGGCTCAGGCTCCTTATCCCGACTTGCACAACGTTGCAAAGCTCAAAAATACGGCGCATCACACAAGCATGGCTATATTTAGTTCCCAGGTACTCATCGCGAAGGTCAGCATGCGCATCCAGTTGTAACACGCAAAGGTTATTAAAACTCTCTCTCAGGGCTTGAACCATCCCCAGACTGAGAGAGTGTTCACCTCCAAACATTACTAAGAATTTTGCCTGTTTAGCCAACTCACTGGCTATTTGATAGACCCGGTCAACCATCTTCTCTGGACTATTCAATAAAGGCTGGACTTCAGGCAACGTATGAATTCCAACATTATATATATCTCTATCCAGTTCGATGTCATATAACTCCAGGTATTGCGAAGCG
>Ga0163209_1001228_pt1 | contig 11229 bp, 15 predicted proteins | sample Kivu_160m_FD_113538 | JGI IMG/M metagenome (GOLD analysis project Ga0163209, IMG submission 113538) | Freshwater microbial communities from Lake Kivu, Western Province, Rwanda to study Microbial Dark Matter (Phase II) - Kivu_160m | ecosystem: Environmental > Aquatic > Freshwater > Lake ... | reverse complement strand
GTCCTATCAATGTCTGGTTGGGGACAGTATGGCGTTTCTGGAGGGACGCGAAAGAAAACTGATCGGCGATCTCCGTGCAAGAATGAAGAATGCCTCGGAACAGATGCATTTTGAGGAGGCCGCCGCTTTGCGGGATCGTATTGCCGCCATAGACGAAACCCTGGAAAGACAACGCGTTGTATCTGTAAACGTGACGGACCGGGACGTGTTTGGACTTTATCGGGAAGGAGACCTGACACAGATATGCGTCCTCTTCATCAGAAAAGGCAGGATGCTGGGGAAAAAGGAGTTTCCTCTTTTGAAAGTCGCGGGTGAAGCTTCCGAAATTCTGTCATCCCTCATCAAACAGTACTATGACAGCGGTGCGTATATTCCGGAAGGGGTGATCCTGCCCTGCGAGATTGAGGACAGGGAGGTTATTAAAGAATGGCTTTCCGAAAAAGGGGAACATAAAGTGTCGGTGTCGGCTCCCCGGAAGGGACATGGTCCGGAAGCGCTTCAGATTGCCCGATGCAATGCCGAAAATGCATTTCATGAGGCAAAGCGGTCCGATCGTTCCGAGGAAGCGATGAACATCCTTGTCCGGGTGCTTCAGTTGAAAAATCTGCCAAGGCGTATCGAATGTTTCGATATTTCGAATATAGGAGGACATCATGCCGTCGGCTCCATGGTCGCCTTTGAAAATGGCAAACCATGGAAGCCGGGTTACCGACGCTTCAAAATAAAGACCGTAGATAAATCGGACGATTACGCCATGATGTATGAAGTGCTGAAGCGTCGGTATCGGGGCGGCGAAAATCCTCCGAACCTGATTGTGATGGACGGTGGGAAGGGACAGTTGCGGGTTGCCGTTTCTGTGTTGCGCGAACTCGGCCTGAAAGGCATGGATGTCATCGGCATGGCAAAGGCAAAAACATTGCAAAATGGCCTGCGGACAGAGGATCACGTTTACATTCCCCGGAGGAAAAATCCGGTTTATCTTTCGAAATGGCCGTCTGCGTTGTTCCTGCTTCAGGGTGTCAGAGATGAGGCCCATCGCTTTGCCGTTTCCTATTACAGGAAACTGAAGGGCGAAAAAGACTTGCAATCCGTACTGGACAACATCCCCGGAATCGGCCAAAAGCGGAAAAAGGCGTTGCTGACTTTTTTTGGAGACACACGGAAGATCAAGTCGGCGTCTGTAGAGACGCTTCAAGGTGTTGATGGCATCGGCCTGCAGACGGCCCGGAATATTTTTACTTTTTTGAAAGAAAAAGACGGAGAAGCAGATTCATGAGCTTTCCGTCCATTTTGATCATTGCTGTCGGCCTCGGCATGGACGCCTTTTCTGTCGCCATCGGTGTGGGCGCCGCTTCGCAAACCGTTACACTTCGTCCTGCCCTCAGGCTGTCCATTTATTTCGGGCTGTTTCAGACCCTGATGCCTGTAGCCGGCTGGTTTGCCGGCATGACGGTGGCTCATATTATTGCAGGCTATGATCACTGGGTTGCCTTCGGCCTTCTGGCCTATGTGGGTGGAAAGATGATGATGGAGTCTTTTCGTCGGGAAGAGAATGTCCACAAGATGGACCCGACAAAGGGATGGACGCTCATCCTGCTGTCCGTGGCAACGAGTATTGATGCCCTCGCCGTAGGACTCAGTTTCGCTTTTTTGCAGATACCGATCCTCTACCCCAGCGTCATCATCGGTTTGATTGCTTTCGGAATGACAATGATCGGGATGATCTTCGGAAAAAAGCTGGGAAAAGTCATGGGCAAGAAGGTGGAAATGATAGGGGGCATCATCCTGATCGGAATCGGTGTTAAAATACTAATGGAGCATTTGACATAATGAGCACTGAAAATCGTCTTCGAATTGGCTTAAGTACGCAAAACTTTCATGACATGAAAAACACATCCTGTATCGCTATGTTGACGCCCGTCGGAGACATCAGGATTGTCTGGACCCAAAAGGAGAAAGTGCGACAGGTTTACCGGATTTTACTGCCCGAAGGCGGCCGGCAAGGAAACCGTCTGCCGGATCAGACTTTTTCCGAAAACGCCGGGCAGCCACATGAAGACATGGATCTCCTCTGTCTGAAGATTCGAGAATATTTTGAGGGAGGCGCTGTTGAATTTTCTCTGGATAGAATGGATATGGGCGTCTGCTCGGTATTTCAGCGGCAGGTTTATATGCAGGCCCGGCGGATTCCGAGAGGGCGGGTCATGTCATACGGTCACCTGGCGGAAAGCATCGGCATCCCGCAGGGCGCCAGGGCGGTGGGCATGGCTTTATCGAGGAATCCTTTTCCTCTCGTGATTCCCTGCCACCGTGTTATCCGGGCAACCGGAGAACTAGGTGGATTCGGAGGCGGCTTGAAATTGAAGAAAACCCTGCTGGAAATGGAGGGAACTGCTTTTGATCCGCAGGGGAGGGTGTTGCGGAAATGTTTCTTTGATTAGAAGGTCATTTTTGTTTTTCTCCCTGTCTGGTCACTGCCAGATTGTCCCGGTGAATAATCTCATCATAGTCCTTGTATCCGAGGATCTGTTCTATCCGGGAAGATTTCAGCCCCATGATTTTTCGAATCTCCGGTGCGCTGTAATTTACCAGACCCTTGGCCACGATAGTTCCTTCCGCATCGATACAGGCGACAGGGTCGCCAATGGCGAATTCTCCCTCGACTTTTACAATGCCTGACGGCAGCAGGCTTTTCCCTTCCTCAAGAAGGGCTTTCTTTGCCCCGTCATCCAGAAACAACCTGCCGCGCGATCTCAACGTGAACGCAATCCAGTATTTTCTGCTGCTCAGATGTTCGTTCGTGGGTAAAAACAGGGTTCCGATTTCTTTTCCTGCAAAGATGTCCTGAAGGACACCTTTTTTCTTGCCGGGCGCTATAATGCAGGGTATGCCGAACGCCGTCACTTTTCTGGCAGCCAGAACCTTGCTTTTCATGCCGCCCAATCCTACCGCTGTGGTTTCTTCCGTGGCCGCCGCTTCGATTTCTTTCGTAAACTCCTTTACAACGGAGATAAGTTTCGCCTTCCCGGATTGCGAGGGGTTGCTGTCGAAGAGACCTTCCGTGCTGGTCAGGTTTATGAGCAGGTCGGCTTCGATAATATTGGTAATCATGGCGGCGAGATGATCGTTATCGCCGAATTTGATTTCATCGACGGCGACGGTGTCATTCTCATTAATAACGGCGATGACGCCCCATTCAATGAGCGTGGACAGGGTATTGCGGATGTTCAGAAATCGTTTTCGATCCGTCAGGTCGCTCATGGTCAGAAGAATCTGCGCTACGAACAGGCCGTATTTCCCGAAGGCGTTGGAATATACTCTCATCAGCCTTCCCTGCCCGATGGCTGCCGCCGCTTGTTTCTGGGGCATATTTTTCAACTTGCCCGTGAGTCCCATTCTGTGTTTGCCGGAGGCAATGGCGCCGGAGGTGACAATTACAATCTGGTACCCTTTTTTTGTCAGTTGCGCCATTTCATCCACGAGTTGCTCGATGATCTGAAGATCCAATCCATCCTCGCCGGTCAAAACGGCGCTGCCGATTTTAATGAGGACCCTTTTTGAGTTTGCCAGGAGTATTTTTCTGTTCATGGTTTTTTTAATCTGTATTTTTCAGTTTTAGTTCTTCGATTATTTCATGAATCACGTTTTGGAGGCCTTCACCTGTTATTGCAGAAAAGGCCAATACTTTTACGCCGTTTTTCCCAAAGGTGTCAATAGCTTTTTTCATCCTTTCCCCGGTAATGGGGAGGTCGATCTTGTTGATTGCGACAACCTGAGGCTTTTCCATCAGTTTCGGGCTGAAAAATGCAAGTTCACGATTTATCGTTTCATAATCGTGCCAGGCGTTCTCAAAGGATTCTCTTGATATGTCCAGAATGTGAAACAGGACGGTTGTTCTTTCGATATGGCGGAGGAATCGAATTCCCATCCCCATACCCTTATGGGCCCCTTCGATCAGTCCCGGGATGTCGGCGATGACAAAGGTCTCGAAATTCCCGTATCTGACGACGCCCAGGTTCGGGACGATTGTGGTAAAAGGATAGTCTGCTATTTTTGGCCGTGCGGCGGAAACTTTTGATATGAAAGTTGACTTTCCGACATTGGGGAGACCGATGATGCCCACGTCGGCTAAAAGCTTGAGTTCAAGTCGAATCCGGCGCTCTTCGCCTTTTATGCCGTCCTGGGCATAGCGGGGAGCCTGACGGGTCGATGTGGCAAACCTGGCATTACCCTTACCTCCGATGCCTCCTCTGGCGACGATGAACGATTGCCCGTTGGTCGTCAAATCGGCCAGGAGTTCGCCTGTGTCTGCATCAAGAATAAGTGTGCCCACGGGAACAGTTATTTCAACGTCTTCGGAATTCCTGCCGGTTTTGTTGCTTCCTTTTCCATGTCCGCCGTGCTTTGCCACATGATGCTGCCTGTATTTCAGATCAAGAAGGGTGCGATGGCTGATCGAAGTGCGGACAATCACGTCTCCTCCCTTCCCGCCATCTCCACCATCCGGGCCGCCACGGGGGACAAATTTTTCCCGCCTGAAGCTGACGCAGCCTTTTCCACCATCACCTGCCTTTACGAATATTTTGACTTCATCGATAAATTTCATATGTTGATCCTGTCATCTCCCGGATTACCGAATTGTAGTATCGGGATGGTAAAAAAGCAACATTTTCCGTTTGTTAAAAAAACAAAAGGCACTTTGTTTAAAAGTGCCTTTCTCTCTTTTCTCGCTATGAAACGGAAATCACATGCTTGATGTCAGCAATTCATAACTGCTCATGCAAAGCATTCCCGTGATGTTAAATTTTACGCACATCCACGGCTGCCTGACCTTTCTGATCCTGCTTGACCGTGAACTCCACACGCTCCCCCTCCGCCAGACTGCGAAATCCTTCCCCAGTAATGGATGAATAATGTACGAAAACATCTTCACCTGATTCACGAGAAATAAACCCATAACCCTTTTTGTCGTTGAACCATTTAACAACGCCGGTTTCACGCTCGTCCATTTTCTAAAAAGCCTCCTCATTATTTAAAAAAGCTGGTTATATAGCGTAAACGCTAACTTTTTTTCTTCTTTTGTCAAGCTTTTCGTATTTTACGACACCCTCAATTCTGGAGAAAATGGTGTAATCTTTTCCTAAACCAACATTGTTGCCGGGATGAATCTTTGTCCCGACCTGACGGACGATGATGGAGCCCGCATTGATCTTCTGACCGCCATACACCTTGATGCCCCGTCTCTGGGCGTTGCTGTCTCTTCCATTGCGGGAACTACCCTGTCCCTTCTTGTGTGCCATATCTTCCTCCGCTTAAATGGATATTTCCCTTATTTTCATCCGAGTTAATGGCTGGCGGTGTCCTGTTTTCTTGTGAAAACCTTTTCTTCTTTTCATTTTGAACACCGTGATTTTGTTATCTTTGGTCTGTTCCATAATCTCACCGACGACTTTCGCGCCGTCAATATAAGGAGTTCCCACTGCGATTTTCCCATCCTTGACGACTATCAATACTTCCTTGAAGGATACCGCATCTCCCTTGTTACCGCAGATTTTCTCAACGGCAAGGATATCACCTTCGGAAACCCGATGCTGCTTTCCGCCTGATTTTATAACTGCATACATAATTCATAATCCTGTAAAAAAGAAATTTGTGGCGCACTTTATATAAAATCTTTGTCATTTGTCAATATAATTTATTGTCACCGGTTTAAAAAAATCCCATAAAGATTCAGATAGAGAGGTTTTGGAAGAGCAGCCTGTATTTATATGGATTTTTTTCTATGTCCCGGTGCTTCGAAATGGCAAGGTTGCGAGGAAACGCCGGCTTGGAAAGGTAGGGGAGTGTGTTTTTTTTAAATGCTGCCAGGAGTTCCTGAAAGGCGGCGTCTTTTTCGCGGTTGTTCACGAAAGCCCGTTCCATTCTATATTCGAAAAAAATCTGAGGGCCAAAGACCTTCTTAACCAATTGATAATGTTCAGGATTGATGAAATAGGACGGATCGAGGTCAACCTTCATTCTAAAGAAAATATCCACTTTCGATGTATCTGATGCAATGGGCCGCGATTGATCCCACACTTCGACGGTCAGGTCGTTGGGAAGCGGTATTACTTCGACGAGTTCCATATGATCCGACTGTTGTATAAGACATTCCTCCTTCGATCCATAAATAAATGCTTTTTATCATCTTTTTGCTTGACCTGCAATAGTATTCCTCATATATAGGGGCAAAAATATATGCCATTTTAAAGACTGTTATCTTTGCATGCAAGATGATCCGTTTATCCACCTGTGCCAGCCGGATCCGGACAAGTCCTGCGGCGCCTGTTGCGGAATATACAATTATGCTGACAGCTCAAAGGAATCTCTCGTCAGGAGATTGAGGCGAAGGACAGAGTATTTTCGAGAAACCGTCAGGAAGCCGGAAGACATCCCTCGATTTTCCCATATGGTCAAGATGTCGGAGGACCAGACAAGAAGGTACGAGGTCATCCACAGTTGCGAGTATCTGGGATTTCTTGATGATGAGAGAAAAAAAGTGGGCTGCCTTCTCCATCCCCTCCAGAACCGTGGACTTGATCTGCGAGATGTTTCTTTTTACGGAAAAGATTTATGTCAAGGACATTTCTGCCCCAGTTATCATTACATTTCAAGGGAAGAAAAGCGGTCATTGATTGCGATAATTGATGACTGGTATCTTTATGGTCTCTGTGTGACAGATGTTGATCTTATCAAGGAGTATTTTTGCGTGATCGCAAACCGAATTGCCGAGACGCCGGCTCCCGAAAAATTCAAGAACGGTGTCCTCAAAGAGATTGCCTTTCATTTTTTTTCCTACAAAGTTTCATGGCCTTTTCGTTCATCATCGGTTAATCGATTTGGAAAGTATTATTTCGATGGCTCCCAGTATATGATAAATTATATCGATTACGACGCACTCGGATGTGAAAAATCCAGATTTGACAGGATATTTCTGAGTCTTTGTTCCGAATTCAATCATATTGAAGAACTGAAAAAAGGAGAAAGAATGATTCAGGCGAACATCGATGAATTTGTCCGTGCCTATCATGCTTCATGATCTTCATAAAAGTTGCAGCAAGGGGAGTATCAATGGACGGGTTTTTAAAAGGGGATATGTGATGGAACATGAAAAAAAAGAAATCCTCTTCACGAGGTCGGTAATTGACAAAAGGGTGCAGGAATTGGCCGATATGATTTCCCGTGATTATCAGGGAAAGGAATTAATGGTTATCGGCATTCTCAAGGGAGCTTTTATCTTTATGGCAGACCTGATCCGGTCTCTTCAGATTGCATGCACCGTTGATTTTGTCAGGCTGGCAAGTTACGGATCAAAAACGGTGAGTTCGGAACAGATTGTTATCACGAAGGATATTGAGGTTTCCATCAAGGGCAGGGATGTGCTTGTGGTGGAAGACATTGTTGATACGGGGCTTACCCTCTCTTATCTCGTCAACAGGCTCAAGGAGCGGGAGCCACAGACATTGAAGGTCTGTGTATTCCTGGATAAAAATGAAAGAAGAAAAGTCGCATTTGAAGCTGATTATGTGGGTTTTCATATCGAGGATCGCTTTGTTGTGGGATACGGCCTCGATTATAATGAGATGTTTCGCTTCTTGCCGGACATCTATGTGATCGAAGAATAGATATTTTCCGGTTCGTTGAGGAGGGTTAATATGATTGTCCGGTGTAAAGAATGTAAAACAAAATACAGGTTTGATGAATCGTTAATAGACGGGGAGGGGGCTTGGGTCAGGTGCAGCCGTTGTAAAGCTTTATTCTTTCTTGAAAAACCGGCCGCAGAGAAAATGTTGTCTCCATCACTTGAGACAGGCACAGAAGATACCCGTATTCGTCTGTGGGAAAAAACGCAGGCGCCGATCGAGAATGGTCTTGAACCGGACTTTGCACAAACGTCAATGCCGGTCACGGAGAGGAAAAAAGAAAAACACGATCCTTTTGAAAAGGAATATCCTGAACAAATCCGAGATGAAGAAAGGGATCCGGGACCGCAAATCGAAGCCGCTGGAAAAGATCTCAGCGAATTTGACAGGGATCATTTGAAGGTTGATAAAGCAGAGGACATGAAAATACAGCATGATGAAGAAGACGGGCCGAGGATCGAAGAAAAACCCGCCCGGTCTAAGGGAAAACAATGGCTATATCTGCTTGTCGTTCTTCTGGTTGGCGGCCTTTATTTATGGTTCTTTTCCGAAATCGGCAGGCAAGCCGCAGATTTCACGTCTTCCGCTGCAACGACATTGATTGAAAAGATCCATGGCGCCCCTTTGAAGAAAGGAGATGTTGGACCTGCTCAGGTTGACCTGACGGATATCCGTCAACGTCTTGTCGCTAATGGATCCCTCGGCATCATCCGGGTTGTTGAGGGGACTGCCGTCAATCAGGCGGTGCACCCCATGACCAGGATCAGAGTCAGGGGAGAAATCGTTGGCGATGGGGGTGTGTTGCTGGGCGAAAGAGAATCTTTTTGTGGAAATCTTCTTACAGCTGATGAACTGGCAACCATGACAGAGGAGCAGCTTCAGAAAGAACTTTCAAACCCCCAGGGAAGCGATGTCTCCAACGACCGGATCGCCCCGAAGGGACAGATTCCGTTTATGATTGTTTTTGTCCGTGAACCTATAGGAGTTGTGAAGACATTTGTCGTGCCCTCAGGGGCGGAACGGCTGCTGCCGTGAATACTTCATCAAACCGGACAGGTTGTGTCTTTAAATGGCGATCGCGAGACTGCTGCATTTTCATGACCGACAACAGTACATCCGATCCTCTATCTGTATGATGGGATCCATGGCGATGAAGGATGAAAAAAAGACAAAAAAACAGTTGATCGAAGAGTTGTCCGTCTTAAAGCGTATCATCCAGGAACTGGAACAATCGGAATCAGAGCGAAAGCGAATGGGGGAGTCATTGCAGCGATCGGAAAAAAGATACCGAGAATTCGGATTCCATCTGCGAAGCGTCATGCGATAAAAAAATAAAGTTTCATAATTTCGATTCTTTGGGTACACCGGTTGCAGAAAGGATAAGAAATGGAGCAGAAGAAGATATTGGTCGTAGACGATGAAGTTGATATTCTGAATCTGTTTAAAGAGGTCTTCGAATCCGCCGGCTATAACGTATGGACCGCTGAAAACGCCGAAGATGCGTTGGATACCCTTAAAACCCAGAGCATCATGGTCATGTTTCTGGATCTGAAACTGCCGGGTATGAGCGGGGTGGAACTCTGTAAAAGGATACGTGTGGAAAACCAGATTGGAATTATTCATGCGCTGACGGGATACAGTAACTTCTTCGGGCTTCTGGAATGCCGGGCTGCGGGCTTTGATGATTTTTTTACCAAACCTGTCCAGATCAAAATCCTTTTAAAAGCAGCGGAAGAGGCTTTTGAAAAACTGGAAAGATGGAAAATTGATGATTATGATCTATAGGTTTTGATGTCTTTCCAGCTTTTCATTTTCTTCCGCCGCTCTGTTGCGCCTCCGTAAGAGGCGTCAAGGAGTCCCGTTCGAGGAGGACGACCGTTTCAACGTGACTTGTATGGGGGAACATATCCAGGGGCTTTACCCTCCTCATGCCATAACCGAAACCGGCCAGGGATCGCAGATCCCGGGCCAGCGTGGCGGGGCTGCAGGACACATAGACGATCTTCGGGGGATTCATAACGCCCAGGGCCGCAATCGTGTCAGGATCCAGCCCGGTCCGTGGCGGATCGACGACGGCCACGTCCACAGTAAGGTTTTTCCGAATGAACTGGTTCCTGAGGATGTGGGCCATGTCGCCGGCGTAAAAGGCTGCTGAATGAATACCGGCCCGTTTCAGGTTTTCCCTGGCGCAGTGAACAGCACTTTCATCCGCTTCGATGCCGTAGAGCCGAGCGCAGCGGAGAGCTAGAAAAAGGGAAAAGAGACCCGATCCGCAGTAGCCGTCGAGAACCGTCTCTGTCTTCGAAAGATCGCAGAATTCCTCAACAACAGTTACCAGCGTGTCCGTCAGATAGACGTTTGCCTGAAAAAATCCATCGCTGGGGACGAACATCTCCCGACCTCTGACCTGCCGGATAACGCTGGTTCCCAAAACCTTTTCTGCCGGAACTGACCAAAGAGGTTGACGGCCGGGCGTCGATCTTCCCCGTCTTAACAGAGACAGTGCCTCGTTGATGCTTTCGTGGGCGATTTCACAACGCTCAATATCGACGATACGATGAGTCGCCCGGGCGGCAAACCCGATACTCCGGGATGGTCCTTTCCCTGTTGCGATGTGAACATCAACCCTTCCTCGATACCCGTAAGTCTGGGGTGAAGGGATCGTGTCTTCCAGAGGAATGCGATCGAACCGTCCGATCCGCTCCAGTGCATCTTGGATCTGCCGGTACTTGAGGAAGAGCTGATGATCATAGACGATGTGCTGATATGAGCAGGCGCCGCATTGGGTGTAGACGGTGCACAGGGGTGTGGTCCGGAAGGTCGAAGGGGTGTTAACTGATTTCAGCACGGCGGTGGCGAAGCGCTTCTTCACATCGACGATTTCGACGGATGCCGTATCCCCGTCCACCGTATAAGGGATGAAGACGACCATCTCCTTATAGCGGCCGATTCCGGCTCCACCGAATGCCACGGTGTCGATGGCCAGTTCGATTTCATCTCCTCGCTTCAAGGTTCCGTGACACTGAGAGGGCATACCCATTAGCCTCGGTTCAGTATGGTAGGCTCAAATAAATGAATGAATCAGGGAGTCCGGAATGATGCCTTCCCGAAGAATGACGGGGGGGGAGGTGGTGACATCGAGGATCGTAGATCCCGCAATCCCCGGTGTTGGTCCCCCGTCGATGACCATGTCAATGTCGCTTCCGATACATTGAATCACTGCAGCGGCTGTGGTGCATTCCGTTTCACCCGACCGGTTGGCGCTGGTGGCGGTGATGGGGTGGGACAGGGCTTTTGCCAGAGCGGTTGCGATGGGATCGCTGGAGACCCGGATGCCGATCTTGCCCTTGCCGGCCGTCAGAAGGGGAGAGACGTTTGATGATGCCGCAAATACGATGGTCAGAGGCCCCGGCCAGAAATGTTGCAAAAGCGTCCGGGAGTTTTCGGGAATTTCTTCAACCAAAGGGATTAAATCCTTTTTGTTTCCGATAATGATGGAGATGGGATTTCTGAAATTTCTTCCTTTGATCCGGAATATCTTTTCTAT
>Ga0163209_1001225_pt1 | contig 11251 bp, 8 predicted proteins | sample Kivu_160m_FD_113538 | JGI IMG/M metagenome (GOLD analysis project Ga0163209, IMG submission 113538) | Freshwater microbial communities from Lake Kivu, Western Province, Rwanda to study Microbial Dark Matter (Phase II) - Kivu_160m | ecosystem: Environmental > Aquatic > Freshwater > Lake ... | reverse complement strand
TGCAGAATACTAACACGGCGAAGGAATTGCCGCTCTGGATGGATGTCGCGTTGTCCGATGACAAGGTACGCAACTGCGGGACCGGCTCGGATCGATGCGCCGAAGCATTTCACGCACTGCTGGTCGCCAAGGGCATCCCGCACGAATGGCACGATCAATGGCCGGGCGGTCATGAAGGTCCAACCTACTGGGGGCCGCATCTCCCTGATTACTTGGACTGGTACTCTTCCAAGTTAGTAGGACAATGACGAAAAACATCCTCTCTCAACTTGCGTTGGGAGTTCTCATGCTGGTCTTGGTTGTCGCGTGCTCCACCGAAGAACCGCGAACGCTGGTTGCATCCCCCACTCCGTTGCCCGCGCCCAGCCCAACGGCGACACCGGCTGGCCCCGTATGTTCCTTGAGCAGTGTTCCGCCGTCGAATGTGACGCCCACCGCGGCCTCCGCGATCAAACTGCCGGATGGGCCGGCCAAACTGCCGGCCATTGCCGGGCGCAGCCAATTGGTCGATACCAAGTTCTACAGCGCGCTGCTCGATCGGGAGATGCCCATCCTCGTCTACCTGCCGCCCGGTTATTTCGATTCGCAGCGGCGCTATCCCGTCCTGTACATGCTGGGCGGCTGGGACGGCGATTATCGGGAGTGGACCTGGTGGGGGCTTTGCGACGAAGCCGAGGTTTTGACGCGCCGCGGATACATCCAACCCATGATCATCGTGACACCGGAAGGCGATCGATCGTACTGGTTCGACCACGCGCCGGTCGAGGGCAGCGACGGCAAGCCCTGGGGCGCTTATATCTGGAAGGATGTGGTGGACTATGTCGATACAAACTATCGGACGCTGCCGCGCCGCGAGAGCCGCGCGATCGGCGGCCTGTCCGCCGGCGGGCAAGCCGCGTTCATGCTCGGGCTGACGCATCCCGAGGTTTTCCGTATCGCCGGCGGTCACAGTCTGTCCCTGCGCGGCGCGGATGGCTCACTGGCGTTCTTCGGCAGCCAGGACTATTTCAAACAATACGATCCAGCCTGGCTGGTACAGAACACGGATACCTGGCAGATGCTGACTCTCTGGATCGATGTCGGCGCAGATGACCATCAGTGGGGCGGGCCGATTCACGATTTCCATGCCCAACTGGTCGTGCGCCAAGTCCCCCACGATTGGACCGATTCCTGGCCGGGAGACCACGACAGCAACTATTGGAGTGCGCACATTATCGATTATCTGCTCTGGTATGCCTCCAAATTGACCGGGCAAGGTCCGTCCGGCAGTTGACGCAAAATCACCGCAACGCCCCGCGAAATCGCCGGGGCGTTTTTGTTTGGGTGTCTGATGCTTCCGTGCTACTCGAATGATTCTTCGGCCTGCTCGCGCTTGTCGAAAATCTCGAAGACGCGGTCAAAGCCGGACATCTCAAAGATCTCGACGAGGCGCGGGCTGAGGCAGCACAGTTTCAGCGCGCCGCCGCGCTCCTTCGCCTGCTTTTGCGCGGCGAGGAGCGCGCGCAAGCCATTCGAGCTGATGTACCGTGTGCCTGCGAGGTCGATCAGGAGATGGATCTTGCCCGCAGCCATGTATTGCTTCAGTTCGGCTTCCAACGGCCGCGCGCCAGCGGCGTCCAGGCGTCCTTGGGGTGTGAGTACGGTTATTTCTTTTTGAGCCATAGCCATCACTTTATTTTCTTGATCATCGTCAAGCGATTGCCACTCCCCGGCGAAAACTCAAAGTGGACCTTGTCCATCATCTTGTGCATGAAGAACAGGCCCAGCCCGCCGATGTTGCGCTTGGATAGCGGATCGCGTGTCCGCGGGCGCGCAACCTTCTTGGGGTCGAATCGCTCACCGAAATCCTGAATCGTCACAACGAACTCTTTGCCGCGCCTTTCGCATCCGATGTCGATCGTCCCATCCTTGCGCCCGTGGTACGCATGCTCGATGACGTTGGCGCACGCTTCGTCCACGGCCATCTGCACCTCGTAAATCTTGTTGTCGTCCAGACCGCTTTCGCGCGCGGCCAGCTCGACAAAGTCGGCAATCTCACTCAGGTGTTCTAATTGGCTGTCTACAGTCAGCGAGAATTTCTGTACCATCGTTGATGTCGTTTCCAGAGACTATGGGCTTGCCGTCTCGCGGCGGAGCAAGACGCTGCCGTTGCGCCCGCGGTCGTCCTTCCAATTGCAGGTCAACGTTATCGCGGCTGGATCTATGTTACAGTCGAAATCCATCGACGATATGATCGGCCCGCTTGGGGTGAGTGTCGTGGGCGGTGTTGATACCTCGGTGCCCGGGACTGGGGTGGATGTCGCCGTGCTCGGTGATGGGAAATCGACGTGGAAAGAAAGCTGATCGCTCTTGACGGTTCCCGAGGTGATGCGTCCGTCGATATCTTTGCCGCTCACGTTGGTCCTGAATTCGCCGCGCAGGGTGCTGCCAGTTTGTCGCAGCGTCGCAGCATACAGGGGGGAGGTCCAGCGCCCGGAGAACAGAATCGGCGTGGCGGTCGGCGTTGGCGCGATCGGCACGGCGACGAACCCGGTGACCGTCGGTGATTTCCCGGACTGCCGGTACGAATCGACCGCCTGCGCGAACATCGAAACGACGCCGGCGGCGGGAGGCGCCCAGTCGCACTGTGCGTTCTTCTGCGTTGTCGAGCGCGCGTCGACGATGCAAATCAACTGTGGCATCGGCTGGTCCTGATAATAGCCCCACAATTCAAGGTGATCGAGTTCCGCATTCCCTTTTCCGCCGAACGTCACGCGTAGGGGTGACGGCGCGGAGAACAGGTTGCCCGGCGACAGCAGTTCCGCGCTCGGCGGCGCGGGCGGCTGGAGACGCGGTGTCGCCGTGGCGCGCGGCACGCGGGTACGCGTCGGCGTTGCAGCCGGCACGCGCGTGGAAGGCGATTGACCCGGTTGAAGGATGCTGATTGTCTGGGGCGGCGACTGTTTGAAGTTGCCGTTGGCGTTGTACGCCCGGACAGAGAGTTGGTAATCGCCGGAAGTTGCACTCTGCCACGTGCTTTGAACGATCATCGAGGTCTGGCGCGCCGGGTTGCCGCTCGTCGTCACGCTCGCCGTATCTTTGCCGACCCACAGTTCAACCCGCTGAACGCCGCTCACGTCGAGCGCGGTAATGGTGATCGTAATCGGCTCGTTTGCCGGCGCGCTCGTGCGGTCGAATGCGACGTTGAGCGCGGGTGCGTGCGTATCGACGACCTGAACCTTGAGCGCGGCGGAGTCGTTGGTCGTGTCCTGGTTGTCGTGGGCGCGGACGACGAGCGTGTGTGCTCCCAGCGTCAGCGCAGGCCACGAAAAGACCGTCGGGAACGGGGATTGCCCATTCGCCGTGGGCGACGTCACGTAGGTAAACGGCTGGTTATCGACGATCAGATCGAGTTGCGTGACGCCGACCTCGTCGATGGCGGCCACTTGGAGTTGTAGGATGCTGCCCAGTTCTACTTGCGGTGTGCCGAGCGGATAGAGGATCAGCGCCGTTGGACGACGCGTATCCGGCGTAACGCTGACCGTCGTCTCTTCCGGCGCGCTGGTGTGGTTCGCCGTGTCGTAGGCAACGACGCGTAGAACATGACTGCCCAGGTCAGCTGGCGTCCAAGGTACGATTGCGGAAAATACCGGCGGTGCGGGCGTCGGCGCGGTTTCCGCGCGCACCAACGTATTGTCGTCGAAGAACTCGATGCGCGCGATGCCATTGTCGTCTGCCGCATAGGCGACGACGTAAATGGTCTGGCTGATGCTGATCTGTGTGTTGGGAATCGGCGAGACGAGCTGGACGACCGGGAGACTCGCCAGCGCCGGCGGTGTGACCAGAGCCGTAGCGGCAGCAGCCGTTGGAGTGTCCAGCGCGCTGGTAGGAAAGGAGAGGAGCGCCGGCGTTTCAGTCGCGGATTCCGATGTTTGCGTCGGGGCCGCGGCGCCGGGCACCGGCGCGGCAATCTGCTCACAGCTGCTGACAAGTAAAACGAACAGTGACGCTGCTATGACGCGGCGTAGATTAATCGCAAGTCCCATGTTCGCGAGCATTATAGCGCAAAACGGGAAGGGGTCAAAGTGTGCTATCGGCATTTCTACCACAAATGTAGTAACCCCCATCGTCTAAATGTCGGAGGAGGCCGCCGAAGAGGCGGTCGTTTTGTTGAGTGCAGTATCATCATTCTTCCGATGTGGGGAAGGGCATCCGCCGGTACTATGTGGGCGGAAAACCATCAGGGTGTGTATCTCACAGAGAGGTGAAAGAATGGCGAAACGAATTGGCGTGCTAACTTCCGGCGGCGACGCGCCCGGGCAGAACGTCTGTCTGAAAGCCGTCGTCTATAATGCCATCGCTCAGGGGTACGAAGTCGTCGGCATTCGCAAGGGCTGGGAGGGCTTGCTGCATCTGAACCCCCAAGACCCGACGACACAAGCGGAAAATGCGATGATCCTCACCAAAGCCCGAGTTCGCGACATCGACCGAACCGCCGGATCGTTCTTGCATTCCAGCCGCGTTGAGCCAGCGCGCGTCAGCTCACAATCTGTGCCGATTTTCCTGCGGCCTACCGGTGACGTCAATCAGCTGCTTGACATGACTGATCATATCAAGCGCGCCATCGAAAAGCTGGGATTGGATTTTCTCGTCGTCCTCGGCGGCAATGTCAGTCTCAACTACGCGGCGCGCCTCAGCCGGGAAGGTGTCCCGGTGATCGGCATCCCCAAGTCCGTGCATAACGACGTCTGCGGCAGCGATTATTCGATCGGCTTCTCCACGGCGCTGGCGAGCGGCGTTCGCCTGGTACATCAATTCCGTGCCATGGCGGGATCGCGCGAGGATATTGGCGTCGTTGAAATGTTCGGCCGAAGTTTCGGCCTGACGACGATGTTGATTGCGCTGCTCTCCGGCGCCGACCGCGTCTTGATTCCCGAAGTGCCTTTCGATCCGGAGAGACTCGCTACGCTGCTGACGGAGGACAAACGTAATAATCCCAATAACTATGCCATCTTGATTATGAGCGAGGCCGTGAGCATCGATCCAGCCAAAGCGTCCAAGTACGCGCCGGAGTTGATTCAGCGCGCCAATCCGCTGGCGAAGGCACAAGACAGCGATGCGTATACCATCGCCGGCGAACGCGCCATCGGCTTGGGGGCCGCCGGCGGCGGAGCGGTGGTGACCGAGATTCTGGAGAGACTGCTCTGCCAGCGTCTGCTCTTCCAGCCGCTCACTTATATGCTTCGCCTCGGCGAGCCGGATGGGCAAGACTTGTTGGGTGCGATGAATTTTGGCGCGATGGCGATCAAATTGGCCGCGGCGGGTAAGACCGGCCGGCTGGCCGCCTATCGACGCGGCGACAACTATGTCGATGTGCCGCTGGAGGTGGTCTCGGAACGCGAGGGCAACATCAATACGGCCGAGTTCTACGATGCCGCAACTTGCCGCGCCAAACCAGACATTATGTGGGCCGCGCGGATCTAGCGTAGAGGCGTTCCGCCGGAGCGTCTCCTATCAGGGCATCAAATGTGAAGGAGCACAAACATGGCGAATGGAAACGGAAATGGGAACGGAAACGGAAATGGGAACGGGAACGGTCACGGACCGATTGTCCAAGTCAGAGACCTGGTCAAGAGTTTCCCGGTCGGCGACAGTGAAATCACCATCCTCAAGGGCATAACGTTCAGCGTTGCGAATGGGGAATTCGTCTCGATTGTCGGTCCCTCCGGAAATGGCAAATCGACCTTGTTGAATATGATCACCGGCATCGACCGCCCGACGCAAGGCGAGGTGACCGTCACCGGCAGCCAGGTGAACAAGATGAGTGAAGACCAATTGGCGCGCTGGCGCGGCGAGAATCTCGGCATCATCTTTCAGTTCTTCCAGATGTTGCCCGGGTTGTCCCTGCTGAACAACGTGATCCTGCCAATGGACCTCGCGAACAAGTACAAGCCGCCCGAGCGACGTGAGCGCGCCATGCAGTTGCTGGAAATGGTCGGCCTGGCCGATCAAGCGAACAAGTTGCCCGCGCTCGTGAGCGGCGGGCAGCAGCAGCGCGCCGCGATCGCGCGGGCGCTGGCGAATAATCCGCCGATGATCGTCGCGGATGAGCCGACCGGCAATCTGGATTCCGCATCGGCGCGCATCATCTTTGACCTATTCCGACAACTGGTGAAGGACGGCAAGACTCTGCTGATGGTCACTCACGACAAGGAACTGGCGCGCCAGGTGCCGCGCAAGATCGAGATCATGGACGGGCGGATCACGCGCGATGAGTACATTGGCATTGGGGAATGGGCAGGGCATTGACAGATTTCAGTAGCCCGTCGTCAGTGTCCAGATGTCTGGCTACTGACGACTGATGACTGACTACTGGTTACTGGGGGGTTGCATGAGCGTCGTTTGGCTAAAAGTCTGGTTCGATCTCTGGAACAACAAACTGCGCACGCTGTTGGCGGTGCTCAGCATCGCGGTCGGCGTCTTTGCCGTCGGCGCGATCTTTGGAATGGACGACCAGATGCTGACTCTGATGGACAAACAGCATCGCGCGGACGTGGTCCAGCATATTACCATGTATTTGAATACTCCGATCGACCGGGACACCGCGCTCGCACTGCGCCGAGTGCCGGGGGTGGAGGATATCGAGCCGACCAGCGCGATCAACCTCCGCTATCGCTTTCCTGGACAAGCGAATTGGCACCAGGGCATCATGCAAATGCGAGACGATTATCGGAAGCAAAAGTATCAGCTTTTGCAGCTCAAAGCCGGAGAATGGCCCAGGGACAATGGCATCAGCATGGAGTTCATGCAGGCAGATTACTACAAGCTCCACGTCGGCGACCGGGTCATCTTTGAGATCGACAAGTCGGAGCGTTCTTTGCCGGTCACTGGCATGATTCGCCACCCGTTTACGCCCCCGCCCTCGATGGGCTACGATCTGGCTTTCTTCTTCACCGATGCCGCCGGCATGGAGCGATTCGGCATTCCGCAGGGCAAGTTCACATCGCTCATGGTGCGAGTCACGCCCTACAGTCTGGAGCACGCGAAGCAAGTTGCGTCGGAGATCAAGGATCGACTGGGCAAGCAAGACATCGGCGTGGCGGCGACGGAATATCAAGACCCCGACAAGCACTGGGGTCGGACCTTCATGGACGCCTTCGTTATGGTGATACAGGTGATGGCGGTCGTCTCGCTGGTGTTGAGCACGATGCTCGTGCTCAACACGTTCATGGCGCTGATTACACAGCAGACCAATCAAATCGGCATGATCAAGGCGGTCGGTGGGACCAGCGGAACCGTCATTCAAGTCTACCTGGTCGGCGCTCTGGTCTACGGATTGTTGGCGCTCCTCATCTCATTCCCGTCGGGGGCTTGGCTGGCGTTCAAGGGATCTCAGTTCTTCTTGGCGCTATTCAACATCCCTTATGAGCAATTCCAGTTCTCTCGTCAGGCGGTCATTTTGCAGCTTATCGCCGCGCTCATCGTGCCGCTGTTGGCGGCGTTGTGGCCAGTCCTGCAAGGGGCCAGCATCACCGTGCGCCAGGCGATGGCAAGCTACGGCCTCGGCGCCGACTTTGGCATGGGGCGGTTCGACCGCGTTGTAGAACGCGTGGGGTCGCGCTTGTTCCCCTCTCATTACGCCGCCGCGCTCGCCAATACGTTCCGCCGCAAAGCACGCTTGATCCTCACCGAAGCGGTGTTGATCGTCGCCGGCGCGATGTTTCTTTTGCTCATGAGTCTGAATGCATCGATCAAGTCGACCCTGGACGAGGAGTTCGCACGGCGCGACTATGACCTGACGGTCGAATTCGAGCGGATACAGCGGATCGACCGCGCTGTGCCGATCGCCAGTGGGATGGATGGGGTCGAGAAAGCGGCGATGTCTTTTTCGCACTCGGTCAGTATTTTGTACAAGGGACAGCGGACAAAAGAGGCGGGGGTCGCATCGCAGTTGATCGGTGTGCCAGTGGAAGATCACATGTACACGCCGATGATTGTCCAGGGCCGCTGGCTGCAGCCGGGAGATGATCGCGTGATTGTCGTCAACAATGAAATGGCGACGGACAATCATCTTCAAGTCGGCGATGTCGTAAGTCTCGATCTGGCGGAGTTGGGAAGAAGCGATTGGCAAATCGTCGGACTGCACAAAGCGTTGGCGACTGGCACCTTCTCCGTCAATAACGTCTATGCCTCCCGCGATGCGGTCTTGGCGGCGACCAACCGAATGGGCCGCGGCGTGGCGGTCTCGGTCAAAACGCGCCATCAGGATGCCGCCAGTATCAAGGCGGTGGCGGACAAACTGCAAGCAAGCTATGCGCAGCAGAACATGAAGGTATCACAGATCACGACGGCGCCGGGAGACCGGGAGATGATGGACATGCAATTCGGTATGGTCGTTTACATGCTTCTCGGCATGGCGTTTCTCGCCGCGCTGGTCGGCGGGATCGGGCAGATGGGCGCGCTCTCCATCAGCGTCATCGAGCGCACGAAGGAAATTGGAATCCTGCGGGCGATTGGCGCGAGTTCCGGTACCATCATCCGCATGTTCGTGATGGAGGGAGCCCTGCAAGGAGCCATCAGCTGGCTGATTGCCCTGCCGATTTCGCTCCTCTGCGCACCGTTCTTTTCCAGCACACTCGGACGAATCATGTTCGGCATGAGCCTCGAATATCGGTACGATTATCAGGCGGCTATCACGTGGTTGATTCTGATCTTGGTTATCGGGGCGCTCGCGTCGATTGGTCCGGCCCGGAGCGCCACCAAGATCAGCGTCAGGCAGAGTTTGGCGTACGAGTAGGTGCGCGACGCGATTCGGGCGTTTAGGTTGACGGGTGGATCGAACTGTGCGGTAGGCACTGCGCCTGCCGCACAGTTTTTTGTCCGCTTTGCGATGCACCTGGGCAAGCTACGTCGCACATGAATCCGCATTTGACTATTCTCTACCCATTGGGTATGATTGGCTTGAGAAGAGATGGAACCGGAACCCAGCAAGTTAATCGAGGCGCTGCATAATACCGCCAGCATTCTAGCTGACCTCTCCGATCTTGAGAAGGTGTTTGACCGTATCCTCGACAATATCGGTCTGGTCGTGCCGTGTGACGCGGTCTGCGTCATGCTCATCGAAAAAGGCGTTGCCCGGATCGTGCGTTCCCAGGGATTTGCCGAATTCGGACGGGCAGACTGGATTCCCGGTCTACGTCTGCAATTGCAGCAGGTGCCTTCTTTGGAGCGCGCCTTGGCGACTGGACAGCCCATCGTCGTCACGGACACGAAAACCGAGCCGGGCTGGGTGGTGATGCCGGAGACCGCTTGGATTCGCTCCCACATCACTGCGCCGATCCGCGTGGGTGGAGAGATTATTGGCTTTCTAAATGTCGACAGTGCGCTGCCGAACTCGCTGAACTCTGCCTACGTGCACTATCTGCAAATCTTTGCCGATCAACTGGCTGAGACGATAGAGAATAGGCACCTGCGTGTGGAGAGCCAGCGCGGCGTTCAAGAGCTTAGCGCGTTGAATCGAATCCAGACCAGCATCAATTCGACGCTCGAACTGGATTGGGTACTTGAACTGACGATGCAGGAAGTGCAAAATCTCTTCGGCGTGGAGAAATGCTCTCTCATTCTGCTGGACGAGCAGACCAATGAGCTCTTCTTCCAGGTTGCGCTCGGAACACTGCCGGACGAGCAAATCCGCCTGAATCTGAACCAAGGCATTGCGGGTTGGATCGTCCGCAATGGACGCCCGGTGTTGGTGAACGACGTTCAGTCCGACGCGCGGTGGCATTTCCAACCGGACGCGGCTGCCGGTTTCACGCCCCGGTCGATTTTGGCGCTCCCTTTGAAGACGAGGGACAAGGTCATCGGCGTGATCGAATTGATCAACAAGATTCAGGAGGGTTTTACCTGGAAAGACCTCCAGCTGCTGGATTCCATTTCGAATTCGGTGGCGGGAGCCATCGAGAACGCGCGGCTTTTCGGCGAACTGAACAAGGCGTACCAAGAAATGGCTCGGACGCAGAGTCTGATCCTAGAGAGTCGCAACACCTTGCGGACTCTAGTCGACGGCATCGATGATCGTATTCTCATCGTGGATCAGAACCTGCGAATCGCGGCGCTCAACTGGGCGGCGGCTGCGCAAGTGGGACTAGAGCCGCGGCTTGGCGTTGGCAAATATTGCTACGAAATTCTGGACCAGTCTGACAAACCGTGCGACCAATGTCCCGTGATCGAGACTTTCCGCACGGGCAAACCGGTCCTCGTTACGCAGAGCCGGACCGGGAAGGGAAGCCAGCCGCGCGAATTGGAGCTCCGCACCTTTCCCTTGGAGAACCCAGAGGGCATTGTGGACCGGGCGATCGAAATCGTTCGGGATGTCACTGAAATGCGGAGGATGGAGACCACGCTGATTCGCTCCGCCAAGCTCTCGGCCGTCGGAGAACTGGCGGCGGGGGTCGCCCACGAAATCAACAATCCCTTGACGGCGGTGTATGGGAATGCACAGATGCTCTTGCGCGCCCTGGAGCCAGGCGATCCGCGCTATCAGATGGCGGAGTTGATCGAACGCGCCGGCTTGCGCGCGAGCAAGGTGGTGCGGAATTTGCTGGATTTTTCGCGCCAGGAAGACTATCAGTTCGCACCGATCGATCTCAATGCTACGATCGAAGATGCGCTGGCTCTCACGCTCCACGGATTAGAGCGCAGCATGATCCGGGTTACCAAGGACTTGCAGCCGGACCTTCCATCCGTTCTCGCCAGCCCCTCTCACTTGCAAACGGTTTGGACGAACTTGTTGCTCAACGCGCGGGATTCAATCGACAAACAACCACAAGGAAAAATCGAGATTGCCACACGCCTGAGCGAGGACGGTCAGTGGGTGCAAGCCCTGTTCACGGATAACGGTCCCGGCATCGCAGAAAAGGATCTGGCGCGGATCTTTGAACCGTTCTTTACCACAAAACCGCGGGGGCGGGGTACGGGGTTGGGACTCTATGTCAGCGATATGATTGTGGCGCACCACCGCGGCACGATGCAGGTCAAGAATCAAGCCGGCGAGGGAGTAACCTTCATCGTCAGTTTGCCGGTCGTGAGCCAGTCCAGGAGAGATGAGCCAGGTCCAACAAACACTTCTCAGGGCTAGAGCCATTTCCTGCTAGAGCAGATTGCTAATCAATTGATGGCATAGCCGCAATGTGCAAACCAGCCCTGAATGTCTTGAGGCGTAATCGCCAGCAAGGCCTGTTTGAGCGCCTCAATCAAATCCGAGAATGTGCGT
>Ga0163209_1001223_pt1 | contig 11253 bp, 11 predicted proteins | sample Kivu_160m_FD_113538 | JGI IMG/M metagenome (GOLD analysis project Ga0163209, IMG submission 113538) | Freshwater microbial communities from Lake Kivu, Western Province, Rwanda to study Microbial Dark Matter (Phase II) - Kivu_160m | ecosystem: Environmental > Aquatic > Freshwater > Lake ... | reverse complement strand
CGACCAGCGCATACTCCTGCTCCCCGCGCTCGACCTTGACGCCCTGGTTGATCGTCAGGTAACATCAATCGTAGCCGCAATGCGCAAAGGGGGTCACGATGTGCCCGGGCCGGCCCACCCGGTCACTTCCTTGACTTTCCCTCGGTTTCTGGCATATTGAAAAGGGAATGATTCGCCTCCCAGAAATTGAGTACCGCATCCTTGCCGCTCTCGAAGCGGGCAAGGCGCATGCGGTCGCGGACATCGTAAAGCAGACCGGTGCCGACCAGTCGCTCGTGATGGCCGGCGCAACGCTGCTCGCTCAGCGCGGGCTCGTCGCGATTGCCGAGGAGTCGCAGGAAGAGTTCACCCTGACCGACGACGGCAAGGCGGCGGCAGCCGGTTTCCCGGAACGGAAGGCGCTGGCCGCGCTCAAGACAGCAGGCGGTGCCGTCAGTCTTTCGGAGCTTCCCAGGCTGCTCGACAAGGAAGACGTCCGCGCGGAGATCAAGTGGCTCACGCGCAAGGGCTGGTCTACACGCGACGCCAGCGTGCTGGCTTTGAACGAAAAGGGTGAGGCGGCGCTTAGCAGGAAGGGTGCGGACGAGCTTCTGGTTGAGAAGCTCTCCGAACTGGGGCAAGCAACCGAGTCTGACCTAGCGGCCGCGGCGGTTGACGTGGAAGCGGCTCTGGAGCTGCTCAAAGGCAGGAACGAGCTGCTGAGGCGGAAGAAGCGAGTCAGTCGAAAGCTGTCGCTGACCGAAGCCGGCACCGCACTCAAGGTCGGCGGAATTGAGCCGGCAGTCGAAGTCAACCAACTGACGCCGGAAATCCTGACATCAGGCAAGTGGCGTGACGTAGTTTTCAGGAAGTACGACCCCGGACTTGCGACCGCGCCGAAGTATCCCGGCAAGGAACATCCACTACAGCGGGTGGTTCAGGAAATCCGGCAGGCGTTCTTCGAAATGGGTTTCGAGGAAGTCGCGTCACCGACGGTCGACACTGCCTTTTGGGTGTTCGATGCCCTGTTCCAGCCGCAAGACCATCCGGCGCGGGAGATGCAGGACACCTTCTACGTAGCCGAGCCTAAGTGCGGCAGGCTTCCGCGCAACAAACTGGTACAGGCAATCGCCCGGACCCACGAGAACGGCGGGGATACTGGTTCGACCGGCTGGCGCTACAAGTGGGACGCCGAGAAAGCGCGGCAACTGGTACTGCGCACGCACACAACCTCAGCCTCTATCCGCGCGCTGGCTGCGAACCCGAAGCCGCCACGCAAGGTTTTCTGCATCGGCAAGACCTTCCGCCGCGAGGCGACGGACCAGACTCACCTGGCCGAGTTCATGCAGATTGATGGCATCATCATTGACAGGAAGGCGACCCTTGCGACTCTGTTCGGCACGCTGGAGGCGTTCTACAAGAAGATGGGCGCCGAGGAAGTGCGGTTCAGGCCTTCGTTCTTCCCTTACACCGAACCGAGCGCCGAGGTGTTTGCCAAGATGGGCAACCTCGGCTGGATTGAGATGTGCGGTTCCGGCGTGTTCCGGCCCGAGGTGACGCGACCGCTCGGATGCAAGGTCCCGGTACTGGCATGGGGCGGCGGCGTCGAGCGGATTGCCATGCTGCGGTTCGGCCTCGACGATATCCGCAAGCTGTATATGGCGGATATTGACTGGTTGCGACAAGCGAGATTGTCCGGATGAACCGAAGTCAGAAGGCAGAAGGCAAAGTGCAGAAGTCAGAAGTGCGGAGGTTGCGTGCCGGTCGTTAGCATCGCGACGGCGACCCTGAAGCGGCTGATCGGCAAGAGCCTGAGCCGGGACGAGATCGTCACCGCGCTCGAGCAGCTCGGTAACAACGTGGAAGGCACAGCCAGCGTTACGGCTTATCGTTGTGAGAAGTGTGGTCAGACAACCGAGGTCCTGGAGCAGGAGAGTCTCAACGGTACGTGTGAATGGTGCGGGGGTAAGGTGCTGGTTGAAACCGGCGCGTCCGAGGTCATCCGTATCAGCCTGCTTCCGGTTCGGCCCGACATGTTCGACGCGGCCGGGCTGGCACGCGCGCTGCGCGGCTATCTGGGGATCCAGACCGGTCTGCCGTCATACAGCGTGGAGCCTTCCGGTTTCAAGGTCGCTGTCCAACCCGGCCTGGAGCACATCCGGCCGTACATCGTTGCCTGCGTGATACGCGGACTGGTGATGGACGACGAAACCGTGAAGACCGTCATGAAGATGCAGGAGAATCTGCACTGGGCGCTGGGCCGGAATCGGCGGCGCGCATCCATCGGCGTCTATGACCTCGATACCGTGGAGCCGGACTTCGAATACTCGACGGCGGCGCCCGACGGCATCAAGTTCGTGCCCCTCTTCGGCATGCCTGATGGCATGAGAGCGGCAACCCCTAAGGAAATACTCGACCAGCATTCCAAGGGTGTCGGGTACAAGCATCTGTTGGAGAAGTTCGACAAGTACCCGCTGCTCTCCGACGCAAACGGCAAGGTGCTTTCGATGCCGCCCATCATCAACAGCGAAGAGACGCGAGTGACGCAGAAGACCCGAAACCTGTTCGTTGACGTGACCGGGCCGGACAAGAACGCGATTGAGAAGACGATTGCAGTCATCGCCTGCGGCCTCGCCGACCTCGGGGCCAAGATCGAAACGGTGCAGGTCGTCTACCCGGATGGGACGAAGGAAACGACGCCGAACCTGGCGCCGCAGGTGTTGACGATTGACCCGAAGGCAGCCGAGAAGCTCATCGGGGTGAAGGTGCCGGACATGCCGGCCGTGCTCGAACGGATGCGCTACGGTGCGAAGTCCGAAGCGGGTGCACTCGCCCTGCAGATTCCCGCCTACCGCGCCGACATCATGCACGAGTACGACATCTTCGAGGACGTCGCCATCGGCTACGGGTACCACAACATCACACCCCGGCTCGTCCCGAGTATGACCGTGGGTAGCCACCAGCCGATCGAGGAGCTCTCAACGACCGCGCGGCGCGTGATGACCGGACTCGGGTTCCTCGAAGTCATGACCCCGGCGCTGACCAACGTCGAGGAACACTATGGCAAGCTCGGATTGCCGACGCCGGAGCACTACGTCCGGCTTGAGAATCCGATAAGCGTTGAGCAGACGCTGGCGCGCGAGCAACTCGTCACCGGACTCCTCAGCACCCTCCGCGTCAACACGACGCGGGAAATGCCCCAACAGGTCTTCGAAGCCGGTGACTGTTTTGACGTGTCAGAGAAAATGGAAACGGGCGTGCGCACCCGACGCAAGCTCGGCGCGGCTATCGCCGGACCGAAGACCGGCTACACCGAGGCGAAGCAGGCACTGGACGCACTGGCACGTGAACTCGGCCTCGAGCTCCGGTTTGTCGGGATGGACGGAACCAGCAGCACCTCGTTCATCGACGGCCGCTGCGCCCGGGTATTCGCCTCCCCCGTTCAACCAGCCACCGGCAATCCGCAATCTGAGATACGGTGGGGCGTGCTCGGCGAGGTCCACCCGGCAGTGCTGGAGTCGTTCGGCATCGGCCAGCCGACAGCGCTGCTGGAAGTCGACCTCAGCGCCTTACTCTAGGGAGGAAATATGGCACGCTGTCCACACTGCGGTGAAACGATGGCGGACGGGCAGGAGCAATGCTACGCCTGCGGCCAGCACCACCGCGCTCGCGGGTACCGGGCGGAGCATCACGTGAACCCGGTCGTGATCATCGCGGTCTGCCTTGCGGTGGTTGGGGTGCTCACGGTGTTGTGGATCAACCGCACGAACTCCGCCAGGAAGCAGGCGGCGCTGCTGGCGGAAGAGGAAGCCGTGCGCGTCCAGGATTCAACCCGACGCGCCGACCGTCAATGGCTGGATGCGGTGCGAACCGCAGGGAAGGACGAAGAGGCCCTCGCATTCTCGGCGGCGCTGGACGACATTGAAGGTCGCTTCCAGTCGGTCCGCATGCGGGTGGCCGAATTCCCGACCGTGCAGCAGGAGAGCATCGTCAATCAGTTTGGAGACAAGCTCGCAGTTCTGCGTAACTGGGTGATTATCCTCGCGTCTTCGGCCGAAACCGATAAACCGGCATGGCGAGACAGTCTCGATGCCGGCAAGCGTCGAGCCGAAGACCTGATGCAGGAATTGGGCAGTACCGAATGAAGCAGCCGGATGCTGGTCGCGCGGGCCGAAGCCTGCCGGATATCCTGCTCTGAGGAGGAGAAATGGCTAAGTGCCCGCACTGCGGCGAGACCGTGGCCGAAGGCCAGGAAACCTGCTTTGCCTGCGGTCAGAAGATCCGGACACGGGTCCGCCGCGTCAAACGACCACACAACACGGCCGTCTTCGTGTTCGCCGGACTGCTCGTAGTCATCGTCGCCGTCGGTATCATCATCATGAACTCGGGCCGGGCGCGGCGGGCGCGCGGCGAGGCCATCCGTCAGGAGCAGGCGCTACGCGAGGAAGCGGATCGCGCAGCGGCTCAGGCGAAGCGCGATTCGGCCCGCGCCGCGGCCAGGAACGATGCGACCGGCATGCTGGTCCAGGAAGTGAACGACATTGAGGCGCGATTCGAGGTCGTACGGAAGCAGGTTGTCCGGGACCAGCCGAGCCCGAAGCAGGCAGAAGTGATATCGCAGATCAGCCGCGAGCTGACAAGTCTGCGCCAACTGATTGCAGCCATGGAAGGTGAGTCGGACCCGCCGGCGGACAGCCTCAAAGACCAGATCCGTGACGGCCAACGCCGGGTGCGGACTCTAATTTCCGCCCTGAGCCGCGCCTCGAAGCGGTAGACCGAATCGGGCTTCCACCACAAAGAACACCAAGGCACCAAGAAAGCTGCACGGGCAGCTAGCCGAAACGCCCACCGGAGCGGGGCGCTTTGTGTCCTAGTGGTTAGTTCTGTGGTTCAGAACGGGGCGAAGCGGGCCTCGCGCCAGTATGATTCCTTCAGCAGGTTGGACTGCCGGCTCAGCGCATCGGCGTGGGACTCCTCCCACTTCGTCAGTTCTTCGAAGAACCGCCGCACCTCCGGTTGATCCGCAGCCTGAGCCAGCTTCCGATATCGACTGATCGTCGCCTCTTCGAGCGCGAGCCCGACCGAGAGTGCGGTCATCTCCCAGTGTGCTTCGCCAATCCTGGAACGCAGATCGTCCGAGAAGATCGGGCTGGGGCCGGAAAGATCGGCATGCGGCACCGGCTTCATCTCTTCCCACGACGTGCCGGCAACGAGGTGTCCGTACTGCCGGCTCAGCCACTGCTGGTGCTCGGACTCGTCCTGGGCCAGTTGCCGGAAAACCTCCCGGCCCCGGGCATCAGTCGTATTGCCGGCGGCGATGGTGTAGAACTGCACGCCGGTCTGCTCGGTCAGGATTGCTTCCTTCAGCCCGGCCAGTAGTTGGTCCTTGGTTTCGGTCACGGCGACTCCTTGTTCTCGGGCGTCGACCCGGCGGCGAGCAACTCGGCGACTTTGGCGAGCAGGTTGGTGCGGTCGAGTGGTTTGGGCAGGAAAGCATCGGCACCGGCGCCGAGTGCCGCCTTGGTATCCCGCTCATTGGTCCGGCCGGAGAGGACAATAACCGGGGCGCGGAAAGTACGGTCGCGCTTGAGCAGGGCGCAGACTCCATATCCGTCTACCCCGGGGATGATCAGGTCCAGCAGGACCAGGTCGGGCGGATTAACCCGTGCTTCCTTGAGTGCGGCGATTCCGTCCATGACCCCGGTCACGCGATAGCCGGCGCTCACCAGCATCTTCTCGATCAGCATCAATGTTGGCCGGTCGTCTTCGACCACCAGGATGTGCCTGCGTTCCACTTCGGCAGTCTAGTCGTCTCTCGGCATCAGTCAAGCCGGGGGCAGGCTACCATTTCTTCCGCCACCAGAAGTACATGAAAATGGCGAGTGCCGCAGCCGACAGCACCATCACCAGCCAGAATGCCAGCGGGTGCTGAGAAGGAATCGGCAGCCGGACGTTCATCGAGAAGATGGAGACGATGAGCGTCGGCACCATGATGCCGATGGTGATGATGTTCAGCGTTTTCACCAGCACGTTGATGTTGTTCGAAACGATGGAGGCGCGGGCGTCCATCATGCTGGCGAGGATGTTTGAGTAGATCTCGGCCTGGCGGCCGCACTGCTTGTTCTCGATGATCGTGTCGTCCAGATACTCGGTTTCCTCCGGCGTGAAGCCGAACTTGGCGGCGTTGTACTTGATCTTCTCGATCAGCAGGTCATTGGAATTGATCGAGCTGACGTAGTAGACGAGACTCTTCTCCAGCCCGAACAGGTTAATGAGGTAGCGGTTCTCCATCGCCTCGTTGATCTTGTGCTCGAGTTCGACGGTAATGGAGTTGATTATCTTCAGGTGCTCGAGGAAATGAAAGATGGAGCGATAGATGAGCTTCAGCATCACCTCGGACAGGGTCGCGACCTTGTTGAACTGCTTGCCCTCGAACAGCGCAATGTCCTCGGCCTGGACGATGAAGACGCGGTCCTTGAACAGGAAGATACCGCCGGAGATGACCTTGAACTGCACGCCGTCCTGGCCGGAATAGTTGCGCGGCCGTTTGTAGATGATGGCGGCGTGGTCGGGTTCGAACTCCAGTCGGGCCAGTTCGTCCGGGTCGAGTGCGGACGCGAGCGTATGCTCGTCGAGCTTGAAGGAGTCGACCAGGAGCCGGCGCTCGGCTTCGTCCGGTGCGACATAGACCGAAATCGGCCCGCCCGGGGCCTCGACGACTCGGCTTTCGCGAATGGCGTATGTTCGCAGCATTGTTCTCGTCTACACGGGCGCGACTCGGATCCACCCGGCAGTCCGGCTGCTGCCGGACCGAGTTATCAACCCTTCCTAAGCAGTTCGGAAACCTTGCTCAGCAGAGCGGCATGGTCGACCGGCTTCCGGAAGAAGGCGCTGGCGCCGGCATCAAGGACCTCCTGGGCATTTCGCATATCGATCACGCCGGAGACGACGATCACCGGTGCCTGGAACTCCGAGTCCCGATGGAACATATGGATCGTCTTGTATCCATCGGTGACCGGCATGTCCATGTCGGTAATCACCAAGTCCGGACGATGGTCGTACGCCGCTTCGAGGGCCGACTGGCCTTCCTCGCCGGTGATGACCCGGTACCCGGCCGACTCCAACAGCTTCTGCATCATCATGCGGATGCCGATGTCGTCATCAACGACCAGTATTGTCTTCTCGTCCATCGAGTTCAGCTTATGTCCGTAAAAGGATTAGTCAAGCGAATGCTGTCGGTCCCGGATCCCGAAGCAACCAGCCACGAAACCACGAAGCCGAAAGCAACGGATGCCTGTAGGTCCGTCCTTGTTCTTTTCGTGCTCTTCGTGCCTTCGTGGCGTCTGTTCGGACCAAGCTAGCTTCCCTGCTTGCCGCTCCAGCCGGTTACCTCCACCCGGATGACGGCCACGCCGGCGAGTCGCTCCGGTACAAGCAACCGTGCCTTGACCGGGTCCGGTGTCGGCTCGAGCCGCTCGATGAGCAAGCGCAGGGCATGGAGCTTCTTGTCCGGGTCGACAACTGGCGCCGCCGTACCCTCAAACTGGACCGTACGGTACCGGTGCTCGCATTCGCCGGCGACGTACCCGCAATCCTCGAGCACTTGCCCGTAGACCCGCGGGTTCGCGCGGATAATGTCGAGTTTCCGGCCGGTCGGAGCGCAATGGAAGTAGAAGCAGTTGCGCTCGGCGTCATAGGCGTGACTGAGGGTAGCAAGGTAGGGCTCGTTCTCCGCGCACATGGCCAGGGTCAGAAACTTCTGGCCGGCGATGATGCGGGCTATCTCCGCCGGGTCAGCGATGACCTTGTCCGGGTGGCGATTGTGCCAACTCTTCATTTCGCCCGCTTCACCAGGCAGCGACTGATCTCGCCGATGTAGACGCGATGATAGTCCTTCTTTGGGTAGTGAACATCGGTCCTCTGGTCGAGGAACCGCTTCGGGTTGATGTCCGTCGTATAGAGCTTGCGGCAGACGAGGACGAGCCGTGCCTGGCGGAACGTCACCGCGTTCTTGAACGGCGAGACCGGCTCCAGCCCGGTTTCCTTCGCCTTGTCGTAGTCGCGCCCCGACTTCGAGCCGCAGAAGACCAGCGCCTTGCGGTAGGTCTTGGTGAAGAAAGAGAGCGTAAACCGTTCGCTCTTCTCCATGAACTCGTAGGTGTAGCGAGTCGGCCGGACGAACACGAATGACACGGGGCGGTTCCAGAGGATACCCAGCCCGCCCCAGCTCGCGGTCATCGTGTTCCACCGCTTGGGCGTGCCGGCGGTCACAAGCATCCAGTCCTGGTCAATCAGCTTGAAGACATTGTCCTTCAACTTGTACGGGTCGGTCCTTATGAACTCACTGGCCATCGCGGCTCCTTTCTTGACGGAGGATTATACCGCCCGATGCGCCGGTTGCCAGTCAGTGACGAAGGCGGTCGTGACCCAGCGGTCGGGCGTCGGAAAAGAGAATCGGGAGTGGGAGGCAGAGACGAATTGCAGAAAGGCGGTTCGGATTCCTATCACGCCTGACCGGGGAGCTGGCCCGGGAATCTGCCGGAGTGCTCTCCGAACAACTGAGGAGGTTGTTTGCCCCGTTGCTCGGCAGGTTGTTCTCCGGGCTACCTGCTGAGCGATTCTCCGGGCACTCTGCTGAGCAGCCTGCGGAACAACGGTCCCCGCAGCCTTCCAGGGAGCTCGCGGAGTTCTCCTCCAGACAGCTCGTCGAGTAGCTGACCGAACAGCGGTCTGTACAGCTCTCCGGATTCCTCTCCGAGTAGCCCGCCGCGCAACCGTCGGAACTGCTTTCCGGGTTGCTCTCCGAATTGCCTCCAGAATAGCTGGGGGGACGGGATAGGGGAGATTCACCAATGCCTGATAACCAATTGCCAGTGACTAGGTTAGGACGCTTGAGGGTCTGATTCGAGGGGGACATATACTAAACTGGGCCCGTGCGCTGCGCCACGTGCCTCCTCACCCCACCCTCTCCTCAATGAGAAGAGGGAGACCGGCCAGTGCGTCTCCATCATCCGCGTTCATCTGTGACTATCCGTGGTTCACTTCGTGTCCTTGAATCTTGATGGTGAACTCCGGTTCCCTCTTGGCGTCCTTGGCAAACTTGGCGGTTGCCTCAGCTGCTTCCTCCGCGCTATCTACCCGGCCATCCCTGTCCATCTGTGGTTGACCGGTCCGCTTCGTCGTCTGACGGTTGAATCCCCCGCTCACTCATTGACCAGGCGCGCAGCCGGCCTATTATCCTGCGTGCGGAATAGACGGCGCCCGGCCCCGGTATATTCGAGCGGAGGTACGCAATGAATCACCTGAAACTGTCCCTGTCCCTGCTGTGCCTGGTTGTGCCAATTCTAGTCTCGGCTCAGACGACGCGGCTTGGGACACGATCCGAATCCTCGGCGGATTCGGTCATGTCCCGCACCGACAGAACGCTCTCGCCCTATTTCGTCGTCAAGAGCGACGACCCGAGCGTGGACCGGTTGCCGCTGCTTTCGACCAAGGCGGACGTAAGCATCGCCGGCGTGATTGCCGACGTCAAGGTGAAGCAGGTCTACAAGAACGACGGCAAGAAGCCGATTGAGGCAATCTACACCTTCCCGGCCTCAACCCGGGCCGCGGTCTATGCGATGAAGATGACCATCGGCGACCGGACCATCGTCGCCAGGATTCAGGAGCGCGAGAAGGCCCGCCAGGACTACGAGGCCGCCAGGCAGCACGGCCAGACCGCATCGCTGCTCGAACAACAGCGGCCCAACGTGTTCCAGATGAATGTCGCGAACATCATGCCCGGCGACTTCATCACGGTCGAGATGTCCTACACCGAACTCCTGGTGCCAGCCGAGGGCGTATACGAATTCGCCTACCCGACCGTGGTCGGACCCCGCTACTCGAACGTCAACGAGAAGGAAGCGCCCAAGTCCGAGCACTGGGTCAAGAGCCCGTACACGCACGAGGGCGAAGCCCCGACCTACGAGTTCGGCATGAACGCCCGTATCGCGGCCGGACTGCCGATACAGGAGATTGCCTGCCCGTCGCACAAAACCAGCATCAAGTACGAAGGTCTGACCGAAGCCACCGTTGCGCTCGACCCTTCGGAGAAGCAGGGCGGGAACCGCGACTTCGTCCTGCGCTATCGCCTCGCCGGCGGCAAGATTGAGTCCGGGCTGCTCCTGTACAAGGGCAAGGACGAGAACTTCTTCCTCGCGATGATTCAGCCGCCCAAGCGGATCGAGCAGTTCCAGATTCCGCCCCGCGAGTACATCTTCATCGTCGACGTCTCCGGCTCGATGCACGGCTTCCCGCTCGACATTTCGAAGACCCTGCTGCGCAACCTGCTCGCCAACCTGCGGCCCAAGGACTACTTCAACGTGCTGCTCTTCTCCGGCGACAACGCGGTCCTCGCCGAGCACTCGCTGCCCGCGACCAAGGTGAACCTCGAGAAGGCAATCAAGGTGATTGACGAACAGCGGGGCGGCGGCGGGACCGAGATCCTGCCGGCGCTGCGGCGGTCGCTGGCGCTGCCGCGGGCCAAAGGGACTTCGCGCAACTTCGTGATCATCACCGACGGCTACGTAACGGTCGAGACCGAGGCGTTTGACCTGATTCGTAAGAGTCTCGGCCAGGCCAACTTCTTCGCGTTCGGCATCGGCTCAGGCGTCAACCGCTACATCATCGAAGGCATGGCGCGTGTCGGCATGGGCGAACCCTTCGTGATTGAGAAGCCGGATGCAGCCGCGGCCCAGGCCGAAAAGTTCCGCAAGTACATCCAGACCCCGGTGCTGACCGACATCAATGTCAGCTTCCCCGGATTCGACGCCTACGACGTCGAGCCCGAGCACGTGCCCGACGTGCTGGCCGAGCGGCCGATTATCATCAGCGGTAAATGGCGCGGCGCGGGCAACGGCACTATCAAGGTCACCGGCATGAGCGCGCAGGGCGCCTACTCCCGGACCCTGAGCGTGGCCGAATTCTCACCGGACACGGCCAACTCGGCGCTCCGCTACCTCTGGGCACGACAGCGAATCCAGATGCTCGCCGACTACAACAACCTCCGGCAGGACTCGGCGCGAATCAAAGAAGTCACCGCCCTCGGCCTGAAGTACAGCCTGCTGACCCAGTACACCTCGTTCGTGGCAATTGACAAGAAGGTGCGGAACGTCGGCGGCAAGACCGAGGTAGTCGAACAGGCGTTGCCCCTGCCGCAGGGCGTGTCCGACTACGCGGTCGGCGGCGGCGCGGCCACCGGGTTCGCCGGCAAGTCCTTCGGCATGGTGCGCGCTG
>Ga0163209_1001220_pt1 | contig 11270 bp, 6 predicted proteins | sample Kivu_160m_FD_113538 | JGI IMG/M metagenome (GOLD analysis project Ga0163209, IMG submission 113538) | Freshwater microbial communities from Lake Kivu, Western Province, Rwanda to study Microbial Dark Matter (Phase II) - Kivu_160m | ecosystem: Environmental > Aquatic > Freshwater > Lake ... | reverse complement strand
ATACAGGCGGATCTGAAAACGATCACCGTTCTGGGTGGTTTCGGAATGAGCGTAATTACCGCACTGACGGCCCAAAACACCTTGGGCGTCCAGGGCATTTATGAGGTGACACCTGATTTTGTGGAGAAACAGTTTGCATCTGTGATGACCGATGTGGGTGTTGATGCCGCCAAGACGGGGATGTTGGCCAATGCTGCCGTTTTGCGGGTAGTGGCAGAAAATATCAGAAAATACAACATTGAAAAGCTTGTGGTGGATCCGGTGATGGTGGCCAAGGGCGGAACGCTGCTGATCCGGGGTGAGTTCAGAAAAACACTGATCAGGGAACTGATTCCTTTAGCCTTTGTTGTGACCCCTAACATTCCTGAAGCGGAAGTCCTGGCAGAAATGCGCATCACCTCCGTGACCGATATGAAAAAGGCGGCCAGAGTCATTCATGCTTTTTGCGCAAAACATGTGGTCGTTAAAGGGGGACATCTCTCCGGGGATGCCGTCGATGTGCTTTATGATGGAAGACACTTCCATGAGTTTGCCTCTGAGCGGATCGGCGAAGAAGGAATACACGGTACGGGATGCACCTTCTCCGCGGCGATCGCCACGGAACTTGCGAAAGGCCGGGGCGTTCTTGACGCCATAGCGGATGCGAAGGCCTTTATTACGGAGGTCATCAGGCATGCCTGTCATATAGGCGGCGGAAACAAAGTCATCAATCATCATATTTCCGTTAAATAAATGTCATTTCGCGTGTAAGGAGACATCTTAAGATTTCTCGCCTGGTTCAAAATGACATAGTACGGATTTTAAATTGCTGAATGAGAAGTGTGATTATAAGAAAACCGGCATCCTATGATGCAGCCGTACGCATTGTGTCAAGGTTGAACGCTGCAGGACATGAGGCCTACCTCGTCGGGGGTTGCGTACGCGATCTTCTGCGGGGCGTGGAGCCTCTGGATTATGACATTGTGACTTCAGCCGAACCGGATGAGGTGTGTTCGCTGTTTCACCATACCGCACCTGTAGGTGTGAGTTTTGGCGTCGTCCTTGTCATTGAGGAAGGACATCGTTATGAAGTGGCAACATTTCGCACCGAGGGTGGTTATGCGGATGGCCGCAGACCAACCCGCGTGACATTTGCCACGGTTGAGGAGGACGTCCATCGCCGTGACTTTACCGTAAATGCGCTTCTCATGGACACTCAAACTGGTAATATCATTGATTATGTCGACGGCCGTAAAGATATAGAAAACAGGATTATCCGGACAATCGGTGATCCGGAGAGGCGCTTTTCTGAAGATTATTTGCGAATGCTCCGCGCCGTTCGCTTTGCCGCTGGTCTTGACTGCCGCATTGATGCGGAGACGCTTGGCGCCATCAAGCGGCATGCGTCTGCGATAAGTTATATCAGTCCGGAGCGTATTCGTGACGAGATGACGAAGATCATCACACATTGCAATGCGCGTCGAGGCATGGAGATTCTTGCCGAGACGAACCTTTTGAAGGAGATTCTCCCCGAGCTGAGTGCCCTGCGCGGCGTTGAGCAGCCGGCCGGATTTCATCCCGAGGGCGATGTATGGGAGCACATCCTGAGAATGCTTGCCTTCTTCCCGGTACATGCGGGGGTGGAAAACGATTCATGTCTTGCATGGGGGATCATCATGCATGACATCGGAAAGGCCTGTACCCGTTCGGAAGATGCATCCGGAATTCATTTCTACGGCCACGTCCGCGAAGGGGAAAGGATTGCCGGGGAGATCATGCGACGGCTGAGATTTTCAAAGGGAGAGACCGAAGCCGTTCTGGCGCTGATCCATTGCCATATGCTGTTCATGAACGTCAAAGAGATGCGCCCTAATCGATTGAAGCGGTTTCTCAGAATGCCCGATTTTGAACGCCATCTGGAACTGCACCGTCTTGACTGCCTCGGCAGTCATGGGTTTCTCGACAACTATCATTTCTGCATGGACAGACTGGCTGAGATAGCGAAGGAAGATCTGCACCCACCTCGCCTGCTCAGCGGCAGGGATCTCATTGACATGGGCCTTTCTCCGGGGCCACTATTCAGCGAGATTCTACGAACTGTTGAGGATGCCCAGCTTGACGGCCACATATCGACACCTGATGAGGCGCGTAAAATGGTCATGGATCACTGGGGCAGCACCTTCTCGCGTTGATCCGATTATTTTTTTGAAGTCTACCATTTTCAAATGAATATAAGACTTTGATGATTAAACGAAGATTTCTTCTGTTTGTTGCAGTTATTGTACCGGCAGCTTTCATCCTGGGCGGCTGTGGAACGAAGCGTGTCTATCGTCCCCAACCGAAAGCAGAAAAGAAACTGACACAAATGGGGTATACCATTCAGGTCGGAGCTTTCTCCAGGGTGGAAAACGCCGCGCGATTGACGGAAGTGCTTTTTGAGCACGGTTTGGACGCCACCTATTTCGTTGCCCGTACGGGTCTGTACAAGGTTCGCGTCGGCAATTATTCATCAAAGTCTGCCGCTGCCGATAAGGCTGAAAGTCTTAAATCGGCGGGGATCATAGATGATTATTATATTGTCACGCCTGAAGAATACGCCACCGCAAAAAGAAAGACATACGGCAACCAGTATCTCCGGGAAGAACTTGTAAAATCGGCACGTAGTTTTATCGGTGTTCCATACCTGTGGGGCGGTTCTTCGCCGGATACGGGCTTTGATTGCAGCGGATTGACCATGACAGTCTATCAACTCAATGGATTTGATCTTCCCCGTTCATCGAAGGAACAGTATGAAACGGGCATTTTTGTGGAGCGAAATCATCTTCAGCAGGGAGACCTCGTTTTTTTCGCAATTTCCGGCGATGATAAAGCTTCGCATGTCGGTGTCTATACCGGTGACGATCGATTTATCCATGCGCCCGGCAGGGGCAAAGCCATCCGCATGGATTCCCTTTCTGCAAGTTATTTCAGAAAGCGATATTTAGGAGGGAGATCTTATCTTTAATGACATTCTTTTCTTGATCATGCTGTGATTCAGAAATTATAAATAGATCCAGTTGGGAGAAAAAATGGAAAAATTGTTATCGAAAACCTGCCGGATTGTTTTGTTAAGCATATGGTTCCTGTTTGTCGTTGGCTGTGCAGGAATTATTGATTATCTTCCGTCACCTCCCGAGTGGATGTCGCGAATCGAGCTGAACGGTCCGTATGACAAGGACATACCGGAAAAATATGTCGGCCAGCTGAGGGGCGCCAGTATGTCTTCCGACTGGGCGATCCCCTATATCTTCATGGCTGTCGGCTTGCATTTTGAGTCGGCAGGTGATGCGGAAAGAGCCCTCCACTTTCTTGACAGGTCTATTGCAGAATCCCATAAACGAAAAGACCTTTTCGGTGAAGGGACGGCAACGAACAGGAAAGTCTTTGTTCTCCATGAGTTTGGTCGAATCCATGAGGCATTCAAGCTGATCAAAGAGAAAGAAAAAGAATGGATACGTCCTCCCATGAACGCCTTTGTATATCATAATTATGGCCATTATTTTCTGATGAATGGGGATTATGGAAAGGCCTCTGATTTTTTCACAAAGGCTTTTATCGCGAATCCGGATTACCAGGAGGACTTTAACCTCCTTATGTTGCGGCGTGATACGTCATTGGAGCTCGGTATATCCGTCATCCTTGCTGACTATGTTCCCAGGATGTCTAAAAAGTATTCTCTTCTTGAGTTCGATCCTGCCATGATAAATGCGATCAGGAAGCGTGTTGACGAGGGAACGGCCCATCTTCATCAGGTGCTTGAACTGAACAAGAAAATCAGGCGGACCCAAGTCGGGCGATTTACTCCTGACCTTGTTTTCCGGATGATGGAATGCAATGTATACAATTTCCTGGGGCTGGCCAGCGGCATTAAAGGAAATTGGGAAGAATCACATCAGTATCTGGCCATGTCATCCGAAATTGCCGGAAGCGCGGGTTACCGTATTGGTGAAATTGACAGTACCTTCTTCCTCAATCAGGTTTATCTTCTCGAGAGGAATGTTACAGAGGGTTATAAAGCGGCGGAGCGGTTTAACGTAACAGCCGACAGATATCGTTTTCCCTTTTATCAGATATGGGCCAAGTATATCCTCTCACGATATCACGTCGGGTTTGGCAATACCTCAAAGGCAATCAATATCCTCAGGGAAGCAGTCGCAGTCATCGAGGAGCAGAGAGCCACGCTGATGACGGATATGTTGAAGGAAACCTACTTATATAACAGGCAGGTTGTTTATGAGTCGCTTGTCGAACTGCTCGCCCGGGAAGGTGATTATAGAGGCGCGCTGGAAATGGCAGAACGCGCCAAATCCAGGATTCTGGTTGATCTGCTTGCGGGAAAGGATATCAGCAGAAATCCGGTTGAAGCCTCGTTGTTAGGAGAGGAAGAACGGGCAAACGAAAACATCATGAACATCCGGAAACAGATGCTGCGGATCTCCGGTGAATCGGCCGTAAGAGGCCTGACAGAAAAACTGGAAAAAGCCGAAGAAACGTATCGGGATGTGGTTCTCAAGATTAAGAAGGAAAACGAAGAACTGTATTCGATGGTTTCTGTGCAATCCACAGATATTGTGGATATTCAGAACCTGCTGGATCAGCATACCACCCTGTTTGATTATTTCGTGACAGATAAACTCCTCTATGTCTGGGCTGTCCAGAAGGAAAGGGTTCATCTGGAACGTATCAGCATCTCGAAAGAAGAGCTAAGAGAGCTTGTATCATCGTTTCTTGCAGCCGTTATCTCAAAGGACAAGAAAAAGACAAATCTGCTATCTCAAAAGATTTATGACGTCACACTGAAACCGATCATTCCGTTTGTGTCCGGTGATCGAATCGGATTCATTCCCCACGATTCCCTGTATTATCTGCCCTTCGCTGCCATGAGCTACAAGGGGCAGTTTCTTGTGGATGCCTTCTCCGTCTTCTATCTTCCGAACTCCGGGGTCTTTAAACATGTCATGAAAAAGCAGGTTTCCAGGGGCATGAAAGTACTCGCCTTCGGAAATCCCGATCTGGGGAATAGGGACATGGATCTACCCTATGCAGCCATGGAGGTGGAAAGCATTAAAAAGCGGATTGATCAAACCGCAATATTTATTAGCAAGGCAGCAACGAAGAAAAAAGTAAAAGATCTAATAGGGGAATTCGATATTATCCACTTTGCAACCCACGGCCAGTATATTCAGGATTCTCCCATGGATTCAAGCCTGCTGCTCACACCGGGTTCGCAGGATGACGGCCGACTCACCGCTCTGGAGATTTTAAAGCTCCATTTTAAAGGCCGGGCTGTTGTCTTGAGCGCCTGCCAGACGGCACTGGGAATGTCCTCTACGGGAACTGAAATCGTTGGGTTCAACCGGTCATTTTTATACGCCGGCAGCCCCTCCGTCATTTCTTCTCTTTGGAATGTGGATGACAAGGCAACGGCGCAATTCATGGATCATTTTTACAAATACCTCGAAGCAGGGAAGGATATGGCTGATGCGCTGAAAATGGCCAAAGTGGACATGATTCGCAAGGGCTATTCCCCCTATTATTGGGCGCCTTTTATCTTAACGGGGAGATATTAATAACTTATGAATATCAAGAATCTGATGGTAACAGGTGGATGTGGCTTTATCGGCAGCAATTTTATCCGCTATCTTCTGGAGGAAGCAGATTTTGAAGGTAGCGTTATCAATGTCGATAAGCTGACCTATGCAGGAAATCCGGAGAATCTGAGTGGCATCAGTAAACGGTATCCTGACAGGTATATCTTTCACAAAGCGGATATCTGTGATGCGAAGCAACTGGGCAGCATTTTCCTAAAGCATGAAGTTGATGCCATCTGCCATCTTGCTGCCGAATCACACGTGGATCGATCGATCAGACGGCCGGAGGGATTCATCCAGACCAATATCATCGGAACGTTCAATCTTCTTGAGACAGCTAGAGAGAACGCAAAAAAGTTTCTTCTATTTCATCATGTCAGTACGGATGAAGTCTACGGCAGCCTGGGTGAAGAGGGATTCTTTTCGGAGGAGACCCCCTATCGACCAAACAGCCCCTATTCAGCCTCCAAGGCCGCTTCGGATCATCTGGTTCGCGCCTATCATCAGACATATGGTCTGCCGACGGTCATTTCAAATTGTTCTAACAATTATGGTCCTTATCAATTTCCGGAAAAACTGATTCCTCTGATGATTCTTAATGCCCTCGAGGGAAAGCCCTTGCCTGTTTATGGAGACGGCAGGAATATCAGGGACTGGCTCTACGTGAGGGATCACTGTGAGGCCATTTGGACCATTATGCGCTCAGGGAAAAGGGGAGAAACATACAATGTCGGGGGAAATTCTGAAATAGAAAATATTTCGGTCGTAGAAACGATCTGTGATATTCTTGACGAGACCCTTCCGTATCCCGGCGGATCCTCCCGGAGGAAGCTGGTTACGTTTGTCAAGGACAGACCGGGGCATGACCGGAGATACGCTATTAATTTTAACAAATTGCACGAAACGCTGAATTGGGCGCCCAGGGAATCCTTCACTACCGGTCTGAGAAAAACAATTGCCTGGTATCTCGAAAACACAATGTGGGTTGACCGCCTCAGAAGCGGTGAGTACCGGGCATGGATAAGCGAACACTACAAACAGGAAGGAAGCGCTGTTTGAACGCATGGGTCGAATCGAAAAAGACCCTAGAGCACCGGATGACAGATATCCTGTTGACTGCAGTTTGACAGCCTAAAACTGAAGACGGCCCGCTACACCCAGATTTGTCAAGTTGCTGAAGACGAGCTTCATTTCCGTATCACCGAAAAGCTCTTCTCCGGGTTCTTCGTATCTGAAAGTTCCCCGCCCCTGATAAATGGATCTCAGCAGGTATTGGAAAGGAACAGCTTTTCCGTATGAAAACGTTTCCGGCGTGCTGGATTCTTCAGCGGTGCTCCATATGCATAGACGGAAACTGTCTATATCAAACCATACCATGAGATTGTATGGATTGATTTCTTCTACTGCGGCATCTTTCCAATGGATGACACCGTCCATTCCAACCTCATTTTCTTCAAAGAACCTCTCGAGTTTTTCTCCCCATTGATCCTGGGTCTGATCAAAGGCCCATTTGTCGTAGCCATCGATCTTTTTCGTTACAGGATTCTTTCTTTTTCTTGTCATAAGTCACCTCCAATGGAGTTTCTTGTCTTATCTTAAATAAAGAATCACATTCCATGCCAAGATCCCTGAGCCGGCTGTTGTTTTTCTATCATTATGAATTGATTGAAAAATCTACTGGATGAAATTATTTTAAAAGGATATATGAGGGGGCGATGCGGTGCAGTAAACGCGTAACCAATTACGCAGCTGGAATCAAATTATACATTCAGGGAACATATACTCTTAAACATCCCTGTTTTTATTTCGATCCCTAGGCCGATGCCGTATAGATCATTCGATCTTTTATTCTTCGTTTTCGGATGCTCACACCATGAATCTTCGAACAGCAGGGATGAGAAACCTTCAAAGCAAGTGACATCCGGTGTGGTTAGACAGAAGTGCTCTCCCGCTCTAGTGAGGATGTTTGTTTCACCGACATGAGCCCCCACTTGGCGGCCCACATTTTTTGATCGTGCAAAATCTGCAATCCTCATTGATTTTAAAAGCCCCCCACATTTTGATATTTTGATGTTTATGATGTCACAGGCTTCCATCTCTATGAGTTTCTTTGCATCTGAAATGCTGATCATTGACTCGTCTGCAACAACGGGCACTCCTGTAGCGGCCCTTACTTCTTTTAATCCTTCAAAATCTGAAGCAACTATGGGCTGTTCGACTGCGGATATATTAAATCTCTTCAGTTTTTCAATGTTGGATATGGCTTGCTGTTGGGTCCATTTTCCATTTGCCTCAATACGAATATCCATATTCACTCCAAAAAGGGATCTGATCAGACGAACTCTCTCTATATTGTCACTTTCAACGTCTCCGAGGATGATCTTCAGGGACTGGAAATCAAGTGTTCTCAGTCTGTGTAAGAGATTTTGCAATTTTTCAGAAGATAACATGAGAATGGAAAGAGAATGTGGCGTCTCATTTCCCAAGATTGGGCCGAGAATGGCGTGTACAGGCACCTTTTGCAATTTTCCCAGTGCGTCAAAAAGGGCGATGTCTATCGCCCCCAGCGCGGAAAGGTAGGGGGACCTGTATCTGTGGATGCATTCTTTTTCAAGTAACTCTAGGGAACTTTCAAGATCATGAACGGAATGGATTGTCCTGCCAAGGAGAAGATGTGAAAAAAGATTTTTAATAACGTCTGTAACGGTTAAGCACGTTTCCCCGGTAACGTAGGCTCTCGGAGCACTTTCTCCGTATCCAATAATACCATTGTTGAAACACAACTCGACGATGACAGAATCAGCCTTGGTTCTTGTCGTGTGAGGTGAGGCGAACCATAGCTTGAAAGGTGTATTGCATTGAAAAAGATTAATTTTAACAATCTGCATGTCCCTCTCTGTCTTTCATGAATGGTTTTTGGAATAGACGTTGTTATGAAGGACTTCGCTGACCTTTTTTGATAGATCTATGATATTATAGGGTTTCTGTATGAATCCATTGCATCCCCGATCTATGAGATTCCTCACCCTGTTATTAATACTGTAACCACTGGAGAGAATTACGCGAACGTCGGGATTCATGGTTTTCAGAGCATCAAATGTTTCTTCCACCCCGATACCGGGCATGATCATGTCCAGAATCAGCAAATCAATTTCATTTCCTTTTTCACTGTAAGTCGCAATGGCTTCACTTCCACTATGAGCCACAAAGACTTTATAACCCAGTTCCTCCAGAATTTCCTGACTTACATCAGCAATCAACTCCTCATCTTCCACAAGCAGAATGGTTCCTCGTCCCCGTAATATTTCTATGGGCTCCTGCTCCTCATGGATAACCTTTCTATCCGATGCAGGCAAATATATAAAGAATGTTGTTCCGTGTCCCCGTTCACTTTCGACATGGATGATCCCGTTATGACCCCTTACGATTCCATACGCTGAAGCGAGCCCCAGACCCGTTCCCCGTCCCATTTCTTTCGTTGTAAAAAATGGCTCGAATATACGCTTCTGCGTCTGTTCATCCATTCCTGTTCCCGAGTCCCTCACCGAAATAAGAACGTATTGTCCCGGTTCGGCAGAAAATGGTTTCACAAAATCCTCATTTATAACCACATTGGAGGTTTCCAGGTAAAGATTCCCGCCTCCGGGCATGGCCTGCCAGGCATTCACATAAAGGTTCAGCAATACCTGTTCGATTTGTCCGCGATCAACCTCAACTGTCCAGATATCCTTTTCATATTTCTCTTCGATAAGGATATCTTTGTGCGTCCTTCTGAACATATAAGAGGTCTTCTCGAGAATCTCATTTAAATCCGTTGTCTTAATCTCATATTTTCCTCCGCGGGCAAACCCGAGAAGTTGTCGGGTTAAATCTGCCCCGCTCTTGACCAGGTCTTCAATTCTCCTGAGTTTTTCATAGTTGGCATGTGTTTTATCGACATTAAACAGCATGAGAGAAGCGAATCCCTGTATACCCATGAGGAGGTTGTTGAAATCATGGGCGATGCCGCCCGCAAGGGTACCGATTGCCTCCATTTTTTGAGCATAAACAAGCTGTAATTCAAGTTGTTTACGGTCAGTTATATCTTTGAAAACTCCTATTGCCCCAACCACTCTTCCTGTTGAATCCAGCTTGGGAGTGCCGCTCATACTAAAAAAGCGTTCCGAGCCGTCTTTATGTAGCAGGATGCCTGTATAATCTCTGACTGTTTCTCCATCGTCTCTCATTTGCTTGAAAATTCTGATGTATTTTCCGATGTCTTCCTTCCTGACAAAATCTATAAAATATCTTCCGATGACGTCACTTTCTTCGTATCCCAATACTCTCTCCCAAGCGGGATTGATGTATGTGAATGCTCCCCTGGCATCTATCGTATATATAATATCGGGAGCGTTTTCACTCAAAGAGCGGAACTTTTCCTCGCTTTCCCTGATGATGTTATAGGACCTTGCGTTATTGATGCTAATGGCTATCTGGGGTGCGATGCCCATCAAAATACTCACGTCTGTCTGGCTGAGAAGCCTTTTGGTATGCACGTTATCCACTGCCAGTATACCCATGGATGTGCCTTCGTAGACGATGGGGACACTGATAAATCCGTGCGTGCCCATTTGTAAAGCAAAATTACGGCTTCTTTCTGAAAGGATGTCAGCGATTTCGAGGACATTATCAACCAATACCGGAATCTGCTTTCTGAACGACTCAACCATTGGTCCCCTGGAGTCGGGATTGTCGAGGTGGAACTCTACACCTGTTAAATACTGTTCATGCTCAGGATTGTAACCAAAACCGGCTTTGTAAACGAGACGGGACTTTTCCATGTTGGCCAGCATGATCATGCCTCTGTCAAAGTCCAGTCTCTTTCTCAGAGCCTCCATGATAAATTTTAGCAAGTCATCGATATCAAGGATCACGGAAATAGCCTGCCCTATCTCCTGAATCAGCATGGCGTTGTTGTATCGAATGTTGGTTTCGGTGATAAGATTTTTAGCCGCTTCTCCCTGATTCTTCAGATTTGTTTCCAGTTCTTTCACCTCTATATGCTTTGAATAAAGGGAAACTGCCATCACGAGCAAGGCGAATGACGAAGCCGCCAGGAGAAACAACCAGTCCGGCAAGAAAAAATAAAGCACCGAGCAAAGACCAATGCCCGTGAGGAAGCTGTAATTTCGAATACGCTTCCATGTGAATGTGGGGGTGTTCTCCCAGTTAATAATGTAACGGCAACAATCCCCACCGCGGTGGAGGCAGGTCGGATGTTCGATATTGGCAAGTTTGTTTGTGAAAAGTTTTGCAATGGACTCGTACGTTCCGATCCGATTTTCACACTGATAAGGTTTTTCATTGACTCCGGACTTTGGTTTTACAATTACTTCAATCTCTCCCGGTCCGAGCCTGTTTGTGTGTATCGTACAAGCACGGGTAAGGAGAGACTGAAGCTTTTCAAGCACTGCATAAGCGGATGCCGGTGTAACAAATCCGAGTACATACTGTGATACAACACCTGAGGTCTTGGATGTAGTAAATTGCCGCCCCACTTCCAAGGGGATGTTCGTTTCAGGAATTTTCTCTTTCAGAATTTCTTGAAAGCGATCTACCTGTTCTTGTGTAAACCAGTGAGCCCCATCTTCGAGCTGATAGGATGTAATTCCAGCATAATCT
>Ga0163209_1001219_pt1 | contig 11273 bp, 12 predicted proteins | sample Kivu_160m_FD_113538 | JGI IMG/M metagenome (GOLD analysis project Ga0163209, IMG submission 113538) | Freshwater microbial communities from Lake Kivu, Western Province, Rwanda to study Microbial Dark Matter (Phase II) - Kivu_160m | ecosystem: Environmental > Aquatic > Freshwater > Lake ... | reverse complement strand
ACTGGACTGATGCCGGCGCAAGCACAATGGGGTGATAGTCGCCGTGTCCACCGCCCTTGGTGAGTTGAAAGTAATCGGCTTGCGTTGGCGCGATGTTGCCCAAGCCAGGACCGCCGCGCATAATGTCCACCAGGACCACGGGGACCTCGGAGGCGGCGATGTACGACAAACCCTCTTGCATCAAGGAGATGCCCGGGCTGGACGACGAGCTCATCACGCGCGCGCCGCCGCACGCCGCGCCGTAGACCATATTGATCGCGGCGACCTCGCTCTCGGCTTGGATGAACACGCGTTTCATCTCTGGCATTTTCTTTGCCAGGTACTCCAACAGTTCAGTCTGCGGCGTGATGGGATAGCCAAAATACGCTTCTACTCCTGCGCGCAGCGCCGCTTCTGCAATGGCTTCATTGCCGTGCCAAAGGACTTTGGTCATTTACCTCTCCTATCGCCATCGACAAGCACACCGAGTGGCGGGTGACAAGTGACGAGTGCGAGATTGGAAACCTACGTCACCCGTCACGCCGCTACGGGCTGGGCCTTTTTCTTTTCCGGCAACTCTCGGTAGACCGTAATTGCCACGTCCGGGCAAATCGTCGCGCAGAGCAGGCAGCCCGTACACTGTCCGTTCGGGTCCACCAGCGTCGCGGGACGGTAGCCGCGCGCGCTGAAATACGTTGCCATATGAATCAAATCCTTGGGGCAAACGCTGGTGCACAACTCGCATCCCTTGCAGCGTCCTTCGTCGATTTTTATTGTACCGCGTGCCATAGAACCTCCAAATGCAAATTGCGAGTTGGAAACTGCGAAATGGCATTGGCTTTTCGCAGTTCGCATCTCGCAATTCGTCAGTAAATGAACTCCCGAATATCGTAATAACTCACCTTGGGCGAACGCTCCGAGCGGGTGAACTTGAACACCGCGCGCATCTCCGCCATCTGGCGCTCGATTTCGGCAATCGACAAGGGATGAATGCCGTCCTCGCGCGCGCGCACGGAGTACTCCGAGCCGGGATAATCGACTAATTCGGAAAAATAGACCAAATCACCCGCGTCCAACGGCATCATGTTGACAAGTTCCGCCGTATGCTTGACGTGCTGTTCCGAGTACCGCTCGCCGCCCGCGCCGGCGAGGATGACCACACCGACCGCGACGCCGCCGGCTTTGACGTGACACACGAGTTGCAGCACGTCGTCTGGCGTATTCGGCTTGCCCAGAAACCTCAACAACTCCGCGTCGCCGCTTTCCAGGCCGATATAGACCCGCCGCAGACCGCGCTCCGCCAATTCGGCAAACTCGCGTGCGCTCTTGCGGCGCGTCGTGAACGCATCGATGAAGGAGTAGATGCCGTCGAAGTGAATGGGGTGCTGCGCCTCCCATGCTTTGAGCGCGTCGTAGTCGAGTCCGCGTGGGTGCAGGGCGAATTCGGCGTTGATCACGTCGAAGAATGGCACTAGCTGGCTTTGAGGGATGACGAGTGCGTTGGCATCGGCGAGGAAGATGGATTTGCGGTAAGTGATCGCGCCGCCGAAGAACGAACGCACGTCGCGGATGTGCTGCTTGAATTCGTCCAGGCGTTTGATGTAGAATGCCCGGTCGCGATAAAAGCCGCAAAACGCGCAGTGGTTGTACGAGCAGCCCTCGGTGGCTTGGAGGACGAGCGCGAGATATTGATCGGGCGGGAGGATGTGGATTGGCTTGTAGATGATATTGAAGGTCTCGCGGTCATGCTCGAGGCGTTCCAGGTCACATTCCAGAACTCGGTCAAGCGCCTCGCACGCGGCTTTACAATCGGACGGTTGAGCGCCGCCGATCGGCTGCGTGGCCGGATCACGCAGCGCGTCGCGGTATTCGGAGACCATTCCGTAAACGCGGGTTAGGAATTCACGCGCTTCGGTCGGGGCCAATTCCCGCCGGACGCGATAAGAGAGTCCGGGTTGCGGACCCTCTTGTTTCTCGATGACGCGATTATCCAGACTCCGGCGATAGTTACGCCCCTCGATCCACGCGCCGGTCATGCGACCTTCCCGGTCATAATTGAGCGCCAGACTGTTGTTCACCAAGACGGACGTGGCTTCAGGGCGCGCGTTAATCAAGAGGCGGCAACCCGCCGGGGTCATGAATTCTACAATCGGCATAGTGTCTCGCAAGCGGAACGAGAGGGGAGAGACACTCTCTCCATGCTGAGTGTACTACGGATTGGTACACGTTCGGTCGGAATGCGGTCAAAAAGCGGTCAAAGACAATGCGGCAAAGGGGAACACAAACAAAACGGAGAAATGCATTCTTGCCTTTCCCCGTTGAGTGTCTTTCTATCCGTGGATAATCTACTTCTTGGCCGCGCGCTTGGTCGGTTTCTTCTTCGCCGGCTTTTTGGCGACTTTCTTCGCCGCTTTTTTGGCTGGCTTCTTGACGGCGCGCTTTTTCGGCGCGGGCAACAGTTCCATCTTGACGATTGGCACGGCGACTTGCGCGCGCAGCTCTTCCCCGGGTCGGCTCAAGTAGGTTTCCATTGGCGCGCCCGAATCCCGATAGCCCAGCGCGTGCAGCCAGTCGTACACTTCATTGTACGCCGGCATGATGTTCTGATCGCCCTGGTAGATGATCGTCGCGACTTGCACATCGCCGATCTCTTTCACCTTGATATCGCCCGACCCTTGAACTTCTGGCGCGACTGGCACACAGAGCTCGCTCCGCAGCTTTTCGACCGGGACCTTGGCGGGATCGTCGTAGAAAATCCCGATCGACGCACCTTGCGGCTGGACATGGTTCGCGCCAACCCACGCAAAGAGTCTCTCAAATCCGCGCTTGACCGCTTCGCCCATCGGTCCCACCTCGGCAACGTACGCCACGCGCAGCTTGGGAAAATGCTTGATCTCCGGCATCGTCTCCTCCCCGTAAGTGTTATGAACGCCCGTTCGACTCTATTTTCCAACCATTCGCAGAAATTGTCAATCCTTCAAGGTCAGCAATCCCAATGCCACGGCGGCTGCCCACGCCAGCACCTTGAACTCACCCGCTGCGAGTGCGGCTTTGATTTCCGGCCGGCTCAGGAGAAGCAATTGCTGCTCTTCCAGATCGTCGGCATTGGGTTCCCGGACGCGATGCGCACCACGCGCCAGGAACAAATTCGCGATGCCCGCGCCGCGATTGCCGTCCACGCGATAGGACCCCAAGTCGGTCCAGTCCGCCGCGGCGTAGCCAGTTTCTTCGAGCAGTTCGCGCTGTGCGCAAGCGAGCGGCACTTCGCCCGGTTCGATGTATCCACCGACCGGCGCAAGCGATATTCCCTCGATCGCGTATTTGGTCTGACGGAAGCAAACAAATTTGCCGTCGTCCGTCACAGCCACCACGTTGACATAGTCGGGCGTGATGATCCACGGCCAATCCGGAATCACGCGGCCATCCGGCAATTCGACCGTATGGTCCTCGACGCGTAGAAACTTGCTGTGGTCCAGAGTCGTCCGTCGTGAGAGCGTCTTCCAGGAACGCACCTGTTTATTAGTCATGGGTAAATGGCTTTCAGCACGCGCAGCGCGCGAAGGGTCACCCACTTACTCGGCTTGCCCTTCTCTTCGATCTCCGCCCACATCTTGCCATTGAGACTGTGCTTCATCGCCCAGCGTCCTTGGGCGTCTTGCTTTGACAGCACAAGAGCAACGGCTGTCCATCACAACCCCAATCTGCGCGCGGCGAGCGGCGCACGCTATGTCGCGCGTCACTCTTGGTCGTCTTTCGATTCCGTGCCGGTCAGTCGGTCCACGAGTGCGCTGCCAACGCCCGCCAGCGCGTCCGTCGGCAAGTAATGGCTGGCGGACGCGTCGAAAAGGACGTTCGCGCTCGCGGGAAAATCCTCATCGCTGGCATAGTACACCGCCGCGACGCGCACGCGCGGCAGCGCGTCGAACGCGAACGACGCGTCACCGATGTCGAGTTTGACGCCGCCGAGGTTCCTCGCCGCGCGCTCGAAGACGGCGACGCGATTGTCGATCGCTTTGGCGAGCCGGTTGCCGCTGTACCCCTGGTACGCCTGATGGTAGAACATGCCGCCGGGCAGCTCGCGGAACGCGACCCATTTGCCCACAAGCGGCGCGCCGTCCGCGGTCAGAAAATAGTAGAGAAACATACTGGAGCGATTCAATCCGCATTCCTTCTGCGTTGCCTCGACGCGGACGGTCAGTTCAGGAAAGGTGATGATGTGCGGTTCGCCGTAGAATTTGACGCGCAGCACGCCATTGCTGTACTCCGCGCCGGCTTGCGCGGCAAACTCGCGCGGATCGCGCTGGCGCAACTCCTCGCGCTGTGCGGCAACCTTGGCGATCATCTTTTCTCGAATCGGTGTCGTCATAGCAAACCCTCTCACAGGCACGGACTCCGCCTTTGGAGTCGAGCGTTTATGCGATTTCTCGACAGGTCGGCTACTTGGCGGGATGCCCGACCGGAATCAGATAAAGCGGTTCCTGATCTAGTGATAACGCAAGCACTGGTTGCACCTGGTCGTCAAGGAACGCGCCGATAGTCACCGCGCCGAGATTGAGCGCGACGGCCTGCAGCAAGATATTCTGCGCCACGTGCCCGGCTTCAAGGTGAACATAGCGCGGGCTGCGCTCCTCACCATACTTGCGCGTCGTCCGCGCGTACACGGCAGCGATCACGATCACGGCCGGCGCCTGCATAACAGAATCTTGCCGTAAAGCCGCGTCGTACAACGCGCGTCGAACATTGCCTTGAACTTGGAGCACTAACCGGTGTCCTTGCGGCTCATAGTGATACGCGCCGTCAGGAGTCACCACGTACACTTCCAGCGGATACAGCGCTCCAGCCGACGGCGCAGTGCGAAGACCATCCGAACGCGTGATCCCTTGCGCCGCCCACAGCAGTTGGCTCAATTCCGCCAACGTCAGCCGCGCGTCCGAAAACTCGCGCACAGACCGTCGTTGAGCCAGCGTCTCCTCAAGCGTCAGCGTCCCCTTTGATCGCGGCGGCGGCAATGCGACGGTTGGCGCGGATACTCTCGTGATCTCAACCGTGGACGCCACCGGCAGAGTCGTCCGGCTCGACTGCGTGACAGTCGTCGGCTCGCACGCGGGCAATAAGATCAAACCAAGTGCGACCGCACTGACCAATCCTGGTTTCATACTCTATATTCACCCGGACAAATAGTCAACCAGACAACTCGGTCCGGATTGACTATTCATACACCTTTTCTTCCGGCGCCTCCGCATTCACAGCATCCCACTCCACATCTCGCGCTGTTCCCGCCGTTCCCAAGAGTTCCTTGTAGTACTCATGCTGGATCACCAGATTCATGATCTCGTTCGTGCCAGTCCAAATCATCATCAAGCGCGCGTCGCGCAGCAGCCGTTCGATCGGATACACGTTGGTGTAGCCGATGCCGCCCAGTACCTGCATCGCCGCGTTCACCACATCCCACGCCATCGTCGTCGCGAGCTTTTTGGATTCCGAGACGAGGCGTCGCACGCGGCGCGGATCATCACCGGCGTCGATCGCGCGCGCGGTTTCGTGGACGAGCGCGCGCGCCGCGTCCAGGCGCGTGATGCTTTCGGCGATCTGGAAGCTGACACCTTCAAAGTCACGAATCTTCTGCCCGAACGCGCGCCGGCGATCCGCGTACCGCGCCGCGATCTCGATTGCCGCGCGCGCCAGGCCGAGCGCACCTGCCGCACTCGTCATCCGTTCAGGGATCATCATCTGGTCAAAGATGTCACCCGCTCCATTCTCCTGCCCGATGAGGTTTTCCGCCGGCACGCGCGCGTCACGGAAATAAACGCGTCCGGTGCCTCCGCCGCGTGTCCCCATCAAGCCGTAGACGTGCTGCACCTCCACGCCCGCACTGCGCTCGACGATGAACGCGCTGATGCCGCGTGGCTTGTCGCCGGTGCGCGCATAGACGAGGAAATAGTCTGCGCCTTCCGCGCCGACGATAAACCGTTTCTGCCCATTAAGAAGGTACATGCCGTTTTCACGAGTCGCGCGCGTCGTCGCGCCGAAGAAATCCGAGCCACCGCGCGGTTCGGTCAACGCTTCGGCGACCGTCAGCTTCCCCTCGAGCGCGGGGCGCAGGTACTTGTCCTTTTGCTCGCGCGTGCCAAAGCAGTTGATTGCCTCGCCGACAATCGTCGGGAGTGAGTAGAGGCAAGCCAAACTTGCGCCGAGCACGCCGATTTCCTCAAGCGCGAGCACTTCGTACGACCAGTTCAGCCCGCGCCCGCCAAACTCTTTCGGAAAGCGCAAGCCGAGCAAATGCCGCGCGGCGAGGTTCTGCAGATACTCGCGCGGGTAGCGTACCTTGTCCGCGTCCATATCGAGCAAGAGCTGGCGCGGCACCTCGCGCGCGAACGCGCGCGCTTCATCGCGGAGTTTTCGTTGTTCTTCGGTCAGGAGAATGTCGAGCATCTCTGCCTCCGGCTACCCGGTCCGTTCTTGTTTTCCGGATTCCACGAATCCTTGCATCATCTTCTTTCACATCTCAGGCGGATTGCACCCACCTTCGCCGCCCATCATGTCCTCCATCATAGATCGCATCATCCTACGCATCAGTTTCGGGACAAGGCGGCCTACCGCATAAAGCAGCACCGTGCCTGTAACTGCCACAAGCAAGCCAGCCGCCACCCATTTGCGCGTTCGCGTGTCCATACCCGCACTCCTTTCACTTTCCAGACACCAAGAACCTCCAAAGAGTCACCCACGCTCGCGGATCGAAATTGAAGAACGCGGGGACATGCCGCCGATAGTCGCGGTACCCCTCGCCAAATCGCTCGATCAATTCGCGCTCCTCGACCGTTCGCACCCACACGAACATCGAGAGCGGCGCCATCACGCCGGCAAACAATGCAAACGCGCTGCCGTTCCACAACACCAGCGCGAAGATGAAACGCAACACTGCGGAGTAGATCGGATGCCGCAGCGTACTGTAAACGTTGGAACTGACCAAGCGACTTTCGGCCGGGTAATAGACGTACATCAACGACAGGTTATCAAGCCCGAAAACGAATACCGCACGCACCCACAGCACGACGCCGGTAACGAGCAGGTACACCACTGGCAGCAGCGCGATCTCGTGCGGCACGACGCGTTCGCCTTCGATCCACGCGAAATGCGCGACGCCTACGGCGATCAGCGTCAACCCCGGAATCGCGAACCAGCGGAATGCCATCGAGAAGGCGCGATTGCCATAGCGCGCCTTGAGCGCGGCGCGGCGCAGGAGCATTTGCGAGACGATTGCCAGACCGCTCCACATGACGAGCGCCTGCGTGACCAGGGTGGACGCGAAAAAACGACCATCGACCGCGCGGAACACTGCGATTGCGGCGAGCACGGAAACGATCACTGTGGCAATCGCGAGCAAACCGTTCAGCGAGTGCGCTAACTCGGAACGTTCGCGGAAGATGGCTTGACCGGCGATCAGCTCCACTGCAACCTCCCTGTGGGGCAAATTTACAAATTTGCCCCACATTTCCCGTTCAAAGACCCAGATCGGCGAAGGTATTGTTACTCGTATGCCAATGCTTCGCGCACGCTGAGGCGCGCGGCTTGCCGCGCCGGCATCACGCTCGCTGAAGCGGAGAGCGCGACGACGAGGACAAGCCAGAACAAAATGCCGTCAAGCGAAAAACTGAAAGCAAGTGGGGTCTGAAAGAACTGGATGCCCACCTGATCGCTCAAGAGCCTGCTAATGGGAAGCGCGAGCACGATTCCTCCCAGCCAGCTCAGTATGCCGACAAGCACCGCCTCGACGATGACGATCTGCAGTACTGCGCGGTCCGACGCGCCGATCGCGCGCATCACGCCGATCTCGCGCGTCCGTTCGAGCACGTTCAGACTCATCGTTCCCATCAAACCGATTGCGCCGACGAGCGCGAGCAAGATCGCGAGAACTAACAAGAAGATGATCAGTACGCTCATGCCCCCGGTAATCCGTTCGATCAACTCCGCCATCGCCTCGGTCGCGGCAACGTGCAATCTGTCGTCTCTAAAATGCTCCTCCAACGCTTTTTCAACTTGCACCTGGAAAACGGGATCGTGCTGCGCCGTCACGATGCGCAAACTGTTCGCCATGCTCGATGCTCCGTTGACCCGCGCCAAGTAAGGATAGTTGACATACGCTATCGGTATCGTCGTCATCCCGCCCTTGGCGACACCGACGACGCGCCACCGCGCCTCGCGCCCTTGAATTCTCAAAACAAGCTCATCGCCCACCTCGAGGTCGGATTCTTGCTTAAGCGTCGTCGTGGTCAACACAACTGCATTCTTATCGTCCGGCAGCAACCAACGCCCCTGCACGATGATCGGCTCGATGAGATCGGTCGCGGCAGGCGGCGCGATGACCGAGATAAATCCACTCTCGCTGCCGTCCGCGCGCAGACGAACCGCCGAGTCGGTATCCCAGCTCTCCGCGCGCAGGACGCCGGGTACATTCAACGCTTCACGCTCTAGGCGTTCAGACGGATAGCCGCGGGTCAAATCGACCGCGAGATCGTACTTCCAGAACTGCGCCAGCTCGTCAAGCGAGAGAAGCAGCGAGGCGCGCACGCTCAACACGGCGATAAAGAGCGCGCCGCCGAGCGTCAACGGGACAAGCGTGAGCAGTAACCGGCCTTTGCGCCGGAGGGTGTTGCGCAGCGAGAGCAGCAGCGGGCGCGACAGCCCGCGCAGCCGTCCGGCCAAACGGTCAATCCAACTGGGGCCGATCTGTCCCCTGTCCAGTCCATAGGTGCTGATGGCCTCGCGTACCGTGACGCGCGTGCCGGCCGTGACGGGGAAGAATGCCGCGAGAAACGGGACCAACAGACCGATCGCGATCTGCAGGACGATCACTTGCGGCGGAAAAGAGAAGGTGGTGAGATCGAAATTGAGCAGATCCGCCATGTAACTGCTGAACGTGCGCGCCGCGAGCATCGCGAACGGCAATGGGATTGCCAGCGCAAGCAACCCCAACAACAGCACGAAGACCAGGTACATCCCGGTGACCTGCTTCGTCCGCGCGCCCAGCGCCTTCATCACGCCGATTTGTCGGACTTGACGTTCCAGAAGCGCCGATATGGTGTTGACGACGAGAAACCCACTCAGCAAAAGGACAAAGATGCTCAATACGCCAAGGATCATGAGCATTGCGTTTGTAACAAAACTGAGCGGCGGCTCGCCCGGCGTGACCGGGATCTCTATCGACGACACCGTGTACCCAGCGGCTTCAAGCTTGCGGTCTTTGACTTGCATCGCCACGCGCTGGATGTGCTCTTTGTCGGATCCATTCTCGGCAACGGTGATGTACAACCGATTGAACTGGCACGGCTCGCCCAGCCATTCCAACGTATCCATACTGATATAGCCCACCGCCGGCGCGGAGTAAATGGGCGGCACCGCATTGAGATCGCGGACGATGCCGGCGACGCGCAGGATACGCTCGACGCCCTGCGGGGTTTCGATCTGCACCTCATCGCCGAGGTTTGCCTTCATAAAATCGAGGGAGGCGCGATCGATGAGCAGTTCGTTTTTCGGCGGAGGCCAAGCGCCGCCCTCACTGCGAATCTTGTTGATCCGGATATCGTCGTAGTTGCGAATCGCCGTGAGGGTTAAGGCGGTCCGCCGCACACTCTCGTCGCCGACTTTTCGCGCTCGCACGGTGAGCACGTATCGCCCTTCCGCCTGGCGTACGTCCTTCATGCCCCGCACTGCTTGGACCAACTCGTCGTCAAAAGGTTGAGCCGTAGACAGGACCGCGCTGCTCGGATTGATCGAGGCGAAACGCGCCGCCAGGTCGCCCGTCAGGATCGCCTGCGAATTGGCAATGACGCCAACCGCAAACACGCCGACCGAGATCGAGAGCACGACGAGCGCGGTTCGCGTTTTGTTTCCAGACAAGTCGCTCCGTACCTTGTGCCAACGTGTACCAAGCATGGGACACCCGGGGGAGAATGCTACTTGAGCAGGCGCTTTGCCGCCGTCCGCACGCTCGCCAAGACCGCTGTGCGCAGACCCACCGTGTTTCCGTATCGAACATGGTTGACCCAACCCTGTGCCGAGGCGGTCACCTGAGCCAATTTGATTTCGCCGTCGGCGTATTGGCGCGCCATCCGACGCAGACGCCGAACATACGCGATCCCTTTGCGCCGTTTGAGCCGGCGCGTCTCCGGGCAAACCACAAAGCCGAGGAACGGAATGCCTTCGTCAGCCGGATACACCTGCGCCCGCGCAGAATGAACCGTCACACGCGATAGCGCGAGCCGCGCGACGATGGCATGCTTCCACTCCCAAAGCAGACGCTTATCGTCACCGAAGAGCAAGAAATCGTCTACGTAGCGCAGGTATGCCGGGCAGCGCAGTTCGCGTTGGACAAAATGGTCGAATGGGTTGAGGTAGCAATTGGCCCAGAACTGCGAGGTCAGGTTGCCGATGGGCAGACCGCGCGGACGATTGACTGCAAAGACATCGTCGCCGGGAAACCAGACCATGGCGTATTCTTCTGACAGGACGCCAACACCACTGGCGAGGATTCGATCGACCAACCACCTCACTTCGGAATCTGCGATTTTGCGAGAAAGAGTCTCACGCAGAATCGCGTGGTCAATCGAGGGAAAGAATCGTTTGATGTCACACTGAAGGACGTAACGATAACGGCGCGCGAATTGCTGGCAGCGGTCAAGCGCGCGGTGCGTCCCTTTGCCAACGCGATTCGCATAAGAATCGGCGATGAAAGAGCGTTCAAAGATTGGCTCGCTGATATTGCAGAGGGCGTGGTGGACGACCCGGTCGCGAAATGGCGCGGCAGAAATCAGCCGACGCTTTGGCTCGTGTATGTAGAAACTGGTGTACGCGCCCGGCTGATACGTTTGCTCGCGCAGTTCACGCTGCAACTCAAGCAGGTTGTCTTCCAGCCGGTACTCAAACGTTGCCACATTGGAATGTCCGCGTTTCCCTTTGGCTGCTCTGCGATACGCAAGCAGAAGGTTGTCCCACGAACAGAGTTGTAGGTACATTGATTCGCTTGGGTAGGACAAATTTGCAAATTTGTCCTACGGGAGTTGCCCGCGCCAAGGCATTTGCCCAGGGCGCGGGCACGTTGTTATATGCCCGGCTCTACGGACCACGAGAGCGCGGACGGGAACAAGCCCCGCCATTTTTCACGCCTCGGCGCGGCAGATTTCTCCGCTGCGCAGTTCCGGCCGTCTGGAAAAACGTGGACACCACCACCCGAAAACCGTTGTTCCTGTTCCTGTTATCAGGGTTGTTCCTGTTGCGATACGCGCAGCGGACGT
>Ga0163209_1001217_pt1 | contig 11280 bp, 7 predicted proteins | sample Kivu_160m_FD_113538 | JGI IMG/M metagenome (GOLD analysis project Ga0163209, IMG submission 113538) | Freshwater microbial communities from Lake Kivu, Western Province, Rwanda to study Microbial Dark Matter (Phase II) - Kivu_160m | ecosystem: Environmental > Aquatic > Freshwater > Lake ... | reverse complement strand
GAACATCAATAGTTCGGAGCTCGGAGAGTCTTAAGAATGAATCTCTGAGTTTGAGATATCAGAATCAAGACTTTCTGCCAACACATGCATAAGATATTGGTTGGAGCAAGATTCGTCATTTTTCTGGGATTTCGCCATATTCGGGGCTTTTAGCAAAACTGAAATGGCGCCTGCAGTTTCTTGGAAAAAACTAAATTGTTCCCTGTTTTCTGGTTTGTTTCACCCCGAACTCTGGACTTTATTATGATTCAACGTCGAAAGACACGCCAGATCTCTATTGGTTCAGTTAGGATTGGTGGAAACGCACCCATCTCCGTCCAGTCAATGACGAAAACCGATACACGGAATGTTCGAAAGACCGTTCTCCAGATCCGACGTCTCGAAGAGGTCGGCTGTGAAATTGTTCGACTGGCTGTCGTGGATGAAGAGGCAGCCCATGCAATCGCTGAGATAAGGAAAAAAATTAAGATTCCCCTCATTGCCGACATTCACTTTAACTACCGATTGGCTCTGGAAGCAATGGAGTCAGGGGCTGATGGACTTCGAATTAATCCCGGGAATATCGGGGGGAGAGATCGCCTCGAGGCCATTGTCACCGAGGCAAAGGATCGTTCTGTGGCGATCCGTATCGGGGTAAACGCTGGCTCATTGGAGAAAGATCTCTTGAAGCGCTTCGGAGGGGCGACTCCCGAAGCAATGGTATCGAGCGCCCTTCGAACGATCGGATGGATGGAAGACATTGGATTCCATTTGATAAAAGTTTCTTTGAAAGCATCCGATGTCATTCGAACCGTTGAGGCCTACCGCCTTTTTTCGGGAAAAACGGATTATCCAGTCCACCTTGGGATCACAGAGGCTGGAAGAGGTTCAGGAGCCATCGTGAAATCTTCCATTGGCATTGGGCTCCTACTTCATGAGGGGATCGGAGATACGCTACGTGTTTCCCTGACCGGGGATCCAACCGAAGAGGTACGGGTGGGTTATGATATATTAAGATCCCTAAAGATTCGGGAGCGAGGCGTCGAGATGATCTCGTGTCCTACCTGTGGCCGCTGTGAAATCAACCTCACCCCTCTCGTTGAAAAAGTGAAAAAGGCAACCCAAAGGATTGACACCCCTCTTACCGTCGCAATCATGGGATGCGTTGTGAATGGTCCAGGTGAGGCGAAAGAAGCAGATGTGGGTATTGCTGGAGGAAAGGGGATGGGTCTTCTTTTCAAAAGGGGAAGGGTGGTCAGGAAAGTGATGGAGAAAGATTTTGCCACTGTTTTGCTAAGGGAAGTCCGAGAAATGGCTGATACATATAAATCCCAACCACGAAATCCGGGCGAAGCATCCCGCAGGGATCAATTTGAAACGAGCACGAATGTTTAGAATCTCAATGACCAAAAGAATGAGCAACTGTTTTGAAATTTGGAAATTAGAATTTTGTATTTGTTTCGGATTTCGATATTCGGATTTCGTATTTACTCTTTAGGAAGGACGAAGTTTCTTCCACACATAATAGATTCGATGAAGCACAGTGAAATGGGTGAGGATGGCCAGAACCCATAGAATCCATTCCATCCAGCCAAAGAGAGCTCCTGCAGAGAGCAATATGATTCGTTCCGCCCTCTCCATGAGTCCAATGCTGCAGGAAAGATTTAGAGCTTCCGCCCTTGCTCTCACATAGGGGATCAGGATAGTTCCAATGCTCACAAAAAAGGTGAGGATGACCAGACCATGGTCTCCTTTCTTTAAGTAGTGGATAAGGAGGGCAAGAAGAAGGAAGAGATCCGAATACCGATCCAAGACCGAATCTAAGAAACCACCGAAGGCCGTGACCTTCCCCAAGTTTCTGGCTACGACACCATCGAAGAGGTCGAAGATCCCGGAGAGGATGATTGCCAATCCTGCCAATATCCAGAATTCTTTGAGAATGAGAAAAGAGGCGAGGAGGGTTGCAACAAACCCTATCAGGGTGAAGAGGTTTGGATTTCCCCGTTCTCCAAGAATTCTTTTAAGAACGTGGTTGATATAGGGATCCAGCCGATGTCCGATTCTGTTACCGATCATCTTATAAGGGCCACCCACAAAAAATAGCATTTTTATTGGAAAAGTCAATCAAAATGGCTTCAAGAGAAGACTTAAAAAACATTCTGACCCGGATCGATGGAAAGGGATACAAGGCCTACAAGGATATCGAAGGGAGTTTCGACTACGGGACATTCATTCTCCATATCGACCATGTTCAAGGAGATCCTTTTGCTGCCCCATCTCGATTGAGAGTTTGTGTTTCCCTTTCCAGGACAGGTTTCCCGGTCTCTCTTTTCGAGACTCGTGTCAAGAGGATTGCTTTCCAGGACTTCATTGCCAGGCAGTTTGAATCGGTCCAGCAGAAGGTGGCGAGAGGACGTCGGGGGACTGGGAAAAGTGGTCTCATCAGTATCGATTCTGGGAGGCAGGAGGTGCTGGAGCGAAGCGCAGTTTCGATCGGTGGACAAGGGGTAGAGGTCCGATTTACCGTAGGTCTTCCGGCCGATGGGAGGAGGATTTTGGGCAGGGAGGCCATGGCGATTTTCTTTCAGGAGATTCCTCCGATCGTCGAGCAGTCCCTGACCTACCCATACGATGACCCCTCAGTGGTCAAGACGCATGTGGAGGTCGTTGAGGATCAAGAGGCGATCCGAGGCCAATTAGAGGAGAAAGGATTAGTGGCCTTTATCGGCGATATGTCCATTCTTCCAAGAAGAAGTGGGGTGGATGATCGTCCTCTCACACAGAATGTTGTTTCGTTTTACTATCCTCCGGAGATGGAGGTGGAAGTGGTCCTCCCAAACCGCGGTCGGATCAAGGGGATGGGGATTCCGAAGGGGGTGACACTGATCGTTGGGGGTGGGTTTCACGGGAAAACCACGCTGCTTAATGCCATCGAGCGCGGGGTCTATGCGCACATCCCCGGAGATGGGAGGGAGTATGTGGTGACCCTTCCTTCGGCTGTCAAGATTCGCGCAGAGGACGGACGCAGTGTTGAAAAGGTGGACATCAGTCCCTTCATCAATCACCTTCCCCAGGGAAAGGATACGGTGAGGTTTTCAACGGAGAACGCAAGTGGTTCCACCTCCCAGGCTGCCAATATCATCGAAGCACTGGAGATGGGCGTAAGACTGCTTCTGATCGATGAGGATACCTCGGCCACAAATTTTATGGTGAGGGATGAACGGATGCAGGAATTGGTGACCAAAGACAAGGAGCCGATCACCCCGTTTGTAGATAAGGTGAAGCACCTTTATAAAGATTTAGGCGTATCCACCCTTCTGGTCATGGGTGGCTCGGGCGACTATTTCGATGTCGCCGATACGGTCATATGGATGGACAATTATCAACCCCGATTGGCCACGACCAGGGCGAAGGAGATTGTTCTGAAGCATGTGAGCAAGAGAATCGATGAAGGAGGGAGCCGTTTTGGTGAGATCACTGCTCGTCAGCCCCTTGCCAAGAGTTTTGATGCAAGCCGTGGGCGCAGGGATGTAAAGATCGATGCAAAGGGCATGCGGACCATTCTTTATGGTTCAACGGCCATCGACCTTTCCTACATGGAACAATTGGTTGATCCGAGCCAGACCCGCTGCATTGGTTTGGTAATCCATTACTATTGTGAGCACTATTTAGAAAAAACAAAAAATTTGGGGGAGGGATTAAGAAAGGTGATGGAAGATGTGAGCGAGAAAGGTCTTGACATCCTTCTTCCTTATAAGGTAGGAAATCTATCTATGCCCCGTATCTACGAGGTGGCAGGGGCCATCAATCGAATGAGAACCCTGAAGATCAGATAAGTTCGGAGTAATTTAGTTCGGTGTTGGGAGAAATTCATTTGCAATTTGCGATTTAAAAATCGGCAATTGGCAATTGAAAATCTAAAATGATTGACTCCGAACTCATTACTTCACAAAGGGAGACGTCTATGGCATCCAATGTGATTTCGATGACGGAATTCAAAACCCTGAAGTTGAAGGGAAGGGGAAAGGTGAGGGACATTTACGATCTTGACGATCGGCTTCTCATCGTTGCCACCGACCGGATTTCAGCCTTTGATGTGGTGATGCCCAATCCGATCCCGGATAAAGGGAGGGTGCTCACCCAACTCTCTAAGTTCTGGTTCAACCTGACAAAAGAGATCGTCCCCAATCACCTCATCTCCGCAGAGGTGAAGGATTACCCAGAGGAATGTCAACCCTTTCAGGAGATGTTGAAGGATCGTTCCATGCTGGTGGTGAAAACGGAGGTCCTTCCCATCGAGTGCGTGATCAGGGGTTATCTCTCTGGGTCTGGATGGGAGGAATACAAGAAGACGGGAGAGGTCTGCAGCATTCCACTTCCAAAGGGATTGGAGGAATCATCGAAACTGGAGGAACCCATCTTCACCCCTGCCACCAAAGCAGAGATGGGCTTCCACGATGAAAACATTGCTTTTGAGAAGATGGAAGAGATCGTTGGGAAAGATCTGGCAAAGAGATTAAAGTCCATATCCTTAGCGGTCTATGAGAAGGCGCGGGACTTTGCAGGGGGGAGGGGCATCATCATCGCAGATACAAAAATGGAGTTTGGGATTAAGGATGGAAAGCTTCTTTTGATCGATGAACTTCTCACACCGGATTCTTCCAGGTTTTGGTCAAAAGATGATTACCGACCCGGGGGCCCTCAAAAAAGTTACGATAAACAGTTCTTAAGGGATTACCTTCTTTCCATCAAGTGGGATAAGAACCCTCCCGCCCCTCACTTGCCGGAAGAGATTATTAAAAAAACACGGGAAAAATACCTCGAGGCTTATGAAAGCCTTGTTTTAAGATCTCTGTAAGGGCTGACGGAACCGCTTCCCATTGAAATGTGCAGAAGAACAGGGGCGAAACCATGGTGCTTGTCCCGTCCTTGTTCTTTTCCTTCCGGGCTGTAGTGTGCTATTCTTGTATCGGGAGGGTGGCTTTTCGTTGAACTTTAAGGTTTGCCATTTGAATTTTTCTTCTTTTTAGGATTTAAAGAGATCGAATTTAGTGACATGAGACTTTTGCAAAATAAATTGACCTATCGTCTTGATTGTTCCCATACCATAAACAATACTGCGTCTGAGATTGATTGAAGATGCCTCACTCATATAACGACAAGGCACGGGTAAATCCCCAATTTTGAATCCAAAATAAGCCGCCTGGATGAGAAATTGAGAGTCGAAAACAAAATCATCCGAATTCTTGCGGTAAGGAACGGCCTCTAATACCTTTCTTGAATAAGCTCGGTACCCTGTATGCCATTCCGAAAGATTCTGCCCTGTAATCAAGTTTTCCAATATGGTCAGGAATCTGTTGGATACATATTTATAAAGAGGCATGCCCGAATCAAGGCACTCCCTGCGCGTCCGGACACGGGAGCCCAATACGATGTCACAAATACCTCTTTCAATGAGTTCTGCAAAAAGGGGAGCGAGGGAACTGTCATATTGATAGTCGGGATGAATCATGATGACGATGTCTGGAGCCCGCTTCAGTGCCTCGTCATAACAGGTTTTTTGATTTGCGCCATAACCCATATTTTGGCTATGAACCATGACGGTTAAACCCAAACCTTTTGCGATCCTTACCGTATCGTCTTTGCTTGAGTCATCGACCAGAATGATTTCATCGGCAAAGCCTTGAGGGATATCCTTAACCGTTTTCTCCAAGGTCGTTGCCGCATTATAGGCAGGCATGACAACAATGACTTTTGATTTCATCCGGTGTTTCATTTTCGGCTAATAGCATTCCTCCTCAAATTTTCCTCTAAGACCCTTGGACCACCTTCTCACCCCTTCGTTAAGTTCATCTGAAAATAAACAGGGAGCAGGAGAACCGGTCGGTCAATTCTAATGGATGGCAACAACCAGTAGCCCCCTCATTTAATTTCCTTTCCCGGAAGATTGACGAAGCTGTTCGAGAAAGGCAGGGTCCACGGCAACGCCTAAGCTTCGAGCTTTCTTCACATCCTCTAATGCCTTATCATATTCTCCTTTTTTAAAAAAAGCTACTCCTCTATCATGGTATACTCGTGGATTATTCGGATGGATCCTCAGCGCCTGATCAAAATCAAATATCGCTTTATCGTATTCTCCATTGATCGTATAGGTACTGCCTCGTCTATGGTATGCTTTAACATCCCTCGAATCAATCCTTAAAGCTTGTGTGTAATCGGAGATGGCCTTATCGTATTCTCCTTTCAAAAAAAAGGCATTTCCTCGGTTATAATAGACTTCTGGATAATAAGGATAAATTGCTGAGGCTTGAGTGTAATCTGAAACAGCCTTATCGTATGCTCCTTTCTTCAAGAAGACGTTTCCACGATTACAAAAGGTTTGGGGATCGAATATGTTCATTGAAAGTGCTTGAGTATATTTTGCAATGGCTTTATCGTATTCTTCCTTATCTTTGTCAGGAGCGGCTGGTGTTGGACTGAAAGAATGGTCGGGTTCGATTTGCAGGACATGATAACCTTCCGGAAGTGTGGGCCCTACGACAAAAGGAAGGCTCCCCCAACGGTCGAAATAGAATCCGGCGCCCCCAAAACGGTTCATCGTGGTAAGCCAAGGGCACTCGGAAAATAGTTGAACTGTTTGCCTGACGCTAACCATTCGAGAGATAGGAAACGTGAAGCAATTATTTTCGGGAACAATTAGAATATCTCCGGACGCAGGAAGAAATTTACCCATGGCAGCTACTTTCGCACCTCTAAGCTCCATATAATACTGAAATCCCCAATGCCCTTGAAACCAGAGAGGCACTTGATCTTTCCGATAGGTTGCATAGATTTTTTCAACCGCACTCCTGGCACTATTTGCCAATCCATAATCAGCCCAGGTAACCGAAAGCGCGAGTAGGGCCGCGGGAAGGAGGGGCCAGAATAATATGGAAGGTTTCTTCAAGGTAAGGGCTCGTTGCTCCAACCATCGCACCAAAAGAATACCAGCAGCTGGCGCCATTGGAAGTATGGATCTCCCATTCACACTCCAATTGATAAAGGTGGCAAAGGCAAAAGTTCCTATCATCCAACAGAATAACAGTAGGGATGATTCATCTCCACGATGATTCCAGAGGTCTCCCACGGAGAGGGCAAGCCAATTCATTCCTATCATCACCATTAGGCCGAGCTGAATGACCTGAGACCATCTTACTCCATAGGCATCGTGCAGTGGAAATGATCCGATCGTCTCTATAAAAGAGATCGCTAAAATTATGACAGCGGATGTAGCTAATTGGATAATTAAGATGGTTCTTGACCATAAGAAGGGTGTGAAGAAGAGCAGACTCACCAGACATCCGCCGGTAAAGGCCAAACCGATGAGGCCGTTCTCCACAAGCCCAAAATTAGAATGCCCCCGGAACTCCGTCGCGAAAACACCCGAATCAAGCAGTAATCCACAGCCATAGAGTGCCTGGGTTTTCCATTGGTATAGAAGGAGAATAAGAATCGGTATCAATAGATAAATCAGCCATACCCCTATCTTACGGTTTTTTACAAACGTATAGACAGGTAAAAGAATGATGAGACTCATTCCATAATATTTCGTCAAGGCGCAAAGCGCGGTCAGGATAGCAGGTAAGGCGAAAGCAAGATGTTGGTTTCTTTCCGTGGCCCGAATCCATAGAAAGATTGCCCAGACCCAAAATGCTAACATCATCACGTCGCACATCAGGGTAGTGCTGGAAAGGATAAACACGGGTGTGATCAATCCTGCAAGGCACGCCAATACGGGCCTCGCACATAGTTTGTGCGCAAGGAAATAGGTGCCTAAAACGACAGCGATCGCTGGGATGAGAAAGGCAAGATGAAGAGCTCTCTCACCCCAGCCAACGAAATACGCACCGAAAGCGATGTAGTAAGAGGTTAACGGAGGATTTTTGGTGACTTGCCACATGGGCATTTCATTAAAGTACCACGTCACGTTGAAGCGATAAGGATCGGTCGGATGGGACTGGATATGTTTTGCCGCCCAGAGAAAAAGAGGGTCATCAATATGAAACGCCTTGTTTGCAAATGGAGCGATAAGGACGATCGTAATGACGACGAGAATAAACAGTGAAAACGCCGTTGACCAACGGCGTTCATCTATAAGAGGTCTATCCTGGGAGGTTTTTATGGATTTTTTTCCCACAAACTCTCACACGATGACTTACTCTTTATCCATTCCGCCCCTATTGATAAAGGGCGGCATCAATCTTATCCCGTTTTTCATCCTGGGTTTGCCAAGCTTGCCCCGTCATTGATACGGGACAGAAATGTGGTCCTCAATCGCCATTCCTATCGTTGCGCATATGATTTATTTCTCAAGATTATGATTTAAAATAGCATCACAATCAATAGTCAAATGAAAATACTCAGGAGACAAAGTTTCATATTTAAGGTATCGATGGATCAGAGGTTACAACGATCAATGTTGCCGGAGCATCCACTGAATGACTTCCTCTGGGAATCCCCACTGTCTGAAGTAGCGGGTTCGACTGGAGATTCTCCTTCGCTGGATTTCAGTAACATTTTCGATATTCACCAGAGGAAGTTTAGAATGAGAAGATAATTTCAAGAAAGAGATCAGAGTATCTGGAGTTAATTTTCCAACCAGATATTTAGGAGCAGAAAACTCCAGGACCGGATAATTATCTGAATTGACACCCATGGTTCCTTCCACGAACCTATTCACAGCTTCATTGTCAAGATAAAAAAAACTTAAGAGATCTTCAGGGGTATAGATTTCCATTTGGGCAAGCTTTTCTTTTATCTTCAACGTGGACATCCGCTTTTGGAGCTCCATATAATCGATGGAGGGAAGTTTATCGCGAGACGCAATCATCAAGGCATCCGTAGTGGCCATCCATAGATGAACATAAGGGAAGACCTTTTTAAGGGAACTCACCAGTAATTGAAAATGCTCTTTTCCCATATGATAAATGGGCAACCACTGACAGATGATTCCTCCTTTTCTTAGTTTTTTGATGGCTAAATTGAAAAAATCAATCGTGAAGAGATTGGCGTTTCCCGTCTGCCAAGGATGGGAGGGTTCGGAGATGATCATATCATAAGTGTCGGGCATGGCCATTAACCAGGTTCGCCCGTCCAATACATGGAGATGGGTGACCGGGGAATGTAAAGCAAAACCGTTGTCTTTCTCGAAAAAACGAGAAGCCTCCACCACTTCAGGAGAAATCTCTATGCAATCCACCTTCTTCATGGGATAGACCAGCACGCTCGCAAGGGTCATGCCGGTTCCTAATCCAATCACCAGAGCATTCTCCGGATTTTCACTATACAGGACAGGTAATAGACCCAATAGGATTTGGGTGTAATTATCCGAGTAGGTACTTCCATCGGTTTTACCATTCACCCGAAGAAAACGAAAATTGTCTCTTTGAAATACCGTTACCGTTGCTGAGGATCCTTCACGGTGAAAGAGCAGTTCAAAGGGAGACATAAATGAATCGACATCCTTTGACTTTGAATGGCCGCCTATGATCTGGGCATCTACGTAGACGCCTGAGTTCAAGACCTTGGGGTTCCAAGAGGAGAGAAAAATAATGCCGGCGATTGCTGCGGAGATCGATCCGGTCCCCCAGGCAAATTTGGATATTACTTTTGTATTGGTGGCAAAGACGATTAAGAAAGAAGCAATGAGAAGACTGAATCCTCCTCCGAGAAGGAGAGTTTTTTCGACCCCTAATGAGGGGATTAAGACAAAACCAGTGGCAAGCGATCCAATGATGCCCCCGAGTGTATTGAAGGTGTAGGCATCAGCCACTGTGCGGCCGACCTGGAATTTCTGATGATTCGCGAGGATTCTTGTGACTAAAGGGAAACAGGCTCCGCTTGCGAAGGTCGGGAGTATGATGATCAAGAAGCAGACCATAAACTCTTTTAATGCAATCATTTTCCATGAGATGTCGGAATTGGCAAAAGTGGTTAGAAAGTAATCCGGTAATTTTCCTATAATGGGTGTTGTGATTAAGACGGATATTCCAATAACCGTTTGTAGCACGGAGAATAGAGCGGTCACATCTTTAACCCGGTCGATCCATCGACTTAGGAGAATACTACCCAGGGCTAGCCCGAACAGGTAAGTCGTCAGGATCGTTGCAAAAGCATAAATGGAACTGCCAAAAACCAGAATCAAAGCCCTGCTCCAGGCCACCTCATAAACAAAGGCCAAAAAACCTGAGCCCATAAATGCGAACAGCGCGAAACGGTATTGCCTGACGGAGTGGTTACTCATCGGAGCGGGTTCGTCCGAGAGCAGTGTTTTCTGCTTCTCTTCGTCGATCATCACACCGCCTCCTTTTGGGAAATACCAAACAATGAGGCCTAAGATGACGTTTGTCATTGCTCCGATAAGCATTGTCCATTGTATTCCCAGAGCCGGGATCAATACAAATGCGCTAAAGAAGCAACCCGTGGCTGCGCCAAGAGTATTCAAGGCGTAAAGAATACCAATATCTCTCCCGATGAACCTTGGAGAACAGGTGAGCATTTGTCCTAAGAGAGGAGTGGTCGCACCCATCAACAACGTAGGTAACAGCAGAAGTATCAGAGAGAGCAATATTCTGATGAGGTTCAGTAGGACAGGGAGGTTATAGACGAATGGAAAGATAATTGAGTGGATGGCTTGGGCTCCAGAAAGAATGGGGATGAAAAGAACGGCATAGAGCCCGATGCCCATTTCGATCAACGCATAACCCCGCAAGAGATTTTTGATTTGAGATATCCATCTCCCACACAAGTAGCTTCCCAAGGAAAGTCCGAGCATGAAGACGGCAAGCACCGCAGAGATCGCATGGGTCGTGTTTCCAAAAACCAGCGTCAGCAGCCGGCTCCATACCACTTCGTAGATCAATCCGCAGAGGCCAGAAAAGAAGAAAACGGTGACCAATACCCAGAAGCCCTTCTTCCTTTGATCTGAGTCGATCGTCTTCTTTTGTAATTGGGATGGGACGAGAGGTTGTCTTTTTGAGAAGCCCTTTTGCGAATTCGATCTCTTTCTTTTGTGTGCAGACATATAGGCGGGTAATCGGTTTAGGAGCCCGGCGGTTATTGGTGTTTGATGTTCAGATTGGCAAGGATAGTTGCCAAAACCTCCTTCGTCTCTTGCGCTTATTAACATACACTAAGGGCATTGTCAATGGAACCCAAACCGCCATAAGCCTCGTCCGTTTCGAAGTTTGGTTACTTGCAACGGCTTTGAGAAGCATGGATGGAGAGGAGTGAGAAAGGCAGCTGGCTACTTCGGTTTGAAGG
>Ga0163209_1001216_pt1 | contig 11281 bp, 12 predicted proteins | sample Kivu_160m_FD_113538 | JGI IMG/M metagenome (GOLD analysis project Ga0163209, IMG submission 113538) | Freshwater microbial communities from Lake Kivu, Western Province, Rwanda to study Microbial Dark Matter (Phase II) - Kivu_160m | ecosystem: Environmental > Aquatic > Freshwater > Lake ... | reverse complement strand
CCTTAGGTGAATTCGAACATGATAGACAAAACTTATAAAAGACCCGCAATGATAAAGTTTTGGAAACATATTTACCTGCCGATGAATTGCAACATTAAGGAGAATACATCGCCAGCAAAATTCGCAAAAAAGAAAAGGGGAGGATAAAACAATGAATCATTTTTCTGAATCAGCGTGGAAGCAATTTCGAGAAGCATTGGGATTAAGAGAATCTCCTTTGGGAATCTATTACACGAACGATAAACCTGAAGGAGTGACTCCGAAAGAGGGAATGAAAGAGGGAATATCGGGGTGCATGATCGGACTGCTTCAGAATGCGAGGAAGAAAGGAAAAACCGTTTATTTTGACAAGGGTCATTTCGGATGCCCTGGAGGTGGTTACTATATGGGGTTCTTGGAAAAGGCTAGACCCGATATCGAATATTTCCTATCCTGTGGAATCCCAGGACAAATGGAGGGGGAACGCTATATTAAGACACCGGAACTGGCGAGGGAATATTTTGGAAAGATGAAACCGAGACCCGCGCCGGCCACCTACTGCGTCTTCCAACCTATCGAACAGTTTCAAAAAGAAAGAAAACCAGAGGTAGTGGTCTTCTTTGTCCCACCGGACATTCTGGCCGGACTCTTTACCCTCACCAACTATGCGTTAGAAAGGACCGATGGGGTGTACACTCCATTTGGTTCGGGATGCAGCGCCATTCTCACTCATTCGTTGAAAGAGGCCGGAAAGGAACAACCTCGCTCCATTCTCGGAATGTTTGATGTCTCAGCAAGACCTATGGTTGAAAAGGAGGTTCTCACCCTATCCATGCCCTATTCCCTATTCTTAAAAATCTTGGAAAATGTTCCCGGGAGTTTCCTTCAAACGGAGAGTTGGAAAAAAGTTCTCCAGAGAATTCAGAACAAACCAAAATCCAATTTTTAATTTCCCCCTCACCCCCACCCTCTCCCGCAAGGGGAGAGGAACTCTATTTTTTCTCCCCTCCTTCGACGGGAGGGGATGGAGGGAAGGGGGAATTTCTTGAAGAATGGACAAGGGGTAAATTATGCTGATCTTTTCAGAGACGATTTCTTTAAGCACAAAGGGTTTTAGCGATATCCTCGACATCACAAAACATGTTGAGAGGGTGATAGGCCGCTCAAGAATGGACAACGGATTGGTGACAGTATTCTGCCCCGGCTCTACAGGCTCTGTCACAACGATAGAATATGAATCGGGTGTCCTGAAAGACTTGCAAAAGGCGATCGAAAAAATCATCCCCTCCAATATCCCCTTTGAGCATGACCGGCGGTGGGGTGATGGGAATGGTTTCTCTCATGTCAGGGCAGCCCTGATGAAACCATCTCTTTCAATCCCCCTCATTAAGGGAAAACTAACCTTAGGAACATGGCAGCAGATTGTCTTCATCGATTTTGATAACCGAAGAAGAGAGAGAAATATACTTGTTCAGGTGATCGGTGAATAAATAAAGCCAAAACTCTACTCCGACAAATTAGCACGACTCATACTTTGGAAAATATATGTCCCACTTTCTGAACACTTCTTAAATATGCGTGGGTTTAGCCCCTTGATTAAGCCAAAAGACCCCCGGTCAGCTCGACAAAAAGCAGTTGCTATTTGTGGTGTTGAACCATGCCTTTGCAGATTTATGGTCAGGCTGTATCCATCTTAGGGCGCCGCAAGCTTTTCAACGCCCATCGGATCACTGGGGTGAGGTAAGCAAGTATGGCCGCGCTTATAAAAATAGCTGAAATAGGCCGGATGAAGAAGATGGATAGACTTCCTCCTGATATCATGAGGGCTTGGCGAAGAGAGTTCTCTGCTAAATTCCCAAGAACCAATGCCAAAACAAGTGGAACGATGGGATAGTTTAACTTCCTCATTAAGTAGCCTAACACGGCGAAGCCGAGCATCATCCAGACATCAAATAAGTTGTTGTTGACGCTGTAGGCCCCCACAGAAGCAAAGATGATAATGAATCCCATGATGATGGTATAGGGAAGACGAAGCAGCGCCACAAAGGCCGGGATCAAGAAGATATTGATGAGCAATAATAGAAAATTGCCGATATACATACTTGAAATGAGGCCCCACACCAGGTCTGGATTCTTTTGGAAAAGCATGGGGCCTGGCCGAATCCCCCACATCATAAAGCCTGCCAACATGACGGCAGTGGTCGGGGAGCCAGGTATTCCCAATGCAAGGAGCGGAGCAAACCCGCTGATGGAGGCAGCATTGTTCGCCGCTTCGGGCGCAGCCACTCCCTCAATCGCACCTTTTCCAAAATCCTCCGGATGCTTAGAAACCCTTTTCTCAGCAAGGTAAGCCAGAAACGAAGCGGTCGTTATCCCTCCAGCCGGAATGATTCCTACAATGAATCCGATAACCCCACCTCGCACGATGGCCCAGCGCGAGGCAATCCAGTCTTGCCATGTCAGGAAGAGATCGCGGAGGTGCAATTTGGATTTGAGTAATTCTCCTTCCTCTGGCTCTTCAATGCTGCAGAAGACCTCGGCAATTCCGAACATGCCACAGATGATGATGATGAAATCGAAACCCCCGAGGAGCTGAGGGACGCCAAAGGCAAACCGGGGCATGCCGCTCACCACATCAAGCCCAATGGTCGCTATCAGAAGGCCGAGCATGGTGGAGATAATCGTTTTGATAGGTTGTTCTCCTCCAAAGACCGTGAGGAGGCCAAAGGCCATGAATGCGAGGGCGAAGTATTCGGCTGGTCCGAACCGTAAAGCGAGTCTTGCCAATGCCGGCGCAAAAGCCATGAGGATAATGATAGAAAGAGTGCCTGCGATAAAGGAACCAATCACAGCGATCGACAGCGCAGCGCCGGCTCGGCCCTTAAGGGCCATCTGATATCCGTCGAGACATGTCATGACGGTGGAAGATTCACCCGGTACATTGATCAGTACAGAGGTGATCGTCCCTCCATAAGCAACGCCGTAGTAAATCCCCGCAAACATGATGAGGGCTGAAGTAGGATTTGCCTTGAAGGTTAGGGGAAGGAGGAGAGCGATGGCCGTTGGCGCACCAATTCCTGGCAGTACGCCAATGATCTGTCCGAATAGAACTCCGACAAGGCAATAGATGATGTTATTAAAGGTGAGGGCGATGGAAAATCCAGTGTATAAATGATTGAGAAGGTCCACGATGGTCCTTTTCTACCACCCGATCAACCCTTGTGGTAAAGGGATGGTCAGCCAGGAAATAAAGATCAAATGAATGCAAATGGCCGTCACCACAGCAGTGAGGCTGCATGAGACCCAGCGGTGTTTCCCCATGTTCCGCATCGTGATACCAACAAAGAGAGCGAGACCGATAGAAAAACCCAGGAGAGGCAAAAGGAGGAAGGTAATAAAGATAATGACCAACACACGGAGGCCCAGTTTTGTTCGTGGTTTGAAGAATGTCCCTATTCTGTCGTGTTTTCTAAGGACGTTGATGATGACAAAAATGGCGCAGCCAATAAAAACCACTCCTACCCACAGGGGTAAAAATCCAGGACCGGGACCGAATTCGGAATAATATTCCATTTGCGAGGAGAAAAAGACCACGGTCAGTCCTAAGATGAGGACAGCCACTCCACCTATGAGATCAGCAAGGCGCATCCGTATTCCTCGTTCTGAAGAAAGGTTGAGGTTAAGGTTGAGGGTTAGAATTCTTCAACCTCAGCCTTAGCCTTAACCTAAACCTATGGATTTACTTAAGAAGTCCCAGGTCCTTCAGTATGTCTTTCGATTCTTCCTCATTCTGAGCGACGACCTTGGCAAACTCCTTGCTTCCCATCCAGCTGGGGCTGAGCGAATATTTCTTTAGATAGTTTTCCTTCCAAGAAGATGATTCCGCCATCTGCTTAAACATATTTTCATAAAAAGCAACGGTTTCCGCAGGAATGTCTTGGGCGGCCATAATGCCCCTGTAGAAAAAGTAGGTCACATTATGTCCTATCTCTTTTAATGCAGGAACATCTGGAAAATCCGTCATGCGTGTGGCCTTGGCAACGGCTACAGGTCGTACCATCTTGGCTTCATACTGGGGCACAAATTCGGGCGGATTAGCCCAGATCATATTGACATGTCCTCCCAGAAGGGCGGTGACCGCTTCTCCCCCGCTCTTAAATGGGACATAACGCATCCGGACCCCTGCAGACCGTTCAAGGAGACGCTGGCAAATCTGGTCGTCCTGACCACTGCCCGTTCCTCCAATGGTCAACTCTCCAGGACGTTTTTTTGCCTCTGCGATGATGTCTTTGATGGTCTTCAAAGGTGAATCGGTCTTTACAACAATCAACTGCTCATCGAGGGCAAGATTACAAATCGGCGTGAGCTCACGGAAAGTGGGAGCTCCCTTGCCTGCCACCAGTGCTGCTTGTGCCTGGCCAGGGATAAAGGTGACCAGGACGTGGGAGTTGCCCTTCTGTTGAACGACGGATGTCGTTCCAACGAGACCACTTCCTCCCGCGCGGTTGACGACGAGGAGAGGTACAGGGCAAAGTTTTTGGCCCTCGATAATGCTCGCAATAGACCGGGCAAGCACATCGCTCCCGCCGCCTGGTGCAAACGGGGCCACGAACTCAATCGGTTTGGTTGGCTTCCACTCTGCGGCTTGAGCTCCAACGACCAAAGCCAGCACTGCCATCAGCACCACCACTGCGACTCTAAACCTTTTGAACTCAATCCCATTCGTTCTCATTGTTAATCCTCCTTTCTTAAGGATCTTCTCCTTTCGTCTTAATGGCCGAATTTCAGGCTATAGACTACCCGCATCTTATCAGGCTGTCAAGTCCTTACGCCCTTTTTAGATTCTTACACATTAGATCTGAGAATATTGTTCTAACATCTTCCCCCTCACCCCCTCCCTTTCCCCCGTTGGGGAGAGGGGAAGGGTGAGGGGAAATTTCAAATATTTTTGGTTAGACTTTTCAAGAGCAAGTCCACTTTTTCTTTGGACTCCATCTTTTGTGTTATGACATGGAGCCCGGCGCCAAATTTTTCTTCACAAAACTTACCTAAAGCATCCATTGTCTTCTGGCTTCCCGTTACGGGAAGAAACGGCCAGAAATAGGTCGGAATCCCCATGGCCACGGTCCAGGCCGCTCTGGCCACCGCTTTGGTTCGGTTGGCCTCAGGAAAACAAGCAACCATTGGACATTCTTTAATAGGCGCCTTCCCTGCGCTCGCTAAAGAAAGCAGAAAATCGGTTACCCCGCTATTTTCACAACTCCCCAGATCAACCACTGCTGGGACATTCCTCCCCAGAGAAGAAAGGAGAGCCAATAATCCTTTTCCACAACTGACATCACGCTTTTTGGGATTTAATAAGCCGAATTTGGCCAGACCGACACTTGCACACCCTTCGGAGACACAGAAAACATCCTTCTTCAATAACTCCCCGGCGATCGAAACGATCTCATGATCCTGTGTGAGCTTCACATTGTTACATCCAGCCAATAGGGCTATTCCCTTAATCTTTCCATCTGCCACAGCTTTCGCAACCTTATTCACATCGATGTCCTTTGCAGAAAAACCCATGACAGCCGACTCTTTCGTATTCGGGATGTCTCTGGATACCTCACCGCGAGACCTAAAAGCCTCTTGCGCCTTCTCGACGATTTTTTTGGCAAAAGACCCCAAGTCCCCTCTATTCAAAACCTCTGCCGGAATGACTTCGGTCTTCCAAATCTTAGCTAATCCCGCCAACGAAGGATTGACACATTGATCCCCCGTTACAATAAGATCTACGGCTCCCGTCATCAAGGGGATCTCTTGGGAACCATAATTGGTGACAGGAGGAAAATTGTAGGGTCCAACAAACGGATCCGTACAAACTCCCATGACCTTGACCTTCTTCCCTTTTGCCACATCAGCGATTTTCTGTTTCAGAAGAGGAGAGAAATGACCATAGAGAAGAACAACGGGTATATCTTTCGGAAGCACACCCAGATTGACCTCCGTGTTTGTGGGAGCAGTATCCCCAAAGACAGCCACCTTCAATCTTTCCTGAAGCATCTGGGCCGCACATCCAACGAGTGCTCCCTTGAAGGCCCAAAGAAGATTTTCTTCGATACTCCCAACCCCTCCATCCAGCTTCTGGGAAACCTTGAACAGGTTCCTGGCAATTCCATCCGGATAGATGCCCGTTGCCTTCCAGCCATCGATGAGGGTCTTTGGAAATCTTTTCAACACATCGGTGTTCCCGTTCCCCAACACGCTTTGGATCTCTTTTAGTATTTTATCTGCTTCCTGCTTGCGCTTGGGAGAGCCTTCTTTAGCCTCAACACTCTTGGCAAAATCGGTCAACTGATCCAAATAACCTAACACCCCTTGTACGACCAGTCTGACGAAGGAATGAACCGCAAGGATATCCTTGTCTTTTCCACAAACACCCATTTTGTTCTGATCTCTGAAAGGATGGCTGATACAGGGGCCCTGGAGGCAATCCCGGCAATTCAATCCAGTCTCACAAAACCCACACTGGGGAAGCGACCCTTCATAGCGATCCCACACCAATGGAATCTCCTTCTCTGCCGCTTCCTTCAGAAAATGATCGACGACACTATCCTCGGTCTTTCTTTGCACGAAATCCATCTCTTCCTCTCCTTTCTAATATTGAACGCATCAGTTCCGCAGGCTACATGTCCGGGGCGACATCCATTCGATCAAAAGCTTCTTTTGGGAGCGTACCCGTACCAGGTCGCTCCCTCCTCCCTTTCCTCCAAAATTAATGCCTTTGTTGGACAAACATCCACACAGATGGGATATTCCATATTCCGGCAGCGGTCACATTTCACGGCCACATGTATTAAAGGGGATGGGGCAATGATCCCAAAAGGGCACACCATCACACACATCCAACAGGCAATGCAAGTCGGCTCATAGACATAAACCAGGCCCGTCTGGGGGTCTCTGCGCATCGTCCCATTGGGACAGGCGTCAATACATGGTGCCACCTCACAGTGGCGACAATGGAGAGGAAAGTTGTTCCCTTCTACGTAAACTCGGGGCACAGGCTGCGGTTTCTCGTGGATGGCTGAATGAATCTCTTTCGACGTTGAACCGATCTCAATGCCACACCAAAGATCACAGGTATGGCATTGTGTACATTTTTCTGGATCTACCTTGATCACTTTCATCTTATCCTCCTATCCCTACGTAGCTTGAACCAAATAGGCTTTTTGAGTTGAAAAAATTCGAAATCCGAATATCGAAATCCGAAACAAATTTGAATTTTCAAATTTCAAATTTCTTGTAAGGAACGCATATATGCGTTCCCTACTTTTTCGTTTTGAGCATTTGAAATTTGGTCATTTGAGATTGTTTCGAGCTTCGAATTTCGTGCTTCGGATTTAGAATGTCAGCCTACCTGCACCTAAGTTATTGCCATTTTAAATACAATTCTACCTATAAAAGACTAAAGTGTCGATGCCAACGGTCGTTGACTCAGTTCTCTATATTCAACCTCAGTGAATCTCTCCTTATTTCCATTCATTAAGGGTAAGAGATCCGCAAAATTGATCTTATTGCTCATCAAAAAGGGGACATGGTCTGAAACATTCACCCTTTTCTTTAACAGAGTGGTCAAGACCCCTGCCTTTTGAACCTGACCAACAAGGATCGCTCCGACAATACACCCATCCCTCAGGACAAGCTTTCGATATGTGTTCTTGGTCTTTCTCTGAAACTGTTGAAATCCATTCCCATCCATACGGGTGATCCCCATCGAAATCACGGGTAATCCGTAAAAGTCGAGGGAATTCATTCGGCATGATCCGTCATAGTGGGCCTTCTGGCCAGCCATGTTCAAACCTGCCACACGGCCTTGTTCGAAAGCGCAAGGCCAAATGGCATTGACACCCATCTTTCCGGTGGAAAGGTCGTAGGTCTCTGCGACGTCCCCGGCCACATAAATTTCCGGCAAACTCGTCCTCATCGTCTCATCGGCGACAATCCCTTCGTTTACTTTGATTTGAGTCGATGAGATAAAATCGACATTGGGCTGAACACCCTTCCCGATGACCACGAGTTGACAATTGACTCGCTCTCCATCATCGAGGATGATCCCCTCAACCGATTCTTTCCCAACGATCTCAACAGCATCCCGGCCTGTCCGGACATCGATTCCATGTTCGCGCATCGTTGCCTGGATCATCTCTGCCGCCTCTCTGTCCAGCATCTGTGAAAGCACATGGCCGGATTTGACGATAACCTTCACTTTGACTCCCCGAAGTGAAAGCGCATAACCCGTTCTCAGGCCGATCAGCCCTCCACCCAAAACGCAGGCCGTCCGCATTCCCTCGATGCGGTTGACGATCTCCTCGGCGTGCTCAATGTACCTCATGACCACCACACCCTTCTTATCTTTCCCCGGAATATCTAATATCTTTGGAGAGGAACCCGTGGCAATCAGCAAGCGGTCATAAGGATGCTCTCTTCCATCCTCCGTTCGAATCGACTTGGACTCGGGCAGAACCTGCTCCACCCTCTGGCCCAGATGGGCGGTCACTTTATTCTCCGAGAAGAACTCCAAGGGCCTAAAGTGCAATTCTTCTCTCGTGATGGCTCCCGCAATATAGTAACTCAGCAAAACCCTCGAGTAGAAGGGAGTTCCTTCACTGCTGAACAACTCGATGGGGGATGTTCGATCAACCGACCGGATGGCCTCGACGGCACTGATCCCCGCAGCACTTCCTCCAATAATAACGTATCGCATTTTCCACTCCTTCCAAAGAGAATTGCATAGCGCAAAGAGCATGGCACATAGCGTAATGAAATAACAGATGACGGTTCAATAACTGTTGATCACATAGAGGGGCAACATTTCTTTCAATATCTGTTTCCCACGGGTCAAGTTTAAATTACCACAAGTGCAACACTTGGCCATCTCCACAGCTACTTCATCCAGTGTCCTGCGGCCCCGTTTGATGTCCCGGATCATCTTTCCCACCAGGTCGTTGGCGATCATGGCATGTCCACACATCGTGGTGATCCGCAAGACATCAAAATCGGGCAGCTTCTCGGTCTGACCCCATGTCCCCATCGAATACTCGATCGTATGGATACGACCCAGGCCCGCTTCGTACATCATCTCTTGGACGATATCGGTGACGCCTGAAACGGTTATGGAGATCCCGGGTCTCTTCTCCTTTAATTCCTTTAACAAGGCAACCACCCTATCCCGACTGTCGTAGGTCACTTCCACGATTGTCCCATCGGTCACACGGTCCAAAATATCCTCAATGGTCGTGTTATAGATATTGCCTGTCTTCATATCGCCTTCATTGATCGGCCCGTGCGTATAGGCAATCCGTAAGTACTCGCGCGTCTTGGGTGCGGAGCCCTTCTTATTGACACCGGTAGATGGGCAACCGAGCACCACAAAATCATCCTTCAGGCTCTCCCTGTCACCTCTTCGGTGCAAGCTGTGTGTCATCGTGTCTCTCCTTCATATCCATTTATTGATAGAATTTGAAGGCTGGCTCTCCCAGCCCAACATTATTCTTACTGTTGATGGAATACCAATACCCCAGCCTCTTCAAGATAGGAAGAATGGGGATCTCCCCCTCTGGGGGAACCTTTGAGATGATCTCTACGGTGAAAACCGTATCCACCTTCTCTGCAACCTTCTTAATCGTCTCGAGAACCTCGGGAAGATTCTTCAAATTGCATTTCCCTTCGATAATCGCGGAAGTCGCCCGTTCATTAAGAACATCATCCCGGAGTTTTCCCGTCTTCTTATCTGCCATAAACTGGGTGACCGGGTTTTCTTCCGCAAATTGATACCCAAGAGGCGACAATGCCATGGCCACCTTCTCGACATCTCTGAAGTATGCCGCGACTCCCGGCCTACCCAATTCAATACCAACCCCCACCTCTCCAGGACGAAATCGTCCCGAAACATCATTCGTCTTCATCTCCTCGGTCCCACGGCCCGGTACCTGCGATCCCTTATATTCAGTGAGAGGATTGCTTAAGATCGCACGGACCTCACGGGGCCATGGCTCAGCGGGTTGGTAAAGTGCATTAACAGGGCATATCTTGGCCCGATAACACATCCCACAGTCGGTGCACTTGTCCTGGTCGATCTCGATATAGATCCTCCCAGGAATCTTTTCATGTCGCCTGAGAGTCTGAATCCTCCCCAGAGGGCAATAGGGGAAACACCTCTTACAACCAATGCAGCGGTCATCACGAACCCTCATATAAAACCTCCTTCTCGTTCTTGTGCGTTTGAAAATTGATTTCTGATTGAATCTGACGATCCGCGTCTTCTTAAGTTGTTTCAAAAAGGAATTGCTCCGCATCCACTTTGGCTTCCTGGATGTGCTCTCGCATCATCCGCTCACACAGATCAGGATCTCTCAATCTCAATGCCAATAGGATTTTTCGATGGCCATCGACAGTCCTCTTTCCACCATCTGGATATTGGAGGGTATCCCTTCGATAACGCAACACGTATTTTCTTATGTTCACCAAAAGCCGATGGAGCCGCTTTTTCTCCACGACGATTCCATGAAGCGTATCATGGAATTTAGTATTCCATTTGAAGACCTCTTCAATTCTTTCTCTTTTTAACGCATTTTCTGCTCTTTCAATGAACCCATTCAGCCGTTCGAGATCCTCCTCAGAAATCCTTTCGGAGATAATCCTCAATGCATACCCTTCCAGAATGGCCCGAAGTTCAAACAACTCTTCCACCTCGTCCTTTGAATCTCGGGAAACAATAAACCCCCTTGTCTCAAGGGCCTTGATCAGGCCTTCTGATTCCAACTTGTGAAGGGCTTCCCTGACCGGGGTTCGGCTGACCCCTAACCTTTTTGCCAGATGCTCCTCGGTTAACCTTTCTCCCGGATTGAGATGGCCGGAGAGAACAGATGATTTTAAGAATTCATAAGCTCTCTCCCTGACGGGGATGGTATTCCTTTGAGAGGTTTTTCGGAGAGGAAGTTTACTCAATATTGTATCCAAATTTTAGATTTGTTTTTGTTCTCCCCCAATATTAGGATTTTGCTTCTATATTGTCAAGAAAATTTTTAATAAAACTTCTTTTTAAATTACAATGACTTATATTTTAATCGCCAATGAGGTGTATTTAAACCATAAAGGTTTCACTTCAGGCCCTTTTCATCGAAAGTATTATTTTGGGATACAATTTTTCATTGTCTTTAAAACAAACCTGTGTTAGAAAGGAAAGAATAAGTGAGACCATAGCGCAACGTAGCCGCAACCGAAAAGAACCAATGAAATCACCCCCTCACCCTCCCCT
>Ga0163209_1001215_pt1 | contig 11281 bp, 12 predicted proteins | sample Kivu_160m_FD_113538 | JGI IMG/M metagenome (GOLD analysis project Ga0163209, IMG submission 113538) | Freshwater microbial communities from Lake Kivu, Western Province, Rwanda to study Microbial Dark Matter (Phase II) - Kivu_160m | ecosystem: Environmental > Aquatic > Freshwater > Lake ... | reverse complement strand
GAGACGCGCTGGCCGTTGCCCTCATTGAAAAAAGAAATTTCAATGAGAAGGATTTTTATAAGCTGCATCCCGGAGGAAGCCTGGGACCGCGCCTCAGGGCAAAGGTCAGGGATGTCATGATCAAAGGCGCGCAGATACCGAAAGTCTATTCCGGGGTGCAGGTCATGAAGGCCATAGAGGAAATGGACAAAAAGAACAAGGGGTTTGTACTGGTTACAGACAGCAAAAACCACCTGATCGGGATATTGACCGACGGGGATGTACGTCGACTTATCAGGAAAGGCGAAGATTTCAGGGACAAGGCAACTGATGATCTCATGACCCCATCCCCGAAAACCATCGATGAACATGCATCGCTTGCCCGGACGATAGAATATATGCAACGGGAGGAAATCACCACCCTTGTCGTCGTGAACGGTAAAAACCTGCTTCGTGGCTACATCCATCTTCACGACATCCTCGGCAGGGGCGGAACCCTGAAGATATCGCTAACCCTTTAATAAAAAAGGAAACTCCCCCTGTAAAGAGATTTCAAATGAACAAACTGATTCTGCTTGAGCGTGAACTGAATTTCCTGGGACTTCTGGAAAAAGCGAGGGAAATCTATCATGAACTGGGAGCAGGTGCGTCGTTGTCTTATATCAAGTCCAGTTACCATCTGCTAAGTAAAGTGTATCATCCCGATTTAAATCCACAAAATCAGGAAAAAGCGAAGCGGTTACAGCAAAGGCTGAATCAGGCAAGCAATCTCATCAACCAGACCAGCGATGCAGACTTGCTCAATATCCTCAGGAAAGGCATGCCCGAAGAGGCGAGCAAAAAAAAGAAAATCCTGGTTGTGGAAGACGAGTTCGGCATGCAGGAAACGCTGCGTGATGTTTTTATGATGGAAGGATATGACGTGCGCGTGGCAATCGATGGCGAGGACGGCTATCAATCTTTTCTGGAGTTCAATCCCGATTTGGTCTTTACCGATGTGGTCATGCCGAAAATGAGCGGGCTGGAGTTAGTCAAAAAAATACGCAAGGTGAATCCCAGAGTTAAAGTTATATTTATCAGTGGATTTTTTGGTTTGAAAAACCTGAAGCGCGATCTGAATGAAGATGTGTTCAAACATGGCTATCACTGTCTGCCCAAACCGTTCAAGATCAGCGCCATGCTGGAGATTGTGGATAACTATCTGAATAATCAGAGCGGGGTGAACCTGTATGCCTGATCATTGCGGTCCAAATCGACCTGTGACGCCTGCCTGAAATGGATTCCAATCACCCCTTCCCGCAGCCCATCGGCTGGAGACAAGGCATTTTTCTTATGAAACCCATCGTATCCCTTGTAAAATATACCGGAAAACCCATGCCCAATCAAAGGTATCCCTCGGACTGAAGAATCTCAAAGGATGCCTGAACACATCTTCAAAAAAACGCTGTCATCACACAAACCTGGGACTGGAATACTGTTTTACCTTCATCGCCGACCATATAAAGCCCGCCCTGACGATCGTGGACGGCATCTATGCCTTGGAACGGGGCGCCCTTCACTTCGGAAACGCCTTCCGCAAAGACGTCATCGTCGCGTCACGCGATATCCTGGCCGCCGACCTGGTTGCGGCAAAAACCATGGGCTTCGATCCGCAGGATATAATCCACTTTGCTGAATACGGGAAGCGGCACGGCAAACCCCTGAGCCTGAGCGAATACGACATCAGGGGGGACGCCCTCGAAACGCACATCAAGCCCCTCAAATGAGACTGGGGATGGACGGAGGACAACACCGGCCCCTCCATCTTCGGGAAATTCGGCGTTTCGGGAGCCGCAGTGCCGAAATACGATGAAACCCTCTGTTCCGGGTGCTCCCCCTTCGCCAACATGGTCAACATCCTGGTGCTGTCCGCGTTTAAAGGCCGGCCCCTCCCCAAGGTCGAGATCTTAAACGGCAAGAAGATGCAGGCGCGGCCCGGCTACGATAAAACCGTTCTCATCGGCGACTGCATCACCAGGGCAAACAGGGAAAATGCGAATATCCGGCAGGCCATAAAAGTCGGAGGATGCCCGCCCGAACCGCAGGATGTGATCGCGGCACTGAAAGAGGCGGGGCTGGACATTCATGAACAGACATACTGGGGTTATCTGAAACAGCAGGGGGAAAAGTACGACCACAAGGACGGATATTCCCGGGATTTCTATCAATGAAAGGGGCTAACCTTAAATGGCTAACCCCTTGATTTCATTGGTAGGCGGTACTGGATTTGAACCAGTGACTTCTACCGTGTGAAGGTAGCACTCTCCCACTGAGTTAACCGCCCAATGAGGGGTACCTATAACCCAAAGGAAATCCCTTTTCAAGAGAAAAAATCCGGGTTACAATTATAGCAAACTTGTAAAAAGTCAAAATTCCTGTCACTCCTTAGAAGAATGGAGCCCAGAGCTTTTGAATAGTACTGGATTCCCGCTTTCGCGGGAATGACATTTTAAAGGTTTCAACCTAAACCGTTCGAGCCATGAAGAAAAAAATGGTCACAGCCATTCTGCTGGTCATCATCATTATTGCCGCCTACCTGATCTACGCCATCGTAAAAATTCGTTTTGCACCTTCCATAATGACGCCCGGGCCGGAAAAAGCCATGAGCGGCGACTCCCGGCAGTTGTACGGTCATGTGGAACACTTGAGTGTCCGTATCGGTTCGAGGAGCATATATGAATACAGCAAACTCGAGGAAACGAAACGTTACGTTGTCTCCTGTCTCGAGAGCTTCGGATACACCCCCGCGCTTCAAAAATATTCCCATGACGGACAGGTGTTCAGCAATATCATCGTTTCGATAGAAGGGAAAACCCGCCCCGATGAAATCGTTATCATCGGAGCCCACTATGACACGGTCTTCGGAACCCCCGGCGCCGATGACAATGCCAGCGCTGTCGCGATGCTCCTTGAAATGAGCCGGATACTGAAAGGTTTCTCTCCCGGCAGAACCATCAGGCTGGTCTTTTTTGTACTCGAAGAACCTCCCTCATTTATGACGGAACACATGGGGAGTTATGTTTATGCAAAGGAAGCAAAAGCGAAGAATGAAAATATCAAAGCCATGATCTGTCTGGAGATGCTCGGATACTACTTTGATAAAAAAGGCGGGCAGACGTTTCCCCTTCCCCTGATGAACCTGTTGTTTTCAACGACGCCTGATTTTATCGCCGTTGTGGGAAACCTGAAATCACGGAGCCTGGTGAATACGGTCAGATCCTCTCTGACGCGCAGTTCCGGCATCCCCGTGGAGACTCTTTCAACCGTCAGTTTCGTTCCCGGCGTTGACTTCTCCGATCACCGGTCGTTCTGGAAAATGGGGTACCCGGCCGTGATGATTACCGACACGGCCTTTTATCGAAATCCGAACTATCACACGGAACGGGATACCATCCACACACTCGATTTCAACAGGATGACGGAGCTTTTGAAGGGGCTGCTACAGATTGCCCGCGATATTTCCATCTCTCCATCGTGATCAAGGCGAAAAAAAGCGTTGCCGGTTTTTTGAAAACCCGACAACGCCCATTATATTTTTTCATGCCCGTTATCAATCAGTAGTCATAATCACCCATGTCAGGCGGCATGCCGCCGGGCATGGCCGGCGCCGTTTTCTTCTTGGGTTTTTCAGCGACCATCGCTTCCGTGGTCAAAAGCAGAGAAGCAACGGACGCGGCATTCTGAAGAGCGAAACGCGCGACTTTCGTCGGATCGATGACACCGGCTTTTGTCATATTCATATACTTGCCTTCATCGGCATTGAATCCATAGTCGCCCTTCCCTTTTTTCACCTTCTCCACCACAATCGACCCTTCATAACCCGCATTAACGGCAATCTGTCTTGTCGGCTCTTCAAGTGCGCGTTTGACGATATTCAACCCGTACTTTTCATCATCGGAAATCTTCACCTTATCAAGAGCTTCGAGGCTCCGCAGATAGGCAACGCCTCCTCCCGGCACAATGCCTTCCTCGACAGCCGCCCTCGTGGCATTCAGTGCATCTTCGACGCGCGCTTTTTTCTCTTTCATTTCAAATTCTGTGGCCGCTCCCACTTTGATCACCGCGACGCCGCCCACCAGCTTCGCCAGACGTTCCTGCAGTTTCTCCCTGTCATAATTGGAAGTCGTCTCTTCAATCTGAGCCCGTATCTGTTTGACACGGCCCTCCATATCGGCTTTCTTGCCGCCGCCATCCACAATGGTCGTGTTATCCTTATCAACAGTCAGACGCTTGCAGGTTCCGAGATCTCCGATACCCACATTTTCCAGTTTCAGACCCATATCTTCCGAAATAAGCTTTCCGCCCGTGAGCACGGCGATATCTTCCAGCATGGCCTTTCTCCTGTCGCCAAAACCCGGCGCCTTGACGGCCACACACTTCAGAGTGCCCCGAATCTTGTTAACAACCAGCGTTGCCAGAGCCTCACCTTCGATATCCTCGGCAATAATCATAAAGGGTCTTCCCATCTTGGCAATCTGCTCGAGGATCGGTATCATGTCTTTCATGACGCTGATCTTTTTCTCACAAAGCAGGATATACGGATCTTCCAGACGAACTTCCATTTTCTCCGGATCGGTAGCAAAATAGGGAGAAATATAACCCCGGTCGAATTGCATTCCTTCGACGATGTCCAGAGTGGTCTCCATCCCTTTGGCATCTTCAACGGTGATAACCCCCTCTTTCCCCACTTTCTCCATGGCCTCTGATATGATTTCTCCGATCGTCGTATCATTGTTGGCAGAAATAGTGCCGACCTGTGTGATCTCTTTTTTATCCTTTATCGGTTTGGAGATTTTCTTCAACTCATCGACAACGATCTGCACCGCTTTATCAATCCCCCGCTTGAGCGACATGGGATTCATCCCCGCGGCCACCAGCTTTGATCCTTCCCGGTAGATGGCCTCAGCCAGTATTGTCGCCGTTGTGGTACCGTCACCTGCCACATCCGATGTTTTCGACGCCACTTCCTTGACCATCTGGGCGCCCATATTCTCAAATTTATCCTCTAACTCTATTTCCTTTGCAACCGTCACCCCGTCTTTGGTAATCGTGGGAGCACCCCATGATTTTGCAATCACGACATTGCGGCCTTTCGGCCCAAGGGTCACCTTTACAGCACCTGCAAGGGTGGCAACACCCTTCATAATCTTGTCACGGGCAACTGCATCATATTTTATTTCTTTTGCCGCCATGGATATAACCTCCTTTCACTCATTATAAAACACAGAATATCTCGTCTTCCTTCATGATGACGTGATCTTCACCATCGATCTTGATTTCTGTGCCGGCATATTTCCCGAACAAAATCCTGTCTCCTTTCTTGACTTCCATTTCAATTCGATTGCCGTCACTGTCCCTCCTGCCTGGACCGACTGCAACCACCTTTCCCTCCTGCGGTTTCTCCTTGGCCGTATCAGGAATAATAATGCCTCCGAATGTTTTTTCCTCCGCCTTAACATGTGAAACCAGCACATAATCCCTCAATGGTTTGAATTTCATATATTTTTTACCTCCCGACTTATAAAAATTTGTTTGATCGTTTTGATTGCTGAGTGAAACTCAAAGGCTGCTGCGAAATGACCTTATAACCGTTTTTTTGTAAGTTTACATATAAATAGTCACGAAATTTCAATTGTCAAGAGCGCAACATTTTACTCTTCATGAAACTTGTTGATTTCATATTCATCGGCGGCTATCATAATCATATATCTACTTATAAAATTCGAGGACGGGGATCCCATCACAAGGCATGAAAAACAAGGTCGTTCATCCGAAAGACGCCGCAACTGTCATTCTCCTCAGGAAATCGAGAGAGCCGGAGAAAGGCAATTTTGAGGTTCTTCTGGTTTTAAGGAACCTTAAAAGCAGGTTTGTTCCCGGTTCCTACGTCTTTCCCGGCGGATGCCTTGACGAGGAAGACGCTGCGCCGGGAATGGAAGACTTTTTCACCGGCGTGGATCGAAAAAAAGCCCAGGCCTTGTTTCCGGACATGTCCTCACCGGATAAAGCACCAGGAATATGGGTGACGGGAATCAGGGAAACCTTTGAGGAAGTCGGCCTGTTGATGGCTTATCAAAGAGACAACGCCTTCGTTGCCATCGATTCTGATCATCTTCTAGAGAAATTCCATTCTTACCGGCAGCGCCTCCAAAAAGGAGCAATCTCGCTGAAAGCTATCCTCCTCAATGAAAGGCTGACACTGGCCACCGACCGGCTCCACTATTTTTCCCACTGGATTACCCCTGAATTGCTGCCTCTTCGCTACGATGTGAGGTTTTTCATTGCCGAAGCGCCTCCGAACCAGACGGCCATTCATGACGGAACTGAATTAACAGGCCATACGTGGATCACACCGCAGCAGGCCCTCGAAGGATTTAAACACAAGCGTCTCGATATGGTTGTTCCCACATTGGTTACTATTGAAGAACTGGCAGGTTATAAAACCATTGACGATGCGATTGAATCCACCAGAAGGAAGAAAATTCGTCCCATTCTCACCGTCATGGTAGAGGAAGAGAATGGCATTGTCGAATATATGAGCGATGGACGGGTATTCAAACATATGCCGCCTTCGATCCCCACTTCTTCCTTCTGAACTTGACATAAACCAATTTTTCCTATATAAGAGCGGCCCTGTAAGAAAAACCGTTTGTCATAACCATCGCTTCAGTATCCCGGAACACGGTGAAAATCCGTGGCGGTCCCGCCGCTGTAATCGGGTACACAGGCTGCAAAACCGGCAGGAAGTCACTGTCAGGGAACACCCTGATGGGAAGACCGCAGCCCGTTGAACGATCCGAAAGCCAGAAGACCTGCTGAAGTGGATATGATTCTGGAATCTGATGGTAAAGGGTTCCTGTGGACAGTTGCTGTCCACGGGAACCCTTTTTTTATTGGAAACCATCACTGCTTCCTTACGGAGGAATCATGAAAGCTGTCGTCGTTGAAGAAGTCGGATCCTTTACGATCAAGGACATCGATATCCCAAAACCGGGACCGGGCGATGTTCTGTTGCGAGTAAATGTAACCGGCCTTTGCCGGACCGATCTGAAACTGATACGAGCCGGTCATCGGGATCTTATGCTTCCCCGTGTTCCCGGCGAAGAGGTGGTGGGAACCATCTGTGAATTGGGGAAAAGCGTATCTGAATTTTCCTTGGGGCAGCGTGTGTACGTTTATCCCGGCACGAGCTGCGGCCGTTGCCGACATTGCAGGGCCGGCGCCGAAAATTTGTGCGGGGATATGAAGATTATGGGATTTCACCGTCATGGAGGGTTTGCAGAATATGTTCTGGCGCCTGTAAAAAGCCTCATCCCCCTTTCGGACTCCATGGCGGACGAGGAGGCGATTTTTGCCGAACCTCTCTCATGCTGTTTAAACGCCCTCGAACTGGCGAACCTGAGAAAGGGGGAGAGCATCGGAATCTGGGGGGCAGGTCCGGCAGGAGCGCTTCTCTGTCGGGCTTCCAGCGCCCTGGAAGCCCAACCCTATGTCATAGAGACGGATGAAAGGCGCTTACCCCCTTTGCGCGGATACTCAAAACCGCCGGAGATGACATTTGATGTCTGCATCGTTGCGGTGGGATCTGAAGACGCATACCGTCAGGCCCTTTCCCACCTGAATATGCGAGGGAGACTTGTCATATTTTCAGGGCTTTCACCGGACAAGTCCGGCATCATGATCGATTTCAATCAGTTTCATTATTGTGAGCAGACGATTACTGGCGCGTACGGATGCGCTTATCGTCATGGCAGGGCGGCGCTGGATTATATCGGAAGCGGGGAAATAGACGTTCGCGATCTTGTTTCTCACAGGATGCCTCTAAAAGATCTCGAACATGCCCTGAGACGCGTTGAAAAACGTAACTGTATGAAGATACTCCTCTATCCCTGAACACACGGCAATTACTACTTTCATAATAGTCGCAGCAAGGAGTGGATATGGCAGACGCAGCAAAAATCAAGGATTTCGGCATGAAGATTCAAAGACTGATCGAAGGAAAAAATCTATCGAAAGATGAAACCTATGGAATGTTCAGAGAAATTCTTCTGAACGAACAACCCGACCTGCAACAGGGTGCATTTCTGGCCGCTTTGGTAGCCAAGGGTGAAACGGTGGATGAAATCGCCGGTGCCTGGGCGGCCATCGATGAAATCGACACGATCCACTCGGCGTCCGATCTTCCAGGCTCCCTGTTTGAAAATTCCGGCACGGGAATGGACGCCTTAAAAACCTTTAATGTCAGCAGCGCCGCCGCCATTGTCGCCGCCGCTTGCGGCATCAACATGGTCCGCCATGGAGCGCGGGCCATTACATCTCTTTGCGGAACCGTGGATATTATGGAAGCTGTCGGTATAGACGTCGACTGTGACGTCGCTGTTGTAGAAAGCAGTTTAAGGCGGGCGGGCATCGGTCTTTTCAACGGCATGAGCCCGAAAGTGCATCCCGGAGCCCTCGGTCGCATTCTCAGTCAGATACGATTCGGCTCAACGTTGAACATTGCCGCATCCCTCGCCAATCCGTGCAGGCCCACTTACGGTCTTCGCGGCGTTTACACGGAAAAACTGGTGCGAAAAGCCGCAGAGGTTATGCAATCCATCGGCTATGAAAAGGGGATGGTGGTGTATGGGAAGGACGACAAGTCCGGTCAAGGGATGGATGAACTGTCTCTGTCAGGCGGAACAATCGTACACGAATTCACCCGGAATGGGTCCAATGAATACACTCTCTATCCGGAAGACGCGGGCTTGACGCAATCGTCTTTTGAAGAGGTAGCCGCAATCGGCAATCCTGCAAAAGAGGCGGTGCGCTTTATACAGGTGCTCTCCGGAAAAAAGCATGAGGCCTGCATTGATTTCACATGCCTGAACGCCGGCGCCATTCTCCATACCGCAGGCAAATGCGACAGCATCAGGAAAGGCGTGGAAATGAGCCGTGAAGTGATCGAGAGCAACCGCGCCATCGAAAAGCTGAGGCAGTGGGCGTCATGTCAGGACTCATCGGGGGGCAAGGGACTTCACAGGCTCGAATCGCTGCTGGAAATAACGGCACCCTTATAGGAAAATAACCCTTGACTTTCCTTGATGTTCCTAATATAGGTGCTCCGTGCCCTTCATCTGTGTTGGTCAATAGGGTATACTAGTTGGATATAGACATTTTGAAGTGCAAAGGTTGGCCGCCATGTTCTTTAGAGTCTTGGCGGTTTTTTTCTTTCTGTCAGCGTGTTAATCCGACTATGAGAAAATTTGAGAAAGGGGGATGCGAGCGATGTCAGAAGGTAAAGTAAAATGGTTTAATGAACATAAGGGCTTCGGGTTCATCGAAAAAGATGAAGGCGGCGACGTGTTCGTTCATTACAGCGCCATTCAGGCCGGCGGCTTCAAGACGTTATACGAGGGGCAGCGTGTCAGTTTCGACGTTGCGCAGGGCAAGAAAGGCCCGGCGGCTGAAAACGTCAAACCCATATAAGTTCGTCTGAGAAATAGAAGGGGCAGTCCATTAAACGAAAAGCGTTGTGGAATGCCTCTTTCTTTTTTAAGTAATTTTGTGTAACGATTCAAAGAAAGGTTAACCCAGGTATCGAAGAATGGCCAAATCAAAATATTCCTTCGAGAAACGTCAGCGAGAAAAAGCACGTCAGAAGAAGCAGGAAGATAAAGCGGCCCGCCGTAAAGAAGCCAGACTGCCGAAGACCGATTCAGAACCGGAGATTCAAAGTGAAGATCCGGGCACATCCGTTATGGAATCTGCCCCCCAGCCCCTCTTGAAGAACACAGGGGATACGGACCATAGCGAGGAAGAGTCTCAGTAATCCCTAACTTGCCGCAAATTCCATGTTCTGATTGAGTCGTTTGCTGCGTGTTAGGAACCTGTAGCACCGATTTTACATTCTACAATGGCTTCCGTCGTCTTCTTAAGCCGCAGGGCAAGGGTTTTTAAAATTAACTGAAAATATTGTGAAAGCTTGTTGTATTCGTTATCCAGGAAAGTGCGATCAATAATACCGACGGTCGTATCACCCACCGCACGTGCCGTGGCCGTTCTTGGAACATGGGCAATAAAAGCCATCTCACCGAAGATATCTCCCGGTTTTAGAACTTCAATGACGATTTTTTTTCCTTCAACCTTCTTGGACAGCTCAACGGTGCCGGAATCGATGACGTATATCCAATCACCCGAACTCCCTTCGTCAAAGATAATCTGTCCATCCCGAAAGTTTTCTTCGGTTGCGATCTGAAACATATTTCATGCCTCCTGAGGGTTCCCCTATTATCTATTTGCATAAGTTTGTGTTGTGTCACTTCGACCGCAGGGCGAAATCTTTTTCAATCATACTGAAGATTTCTCGGTCACTCTGTTCCTTCGAAATGACATATTTTTTATACAGTTAGACATTTATTATACATCAACTACCGAAAGACCTCAAGGAATATCGGACACGCAAGGTGACTGATGTTGCGGCGCAAGAAAGTCATGACAAGATAATCGATATTATGTCCCCCGAAAATCCATCTTGCAATCATTCGCTGTATAGACCACCGTTGCCTCATGGTGCAAGTAAAGTCATCCGCTCCTGTGAAAATGACGCCCGGACAATGTATCTGGCCAGGTTTTCCATGGCCATTTCATTATAGGGAGAGAGGCGGTTTCCGCAGAAGACGTGGAAGCCGGAATGTCGCTATTTTGAGAGCATGGCAATCATATCTTTTTTGCCTTTTCTGCGGTTTAGAAACTGTTGATGACTTGGATCATCTGCCGAAGCCGGCCGTAATCGCGCTTGTTGAATTCAAAGGCGATGCGCGGGTACTGCAGGTCTGATCCATCCTCCCGTTCTTCGGGTGTCGGCTCGATCCGCTGCACCCTCCCCTGGCAGATGATGTCTCGGAAATCTATGCTGAGCCCGTCGATCGCATGGTCGGAAGGAGCGAATTTCATCCGGATGACAAGGAGGTCTTTCACGAACCGCATGGAGTGGAAATTGCGGTAGAAGCGGGTGATGGTTCTGACTGCGGCGTCCACGTCATCTACAATCTCGAAGAGTTCGAGATCGTCCCGGGAAATGAACTTGTTTCTCAGCAGATGTTCGCGAGTGTTTTTATTCCAGGTTTTCCAGTAGGTCCCTCCCGGCCGGTCCATCAGAACAAGCGGCATGAGGCGGCTTTTCCCCGTCTGCATCAAAGTAATGGCTTCATAGCCTTCGTCCAGTGTGCCGAAGCCTCCGGGGAAAAGGACGATAGCATCGGAATGACGCAGAAACGTCAGT
>Ga0163209_1001211_pt1 | contig 11298 bp, 11 predicted proteins | sample Kivu_160m_FD_113538 | JGI IMG/M metagenome (GOLD analysis project Ga0163209, IMG submission 113538) | Freshwater microbial communities from Lake Kivu, Western Province, Rwanda to study Microbial Dark Matter (Phase II) - Kivu_160m | ecosystem: Environmental > Aquatic > Freshwater > Lake ... | reverse complement strand
TCATTTGACCCAGCGCCATCGATAGCATTCAGGGATTCACTCCCCTAGTAACTCCCCCAGTGATAATCCAAGTGACCTGTCCAGTCACCTAACCAGTGATTTACCTAACGAATATGAGAGTAAGTTGGCGGGTGACTTGTCTAGTGATTAGACAAGTGTATTGCCAGGTTAATCGCAGACCAAGTTACCGAACGACTAGATGATTCGTTAGGCATACGAGTCGAAGAGCGAGTAGCTGAGTGACGTGCCCTTTTGCTACCCAAGTCACTTGCCGTGAGACTAGCTGGGTTACTTACCAAATGATTTGCTCAGTGACTTATCGAGCCCTAGTGTGGAGGACATCCAGCGGACCGCAGGATGTCGGCTTCAGTGATGTGATGGCGGACGCGGTGAGCGGTCAGTCCGAAGCGCGGCCGGAGAGCGAGTCGGACACGGCAGGAGCATGGGCATCTTCGCGCGTGCGGACCGTTGGACGGTCGGCGGCAAGAGGGCTTCGTCAGCCATCGTCTGCTCTGCCGCTCGGTCCAGTTTCGCGGACTCCCCAGTCAGACGCTCGCGCCGAAGCCGCGTGAGCATCTCGCCTATCGCTTCCTGCACGGCACGACTTCGGTTCGGGAACCGCCCGTTCTGCACGAAGAGGTCCAAACGTCGCAGCATATCGCGGTCGAGCGTCACTTCTACTCTGGCTTCACGCATGTCGTCCATTTCTCGTCTTGGTGACACGTTATCGTGAAGTGGCCCTGCGGTCAAGGTGAAGAGGTTAGCGCTTGGGACACGATCCGAAATCGCAGGAGGGGGACAGTCCCCGGCGCCAGAAGCGCCGCAATCCGGTACAGTCCCCGCGATTTCGGTCATGTCCCTTCGCGGGGCTACTTGCGCAGCGAAGCCTTGGAGAAGATGTAGTCGGGAATCGGCACGTTCAGGCGCAGCGAGTCAACGATGAACTCCGTTCCTTCGCCGCTCTTGAGAGCATCTTTGAAGGTCGCGTGGTCGGCGACCCAGCGACCCTGGTACTGGGCGACGCTCTTCACCTCGCTGGTCTTCAGCAGCTTCCCGCTCTTCGCAAAGCGGTCCTCCCGCAGCGGCAGGAACCGTTCCTTGTCTACCCAGACCTTGCGGGAGTAATAGCTGACGTCCGGCGCTTTGGCCGTGAGCTGAATCACCCAGCACGCGCGACCGAGCATCGTATCCTCGCCCGCTACCTCGGCGTCGTACAGATCAACCAGCTTGCGGTCTTCCATCATATCCTCGTACGACAAGTCCGAACCCATCACCGACTGCCGGAGCATGTGCCCGGATATCTTGATGGTGCGATCGGTTGATGGAGTATAAACCCAGAGTTCGTCCCCGAGCTTGAGCATCTTGGTCCCCGCATCTCGCGGCGGGTAGAGGAACTCGGTGAACGACTTGTCTGCGCCCTCGACCCAGGACTTGGCCCGAACCGTACGCGCGTTCCGCGCCAGGTGAATGACCATCTCCGAAACGGCCACGCGCGTCTCCGCGTAACCGTTCTCATCGACCTTCTTCAGTATCTCTTCCCCGCTCGGCGTCTCGGCAGCGAGGCACAAGCCCAAGCTCAAGCACAAACAGAGGAGCAGGGCTCTGGCTCTTGACTTCCGGCTTTTGGCTCTTGACTTCATGTCTCTCACGTCTCCTCCAACGCGAAATCCCCTGGGACAGTCCCCGGCCGCGCGGACGCGGCCGCAATCCGGTACAGTCCCGGGATTTCGCTCACTGCTAACTGCTAACTCCCTAACTCCTTCGCCAGTATTGCCGTCTGTCGCTTGTACACGCCGAGACCCGATATCGCGGCGCCTAGGAAAGTGGCGATGAGCCCGGGCAGGAACCCAACGATGAAGCTCGAGGGGGCGATGCGCGCCCGGATGACGTCGTCGATTACCATCGTGGAGTTCTTCATCATCCCGGCGATGTTGAACCCGACCTCTTGCAGGTACAAGCTGAAGCCGAGTCCGATGACGGTCCCGAGCGCGGAGCCGACAAGGCCGATGAGAAAAGCCTCAGCCAGTAGCGAACGGTACACCGCGTGCTTGGACTCCCCGATCGCGAGCCGCACCCCGATTTCGCCGTACCGGCGCAGGCTGCCCATCAACCCCGCGTTCCAGAGCACGACCGCCATCGCGACAATGAATATGAACATGATGATGGCGGCGGCCGAGCCGAGGAGGTCGAACATCGAACCCAGCCCGCTGGCCGTGCGCAACGTCTCCATTTCCGGCGCGTATTCGTCGCCGCCCGCATGGGCCGCGTTGAACTGCGCGGCCAGCCTCGTGGCCAGTTTGTCGTCGTACTGGTCGCGCGGGAGAAACCCGAGCACCTGGTCAGCCGCGTCGGGCATGTCGAGCGCCTGCTGGATGTCCTTGATGTCGCAGAGCATCGCGCCGCGGTCCATCGCGCTGACGCCGAAACGCACGGTGCCGGACATGATGAAGTTCCACGTAGCCATGCTCCCGTTCATCGTGGACGAAACCAGGGTCAGCTTGTCGCCGGGCTTGAGCCCGAGTCGGTGAGCGAAGTCGTCGGACAGGAGCATCTCGCCGGGGGCGGATGGCAGACGGCCCGAGGCGAGCGACTTTTCGAGCCTGAGTATCCCGAACTCCGGACTCCCTTCCGACAGGTCAACGGCCAGCCCGGCCGCGGGCGACTGCGCCCTGGTGTCGCCGACCGAGTCGGGCACGTCCACCAGGCCGCCGAACCGCGTGCGCGGGGTCCATGTAACTCCCGGGAAGTCGCGCTTCAGGTCCGCCATTGCACTGTCCACGCCGAGCAGGGCAAGTTCGTTGGACGCGTCGGTCCCGGCTTTGGCGTGGGCGCGCGTGGTCACCCGCAGGTGGCCGCAGACGAAGCTGGACATCGCCCGAAACATGCCGTCCGTCGCGCCGCGCAGGTAGCCGTCCATGAGCACCACGAGCATGACACCGATGGCGCAGGTCAGCAGCGGGAACAGGCTGCGCGAACGGTCGCGCCAGAGTCCCTTGGCGAGAAAAATCAGCATGCCGCCTCAGAGGCGAAAGCCCGAAGTTCGAAGCTCGAAGGACGATTGAAGTCCGAATGTCCGAATTGCTGCCCGCTTCCGGTCTTCACTCTTCTTTCTTCGCTCTTCACTCTTTTCCTCACGTCCCCCTCCCGGCCAGTGCGTCGGTCGGCTTGAGCTTGGCGATCTTGCGGGTCGGAAGCCAGGAAACGAACGTCGTGACGACAAACACGAGCACGGTCGTACCCAGTATCAGGCCGGCGGTGAATGTCGGGTAGAGCTTGTCACCCAGGGAGAAGCCCCAGCTGTCACCGCCCGGGATGGTGAAGCCGCTGCGGCCGAGGTAGTAGAAGAGCGGCCCGGCGTACACAATCCCGAGCAGAGCGGCGAAGATGCTGTGGAGCGCGCCCTCAAGCGTGAACATCACGATAACCTGGGCCCGGGTCATCCCCAGCGCGACGAGCATCCCGATTTCGCGCCGGCGCCGGAACACCGAGAGCACCTGCGTATCGAATATCGCGAGCATCGCCAGCAGAAAGAGGACGGTGAACATGATCGACTGCCCGATGGTCTTGGATGCAACCATCTGACGCAGGTCGGAGAGCAGATAGGCGGGCGTCCGCAAGTTCCAGCCTTCGACCGCGGGAAGGCTGCGCGTCCCCCTGGCCAGCGTAACCAGTGTCGCTTCGCCTTCCATCCCGGCCAGGTTCCGCAACTTGTCGAGCGGCACCCAGATCTGGCCGATGTCCACGGTCCCGACGCTGGTCTGCATTATCTCGACCACCCGGCCGTCGCGGGCGTCAAAAGCACCGTCCGCGTCGCGCCACTGCACGGTCACCTGGTCGCCGACCGCGAGCCCGGTCGTGGCCGCAGTGCGGCTGCCGATGAGTATAGGTAGTTCCTCGGTCGTGTCGGCGAGGGCGGCGGTCGGCAACGCCAGCACTTTCTGCTCCGGGTCGATGCCCTTGAGCAGGATCGGCTTGATCCGTCCCTGCGGGTAGATGCTGCCGGCCACGATGAGAATCGGCGCGGCCTCTCCCGCCCGGGCCAGCGATTCGAGCGCCGCCGGAACCGGCGCGTGCGCGTCCTCCAGAGTCAGCGGGTCGTAGGGGTCGTAGTTCTGCTGCCAGTACTGGCCGCCGCCGAACTCAAATGCCGTTGAGGCATCCTCCGCCTGCTTGTTCATCCCCTGCAGCATGCCCTGACCGAAGATGATGGCCACGAACGCGAACGAAAGCGCGATGGCGTTGAGCCACGTGCGGATCCCCGCGCCGCGCAGGTTGCGGATGGCGAGACGAAAGATGATCATGAGTTGTCTGGAGAGGCTTGGGACACGATCCCAATCGAGGACGATTGGGTCATGTCCCCGCCGTCGGTCATGTCCCGCGCCTCGTCGGCGGCGACCCGCCCGTCAACCAGCGATATCTTCCGCCGCAGGTAGCGGATGACCTTTTCGTCGTGGGTGGAGAACAGGAAGGTTGTGCCGAGGTCACGGTTCAGGTTGACCATCGTCTGGAGTATCTTGTGGGAGTTCTCGGCGTCGAGGTTCGCGGTCGGCTCGTCGGCGAGCACCAGCTCCGGCCGCTTCACGACCGCGCGGGCAATCGCGACCCGCTGGCTCTCCCCGCCGGAAAGCTGCGTCGGCTTCGAGTTCGCCCGGTCGGCCAGACCTACCCACTCGAGTGCATCGGTCACCTTTTTGTGACGCTCGGACCGGGACAGGCCGAGCAGGAGCAGGGGAAACTCGACGTTCTCGTAGGCGGAATAGACCGGCAGCAGATTGAAGGTCTGAAAGATGAAGCCGATCTGCCGGGAGCGGAGGGACGCAGCCTGAACGGGCGAGAGCTTCTCGACCCGCTCACCCAGCACTTCGGCGGTACCTGAGGTCGGCGAGTCAAGCGTGCCGATGATATTGAGGAGCGTCGTCTTCCCGGAACCGGACGGCCCGACCAGCCCTGCGAACTCGCCGCGTCGGAATTCCAGCGTGACTTCCTTGAGGGCAACCAGTTCTGTTCTTCCGACCTTGAACTTCCTGACCAGTTTGTCAGTGCTGATCACGACACCATTTTCCACTCCGCCTCCTTTCGAATCCCGCTAGCCATCCCTGAATCCGAAATAGACTGCCACGAAGTCACGAAAAAGGAGTGAAACGGACATCCGGCATTCTGCACCCGTTCGTTTCGTGTCTTTCGTGCTTTCGTGGCTTCACCATCGGTTCCGGAGTCCATACGACCTTCCCCTAGTGGTTGAACACCACGTCCGCCCGGACACCTTTGCCCGTGGTGCCAGTTGCGGGTCCGGCCGCGGAAGTCGGGGCGCTGTCCGGATTCCAGAATGCCCCAACACTGAACACCCAGTTGTCGAGCGTCCGCTGCCAGCCAAGGAAGCTGTATGGGTTCTCGTTCTTCCAGTCATAGTAGACCATTCCTCGCAGATTGTCCAGCAGTCCGAGCGGGAAGCTGAACATCAGTACCGAGAACTGGACGTCGGTTCCCTTCGTGAAGGGCCCGTCCGCGGCACCGACGAGCATGTGTTCAGCAACGAAACCAAGGGCGGCGCCGAGGCCGAACGTGTAGTCAAGCCCGACCGTCACCACCCGCTGCCACGGGTAAGGCACGTAGTCACTGCTTGTCTTGCTGACCGTCGCCTCCAAACACAAGCCCACCCCGACGTCCCACTTGCCGTCCAGTCCCACGCGGGTCTCTGCCGCAGGGCTGGTGTCCGGCGGCAGCGGGGGCAGATTCCCATGGAGAACCGATGCTACGCGGTGGTGCGCAGTGATACCGAGCTCTCCGCGCGGCACCGGAACCTGCACCCGCACGCCCGACTCCGGGACCCAGCGTTCGGAGCCGTAGATCTCCCAGCCCTTGGGCGAGCTGTTGCCCAGCAGTCCCCATGCCCACAGGTTGGCGTTGTTCTGGAAGTAGTACCTGCAAAGCAGGCCATAGACTCCGTCGGTCAGCTCCAACGGGTCGCGTGGGTCCACACGGTCGAACCACATCAGTGGACGGAGCAGGGTGGCCGAACCGAAGTTGATCTTCTGCAGCCCGGCGCGCACATAGAACCGCGGGGCCGAAATGCGAGCCAGCGCGCGGTACGGCTTGAGCCTCGCGTCCAGGGAACAGGCACGAATGCGAGCGTTTGCGGCACAGAAAGCGTTGACTGACACCTCGGCGTCCAGTTCCATCTGGTCACCGGCCGGCACCGACACGCGTGCCTCGGGCAGATAGCGCAGGCCGGCAAGCCCGACATACGCGGTATCCCGGCTTGCCCCCAGCCAGCCCGACGCCCGTCCGTGGAAGTCTAGCCCCTGTGCTGTGGCCGCACATCCGAGCATAGCACCCAGTAGCGCGGCGCTGACAGGCCATGCGTGACTTCCGGTCACACTGACCGACCTCGCGCTTTCGGCTTCGACTTGCGGGCTCTGTCCGCAGTCATCTTCTTCCGCTTCATCCGAGTCATTCCGGTCACACCGTACAGGAACAGCTCGGCCAGGTGCTCGGAGTAGTGCTCGAAGAACGCGTCGTCGAACTCCGGCATTCCGGGGAGCCGGTCCTTCGCCCCGCTTTGCTCCACGGCATAGATGCCCTCGAAGAAAGTCTTCACGCTGATCGGCAGTGCCTTCAGGACCACTCCCATCTGCACCGGGTCACTGAGGTCGAGTCCGAGTTTCTTGTAGAAGCCGGCCAGCATGGTACCGATGCTCTCTGACCACTTCAGCCTCACGGCTATCGTGTCGGGGTTGTCGACCGGCGGGAAAGAATCGAAACCCACCAGCCCCAGCTCGGCGTTCTCACGGAAGAACTGAACTATGCCGCGAGCCATGTTCCGTACATGCGCCTCTGCCGGCGTGGAGTCATCCCCTGTCCCGGCCAGCATGGTCCGGTAGCGGGCATAGGCCTCGTCGATGATCGCCGACAGCAGCCCGGCCTTGCCCCCGTAGTAGTACGACACCATTGAGAGGTTTACGTTCGCGGCCCGAGCTATCTCGCGGATTCCGACCGCGGCGTAGCCCCTCCGCGCGAACAGCGACACGCCGGCATCGAATATCCGGCGCCTGGCATCCTTACGTTCTTCGTCGGTACTCATGGCTCTCAGGAGATATGACGGATTGCATCATACGTTTGTTTCAAACGGTCGTTTGTATTGTAGAATCGCTGGGCGCCCTGTCAAGCTCTACGGCGGCCAGCCCCCTCACCGCGACTGCGCGAGGAGGACTGCGCTAGACCTACTTCAGCAAATCCCCGACGGCCACAACGTGGACGCCGGGCGAATCCAAAACGGGCCTTCGGGTCCTTTGCCCTTGCTCCAGCGAGTACTCACAGACGCCGCCACGAGTGTGGGGCGCTGTCACGGATACGGCACTTCGAATTCTATCTCCGAGCGGTCACTGAAGCGAAGCTGAAACTCCCCGCCACACACGTTGGCCAGCGTGTCGTGTGGCGGCGCTGGGATTGCGACCGGGAAGAAGTACTGGAAGAGAAGCTCAACCACCTGCGTTCCGTTCGGCGCTATCAGCACCGGCGCGAAAGACACGGTGTCACCGTTCCCTAGGCCAGGGTCAGTGGGTCCGCGCGGGAAGCCGGTCCCATGATTCCCGTCAATCATGAACTCCCTCATGTACGCTGAATCCGGCGTCCGGAAGAACTCCAGCCAACTGATAGTATCCTCTGTGGTCCGGTCGTTGATGACGAGGAGACGGAAACCCGAACTGTCGGCAGTGGACTGTGCTGGGCCGACCATCCGCAGCCGCTTCCGGAGGGAATCGCTGATAGTCAGGACATGAGCTGCGGACCAGTCCGAGACCAGCCCCTTCTCGTCCCTGGCTCTTGCCCGCACCGAGAACTCGCCAGCCGCCAGCCACGCATGCGACATCGTCACCAGCGTGCTTTCCGCAACCAGACCGCCCCAGTCGGATGTGTCGCCGTCGCCCCAGTCGAGCTGCAACTGGATGCGGTCACCGTTCGGGTCACCGGCCAGCGTCGAGAACTGATAGACCGAGTCTGTGTACCCGCTGTCCGGCCCGGCCGGCGCACGCGGGCTGCCCGGCGGCAGACTAACGGTGTCCGCGATGGCGACCTCGTGCCAGTTCGACCAGAGCGAGATCGCCCCCCGCTCGTCTTTGGCCTGGGCAGAGATTCGGTAGGTGTTGGCCGCGGACCAGACGTGACTCACCGTGGTCGTGTCGCCGGACTGGAACATGCCGGTCCAATCCGAAGTGTCGCCGTCATTCCAGTCAACCCGCACGGACACGCGGTGAAAATCCGGATCGCTCGCGATCACCTTGAAAGAGCACGTCACTCCGACCTTGCTCGACGCTGCACCGGCGGGCGGCGGTGGCGTATCCGGGTTGACGTTCTTGGGACAGCCTGACACGGCCAGGCACAGCGCCGCAGTCAGGACTACAGTCAATATGCGCATCTTGCTGCTCCTCATGAGTCAGATGTTAGGCTCCACGCCCCGCTTGTCAAATCCGCGTGCCTGCGGCAATCCTCAATCGGGAATCTAGAGTGCCTGGCCTCCCCCCGGAGTTCCCATCGAAGTAGCCGTTAACGCTCCCGAAAGAGGTGGTTCGAAAACTTGTTGCCGGACAACGGTCGGTGCATGTTGGGCGCCACACCAACGCGACCGGAGCATACCTGAGCCACTGGTTCGACGCGACCGAACCGGACGCCGGGAACTGCTGACCGGTGCTGGACTACGCCCTTGATGGACCCCGGGCGTAATCTGAGTCAGAATCGGGGCTCTGTTCCGCGCATTCCCGGCGCGACCATGACCGCGGACGAGGAACGCGAAGTCGTCCTCAGTCGCTGGAGATGTGTGCCTGGGAGCGGCCGATGTCGGAAGAAGAAGGGAGAAGAGGGCGTTCTTCGCCACGCGGCGTACGAACAAAGACCTCTGCCAGCGAATCGGAGTACTCCCGGTGCCAGTCGGCAGCCTCGCTGAGAACAACGGCAAGTGGACTGCCCCGTTCCAACAGCATCGTCGCAATGCCGTAGCGATCGACGGCACCGCGCCATCCGGGCTTGGGCTTGACCAGTTCGGAATGCGCCAGGGTCGCTTCCCGGCTGAAGCCGCCCTTTGCATCATAGAAGAGCTTGCGGTCCGGCGCCGCCCATAGCAGGTAGCTGCTCCACGTCTCACGGACGAAGAGGCGGTCGGGGCAGCCGTGGTCTTCGATGTAGCGGACCGCGTCGGTCGGGTAACGCGAGAAGTCGAGTTCAAGGTCCATTGGAGCGAGCCGGTACCGTGCCGCGCCGACGAGAACCAGCGGAATCGCAATGACCCAGAACCAGCCGCCGGCAGCCTCGAATCTCGTGTCGAACTTGCGAACCAGGTCGAACCGTCCGAACTTGGGAGCAAGCACCGGCAGCAACGTCCGGCCGATGACGAACACCGCCGCCACGCCGAACAGCGGCATGTTGCGGCTGCTCACTCCGGCCGCCAAAGCGCTCCCGGCAGCGAGCAACACTACCGGCAGCGGCTGCCGTCGCAACGACAGACCGCAGGTGACCAGGGCGACGAGTCCGCCCCAGACCACCGCTTCCCAGCCCGAAGCGCCGGCCCACTCGGTCAGTCCCCGGAGCATCGGCAGCGCCCGCGCCGTCTCCAAAGGCATCAGGTACAGCCGCCACCCGTACGGATTGATGATGATGGCGACCATGCTGGCGGCCAGGCACGCGGCCAGAGTCCAACGGTCCCGGGTAGTCCGACCCATTGACAGGAAGAGCAGAATCAGGAGCGGGGCGACCGCGAATCCCGGGTGCAGATTGGCCCAGAGCGCTACCATCGGCGGAATCAGCCAGATGAGACCGCGGCGTGACTGCACACTCTGACCGGATTCCTCGGCCCAGCCGGAGAGGATGAATACCTCCAGTGTGAAGAAGGCCACGGTGAACATCACCGGTCGCCCGGACAGGTAGGCCGTGGTCGTCACCAGGCCAAGGCAGAGGACGGCGAGGTTCACCAGCATGTTCACGTTGTCCCGTTCCAGCAGCTTGTAGAGAAGGTAGAAGATGAAGCCGGCCACGACCGCGTTAAGGATCGCCGGTCCGGCTCCACCCAGCCACTTGTAGGTGCTGAAGAGAATCGCCTGCGACAGCCACGAGTAGTCGTAGCCGAATCCGGCCGTCGCCGAGTAGTAGAAACGGCTGACGTCAGGGACCGCGTGGTGGGTAACGATCCACCTGCCGATCGCCAGGTGCCAGAGAGTATCGGGGTTGCTGAGCCGGGCCAGCGCGGCAGCGAAGGCTGCGACTCCAGCGCCGACCGCGGGACTCGGCAGGAGTGCGCGGACCAGGAATCGGCGCAGGCGAGGTCTGGAGGTCAGGGTATTGGCAGCGTAACTACCAGATAGATGCGGTGGAGATAGCTCTTGAGGACGCTGGCGATGACGCGGGATGCGGCAACGCCGGCCAGGGCCATGGCGATGCCGGCGACAACGTACTCAAGAGTCGTAACCGCAGTCTCATCGCGCAGCAGCCGTATGGCCAGCCGGCTCACTGTCTCATGCCGGCGAATCTCGCCCCACCTTTGGTTCGTGGTCATCGAACGGTTTCCGATCTCTTCTCCTCTTCCATCTCTGACTAGTGACGCCGTCGGTAAAGCATCAGCGACGCCCATTTGTACTGCGGGGCGTTGATGTCGACGTAGTCGGCCCGCATTTTCTCCAGCAGGGCCACGGCCTGGGCCGTCCTGCCCTGCTTGAGCAGGACAAACGCATCGGCCGAGTCGGCGCTGAAGTGCCGGGCCAGTTCTGCCTCGGCCGCCGTGACGAGATTCTGCACGCCGCCCCGGTCCGCCTCTCCGAGCCGGGCCAGAGCCTTCTTCCAGTAGTCAATTGCGAGGCCGAAATTGCCCGGCAGGCGTTTCTCGTAATAGTACTTGCCCTGCCTCAGGTCCTGAATGACTTCGTCGGGCATCGTGCCGAGGTTGAGCCTCTCCCACAGAACCGGCACCCCCGGCAGCGGCTCCGGGGCCGGCCGTGCCGGAGCCTTTATCAGACCCACTTTGGCGGCCATTCGCGGCACGAAGTCGTTGCGGAGGCTCGGTGTCAGGTAGATGACCGCGAAAAGCAGTACGAGCGCAAGCGTCGCGATACCGACCAGCCGGATGATCTTCGACGGACGTTTCTTCCGAATCGGCTCGTCGGCCAACTCCAGTTCGACGGCAACGGTTTCCAGACCGTCGAGGTCAGAGTCTTCAATCATAGTGCACCTGCCGCGCCCGAGGCCACAAACTGGAAGTAGACCGGCCCGAGGACCATGACGAAGGTTGCCGGGAAGACGAAGACGAACAGGGGAAGG
>Ga0163209_1001209_pt1 | contig 11302 bp, 9 predicted proteins | sample Kivu_160m_FD_113538 | JGI IMG/M metagenome (GOLD analysis project Ga0163209, IMG submission 113538) | Freshwater microbial communities from Lake Kivu, Western Province, Rwanda to study Microbial Dark Matter (Phase II) - Kivu_160m | ecosystem: Environmental > Aquatic > Freshwater > Lake ... | reverse complement strand
GAGCTTAACAGCATACTGCTCAGAAATATCACGCACGACCATCGGTTGGGATGTCCGTTTACGGTAACCGTCGCTCCCAAATCGCTGAAGGCATAATCCCAGAACAAGAAGGATTCGCCATAAAACCAAATCCCCAGCAGCAGACCCGTGACAACGATAACCGATAACCGAAAGAAAAGCGCGCTGATGTGCGGCGTGCAGGCCGATAACGGCGCGCTTACAGCAGTCGGTTGTTTAGCGGTCGACCCGGTTTTCATTGCAGCAGAAAACGAAGGTCATCCTGAGGCGTATAATCCCGATCCTCAGCACCATAACGAAATACTTTCAGCTGGTTTTGTCCCAGCAGCTCCATCCCTTCTCCCTCGACCTGCAGAATACTCCCTTCCCTTAAACCAACGACCGTTACTTCCGGATTGGCGACCAGGTACTCATGCAGACGTTGCGCCCGGGTCTCACCCTGATGGCGCGGAATGACTTCCTCAGTGTAATGCGGATTGATTTGAAATGGAATCAATCCGAGGGCTTTGAAAGACGGCGGTTGGACAATCGGCATATCATTGGTTGTCATGATCGTCGGACAGGCAACATTGGCTCCTGCGCTCCATCCCAGAAAAGGCGTTCCATCCAGTACTTTGCGGCGCAATTCCGGCAGCAATTGATCCTGATACAGGCGATCCAGCAGATAAAAGGTATTTCCGCCGCCCACGGCAATCGCCTGAGCTTCCGCGATGGCGCGCCGCTTGTCCGCAAACCGGTGAATCGAATCTACTTGATAACCGATCATGGCTATTTTATCCGTGACCTTGCGCGCGTAGTCGTCGAATGTGACCGTGACCCCGGCGTACGGGACAAACAATACCCGCGTTATCTGAGAACCCAGAAAACGTTGAATCGGCTCCAGCGCATGATCAAGATAGCCGCCCCCAAAATTGGTCGAATTGCTGATCAGTAGCAGACGCATGAGTTCCCCCTCCTATTGGGTGTCTTCTTTTGGATTTGATAACATCACTGAATCACTTACAGCCTGACTCAAAGCTCGTTTTCACGAATACCGGCGCGGCGATTAAACCGCCGCCACGCCCGCCGGTAAGCAATCCCCATCGATGGAACCGGAGCCACTCGCCGGATGCGCTCCAGCCAACGGGTTTCCATTTCATCAGCGGTCTGAAAACAGGTGCGGCTCCATTGGTGGCGCAGTTCTGCTTTTTCAGCGATCATCTGCAGACCGCTGGCGATAAACCGGGATTCGAGTTCTTCCTGTTCGGTTCTGAGCAACGGCATATACTGGTTAAAGTTACTCAGTATCCGGCGATGCAACCGCTCGTGGCGCCAATACAGGGTGTCCGGATTATAGCGACCGTCGGGATCATTCTGCGGCTCGAATGTTACACCATCACACCAGACCGGTTTGAATATTGCGGTGCAGGGCGCCGCAGTTCCGGTCGCGAATCCCAACGGCCGGTCAGGATGCAGGTAAACAACCAGCGATGCAGTTGTCTGACTGAACCGGATAGGTCCCCGGGAGGCATGCATACAGACGGAAACGCCGGTCAATCCCTGGGACGGATGATCCGAACCGCCATGATCCCGCAGGATAGCGAATGCATCAGCGATGCTCATCCGGGTGCTTTTGGTGCCCAGTAACGCTGACACACGCGTCCGACGTTTTGCCCCATAAGCAAAGGTGGTATAAAACCAGTCTGAATAACAACGCTGCAAATCAAACGCTTGCTGCTCCCGGCACCAACCGCGTTCGATGGCCTGCGAAATCAACCGGATTGAATGCGCATCGAACTGACTCCCGATGGAATAGGCGTTGGAAATCGCATACGTGCCATTGACCCGCCGGGAAGCCCATTGCTTGCCGACGGTTTCCAGCACCCAGCTCTCGTGCGGATCAGCAATCAAAAAACTGTTATGGTAATATACCAGGCGACCATAACCGCCATTGCCTCCCTGACCATAGGTCTCCAGTAAAACAATAATCACCCGCATCGCTTCAGCTGCAGTCGCTCCGCGCTCGAGCGCCAGACGCACCAAATCCATCCCCAGCAAGGCTGGGCGGCGGGCGGGCGACACCCGGCTGAAAACCGCTTCATTACCGATCGCCACTCCCATCTCGTTGAAACCCATCTCGGCGCCCCACATCCAGAACGGCCGCGACAGCACCACGGCATGGGTATGGCGCACCTGTGGAATCTCGATATAAGTGCATCGCAACCTTCCACCCGCCGGATGATCGCGGGCCGGAACAATGTCGATAAACTGAGCTTCATTCGGATCGCGGTCCGAATTCTTGGCCAAAACAGCCACCCCGTCAGCGGAAGCCGTTGCGTCTATGACAAATGTATCACACATGGTTCTTTTCTCACTAACCTGAACTTGTCCGATTTTATGAAAAAATAAACCTCATTTCAACCGCAAATAACCACTCGCGGCTAAATAATTACCTGGCTGGTCGCGGCATGCAAAAAATCAGCTCGCGGCGCTTTACTTTTTGAGTTGCAGTGCGTACATTACTTACGAGTAACTTACGAGCATTGAGGCCTTATGAACGTTTACCTTTCACCCAAAAAACAACGGTTTCTGGATTTCATTCGCCGATTTACGCAGACCCAGCGCCGCGCGCCAACCTTCAATGAAATAATGACCGGATTACAACTAAAATCCCCCGGAACCGTTCAGTGGTACATCCGTGAACTGGTTCGCGACGGACTACTTATGCGGGGCCCGTCCAACGCCAAGCGGGCGCTGGCTATCGCGGATCAAAACAGTACCCATCATTTGCCGTTGGTGGGTTACATCGCTGCCGGTCTGCCGCTCGAAACCATTGAAACGCCGGAACAGATTGAAGTGCCGGCTTCATTTGCCGATGTCCGCAATTATGTATTACGGGTTCAGGGCCATTCGATGACCGGCGACCACATTGAAGACGGCGACTATGTTATCATCCGCCAGACGCCGGTCGCCGCCTACGGCCAAACCGTCGTGGCCCTGATTAACAATGACGCCACGCTCAAACGGTATTATCCCAAGCCAACCGGCATTGAATTGCATCCCCGCAATCCCGATTTTCCGGTGATCCATGTACGGCCGGAAGATGATTTCAGGATCAGGGGAATCGTTCTGGCCGTCTGGCGCCTCTGTAACTAATAAGATGATTAAAACTGTTTTTCACATCCGCCTAACAGATTTCGAGTTACAGGTCGAGCGTCTGCTGGACTCCGGGCTGCGCAGCCGCGCAGTGGCTATCATTTCCTCCCATCATCAGAATGGCACCATCATCGCCCTTTCCCCGGAAGCCGCGGCCGAGGGATTCTATCCCGGACTGAAAGTCGTCGTCGCCCGCAAGATGTCGCGTCTGGTGACCTTTTTGCCCTACAACGCCTCGCTGTATGCCAAATTACACCATTATCTTTACCAGACGGTAAGCGCCTTTTCGCCGGTCGTCGAGCCGGCCGGCTATGGCCAGTATTTTGCCGATATGACCGGGATGGACGGCCTTTATCGCACCCTTTCACAGGCCGGTTATCATATTTCCCGTTCGATCCAATCACGCGTCAACCTCAATCACCACATTGGCATCAGCGGCAACAAACTGGTCAGTAAAATTTCGACAGCGGTGATTCCCGAAACCATCTACACGGTATCGGCCGGTTGCGAGCCGCAGTTTCTGGCGCCGCTCTATGCCGCGGTTTTACCGGTAGTCCAGGAGAAACCGGTTCACCGAATGGTTAAATTTCTCCTGCTCGACCAGGTGCAGCATCTGCAGGAAATCGCCCGCACGCCTTCATCGGCCGCGCTGTTGTTTGGCCGTTATACGCCGCAACTGTGCCAGGAAGCGTTTGGCCGGGACACTTCTGCAGTCAGGCCGCCCGCGCTTTGTGATCATCTGATCGAGCAAACGACCCTTCAGGCCGACACCAATGACGAGGCCATTCTCTTGGCGGTGGTGCAAAATCTGACGGAGCAGATCGCTTTCCAGCTGCGTCGCAAACACCAGATGGCGGCGCTTTTCCGGCTGGAGATTCATTATTCGGACGGCTACAAGAATCAGCGTCAGGGCCACGCAGCAGCCAATGACAACAGTTCCCTGAATCAACTGACACAGACCCTGTTTCAGCAAGCCAATTACCGCCGCAACCGAATCCGGGCGATTGTTCTGGATGCCAGCCATATCCGCCCGGCCGCCACCCAATTGAATCTGTTCCAGCCGCAACCGGTTGACCGGCTGTCGCAGGCGCTGGACCGGATTCGCCACCAACACGGTCCCGCAAGCATCGCCACCGCTTCTCACTGGCTGGTGCGCCAACTGGCCCAACCCGGCGATCCGCTGGCGCCTTCACCATCACCGTTACCGAATCTATGTTTGCCCACCTGAACGTCCATTCGACCTATTCAGCCATGGCGGGAACGGCTGCTCCGGAAGAAATCCTGCAAGCCGTCCGCCGCAATCAGCAAACCCATCTGGCCTTAACCGAAACCAACGGCCTCTGGAATCTGATTCGTTTCATTCAACTGGCGCGCCGCTACGACCTCCAACCCGTCGCCGGTACCAATCTGATCAATTCCGGGGGCGACCTGGTTTTGCTGGCCGAGAACCAAACCGGTTACGAAAATATGTGCCGGATTGTGTCGGCTTTCCATCACGATTCCACCGCACCGCTCATCGATCTGCTGCGGCCGCATCTGCAGGGATTGTTTGTATTAACGCATCACCCCCCGCTGCTAGCCGCCCTCCGGGAGATGCTCGATGACACCCATCTGTTTATTCAATTGCATCCCTCCGCCGACGAACAGACGATGCGGGAACTGGCGCGCCGCTACCGACTCGAGATGGTCGCCACCGGAGACGTCTATTTTCTCAGGCCGGAGGATCACAAAACCCACCTCATTCTGCGGGCAATCGACCACAATCTGACCCTCACCCAATTACGGCCCGACCAATTCAAAAGCCCAAACCATTTTCTGCGCAGCGAAAAAGATATGATCCGGCTCTTTCCCAACAGCCTGGAAGCCATCAACAACGCCCAGTATCTGGCCGAACGCTGCAAAACCGACTGGCATTACATCAATACCATTTTCCCCGGTTTATCACTCAAAGAGACCCATCTGGCCAATCGGCAGCTGCACCAACTGGTTTACGAAGGCGCTCGTCAACGATACGGTGAAATTACCGCAACCGTGCGTCAACGGATCGAACACGAGCTGGCGCTGATTATCCAGAAAGGGTTTGCTCCTTATTTTTTAATCGTCCGGGACATTGTCCGCCAAACCCGATCCACGATCGGACGCGGTTCCGGCGCGGCTTCGATTGTCAGTTACTGCCTGTTCATCACCCAAGTCGATCCGTTAAAATACCATTTGGCGTTTGAACGCTTCATCCATCCCGAGCGGGTGGACATGCCGGACATTGACGTCGATTTTCCATGGGATGAGCGGGATGCGATCCTGACCTATATTTTCGAAAAGTACGGAACTCAACGCACGGCCATGGTTGCCAACCAGGTGCTGATGCAGCCGCGTTCGGCCATTCGCGAGGTCGCCAAAGTCTATGGCCTTTCCAATGAAGAGATCAAAGAGATTACCAAACGCATCGGCTGGTCGCCGCATGTCGAAGATTTACTGGAGTGGATCCGCACCGACAACCGTTTCAGGAATCTGTGTCTTGACAATTCCCTGACCGAAATCATCCGTCAGAGTGAAAAAATCATCGGTTGTTTCCGCTACTCATCCGTCCATCCCGGTGGCGTCATCATTGTACCGGATGAGATTCAGAAATACGTTCCCGTGCTGAAAGCGCCCAAAGGCGTCCAGATTGTTGAGTGGGAAAAGGATCAGGTCGAAGATTCCGGCTTGTTGAAAATCGATATTCTCGGCAATCGTTCGCTGGCCGTGGTGCGTGATACGCTGAAACAGATTGGCCTGTATCGTAATGAATACATGGATTACCACCGGATTCCGGCGGTCGGCGATCCACAGACCGAGGCACTGATGCAGGCCGGCCGGACAATGGGGGTCTTCTACATCGAGAGTCCGGCCACCCGTTTGCTGCTGGCCAAAGCCCAGCGGGTGGATTTTGAGCATATCGTGATTTACTCCTCCATCATCCGCCCGGCCGCCAACCGTTATATCAATCTGCTGCTGGAACGCATCCACGGCCAGTCCTGGCAATTGCCGCATCCCGACCTGCAATGCCTGGCGGAAAGCTACGGTATCATGGTTTATGAAGAACAGGTTTCAGCGGTCGCCCGCGCAATCGCAGGGTTTGGCTACGCGGACGCCGATTTTATCCGTAAAGTCATCTCCAAACCATCGCTCAAACATCTGTTACCCGAATGGAAAAATAAATTCATTACGGCTGCCCGGAGCCGTGGTTATACCTCTGAACTGGCCGCTTCGCTCTGGCAAATGATGGAGTCGTTTTCCGGTTACTCCTTCTGTAAACCGCATTCCGCCTCGTATGCCATGCTTTCGTTTACCTGTGCTTATCTGAAAGCACATTATCCGGCTGAGTTTCTGGCGTCTGTCATCACCAATCAGGGCGGCTTTTATTCGGCCTATGCCTACCTGAGTGAAGCGCGGCGATTTGGCATCACCATTCTGCCGCCCAATATCAATACCAGCGACTGGGGCTATAAGGGCCGAAAGGACCGCCTCCGGATGGGCCTGATGGCGATTAATCGTCTCAAACAGGGCTGCGCCGAAAAGATTTTAAAAGAGCGCCGGAGCGGCAGTTTTCAATCACTGAATGATTTCCTGATGCGCAATGATATCGATCTCGCCGATGCAATGCTGCTGACCAATGCGGGGTGTTTTGACGAACTTGAACCACATCTGAGCCACCGCGAAATCGCTTTTCGGGTGGCTGGTTTTTACCTGCAGGATAAAAATCGCCGACCCGTGACGGCAACGGTTACCCGACGGGCGCTGACGACTACTGAAAAGGCTGATCTTGAAACCGAGTCCTTCGGTTTTCCTCTCATTTACCATCCGCTCACACCTTATTTGCCGGTTTTGGCCGCAAAGATTCAAAAAGCTTGTGATCTGCAGCGCTTCATCGGTCGGCATATCTGCCTGGCAGGGGTTGCCATCACCCGCAAAGTCACCGCAACCCGGCAGCAGGATCCGATGGAATTCGTGACGTTTGAGGATGAGACCGCCGTTTTCGAATGCGTGATGTTTCCGGCGGTCTACAAAGAATACGGCGACTTGCTGAACTGGGAAACGCTGTTTGTGTTGCGCGGTCTGGTCGAGGAGGCTTTCGGTGTTGTAACGGTTACGATCGAAAAACTCGCCAGCCTGCCCAAAACCGTCCAAAAAATGCGGGCGCTGCAACCGGCGCGCCCGGCATCCTGAAGGCTTCCCCTGGCGATTAATTCAGAATACTTCCCGCAGTACTTTGGCCAGGTCGTTTAATTTGCAGGGTTTACGGATGACACCCCGGAAACCATACTGCTGATAGTTCTCCATGACATCATCACCGTAAAAACCGCTGGAAACAATGGCGGTTACATTCGGATCGAGCGTCCGGAGCTCCTTGATGGTCTCCTTGCCGCCCTTGGAACCCGGAATAATCAGATCGAGAATCACCAGTTTGAAAGGCTGGGCGGATTGCAGGCGATTCTTATACAATTCGATCGCCTGGACTCCGTCCTCAACAAATTCAACCGAATAACCGAGAAACTGCAACATATTGCCCATGACTTCGCGCACCTGCTTTTCGTCATCCATCACCAGTATCCGGCCTTCGCCAACGGGTTCGAGTGGAATGATATCGCTCTCATCGCTTTCTGCAGCTTGGGCCAACGGTAAAAAAATCACGAACCGGAAACCCGATTCACCGAAGGGTTCCGCGGTGATATGACCATTATGATTGCGGATGATATTGTACGCATTGGTCAGTTCAAATCCCATCCCATCCGCGTGTGAACCGATATCCGGATCGAAGATTTCGCGCAAATCCTGCCGGGGGCGACGGGCGCTTGGTAAAGCGAGGGTCAGTTTGATATAGTTGCCTTTGGTAAGCAGATAGGGATTATTGGCGTTGATATCAACCTGGTCGGATGCAATCCGGATCATTCCGTTGGCGGGCGTCAGCTGACGCATATAGACCAGCAGATTATTAAAGACATGATTAATCTGACCCGGATCAATGTTGATCCGCGAAATACTGGCGTTGAAGAAAAACTTCGATTCAAGGTTTGATCCGGCGAGCGTGATAGCAACGGCTTTTTTCAGTAAATCTTCAACCGAAGTCTCCTTTTTATTCGGCATACCGACATTGGAAAACGTCAGCAGTTGCTGGACCAGGTCTTTGGCTTTCATCGCGGCGTTCTCGGTATTTACCAGGCTTTCATAGATTCTATCACCCGGTTGAGCCAGCATTTTGGTAACCGCGATGTAGCCGACGATGACGGTCAGGATGTTATTGAACTCATTGGCAATGCCACCGGCCATTTTACCGATCGAATCAAGTTTATGAGCTTTAAACAGCTCCATTTCGATCCGCTTATGTTCAGTGATATCCTGACCCAGTTTGAAGAAAGCTTTGACACGCTGTTCCTCGTCAAAGTGAGGAACATAGGTCTCCTGAAAAATCCGTTCCTCTCCAACCGAATTATTCAGCCGGTATTCAACCGATGCCGGTTTCCCGCCGAGCACCATCTGGATGGGTGTGATAACCTGCTGATAGTAGCCATCCGAATAGACATCCGATATTTTTTTACCAATCAGATCCTCTTTGGTGAAACCATACCACTCGGCGTAAGATTTATTGACATAGAGAAATTTCTGGTCAGCACTGATATAGGCGATATGGGCAGGGATGCCATCCGTGACCAGTGAGATCAATTCCAGACTGTTGCGGTGCGCCTCTTCGGCTTTCTTACGACGGTTGATTTCTCGCTCGAGTTCGCGATTGGTTTTCAGCAGTCGTTCGGTGCGGATGCGGACCAATTCTTCGAGATGAAGACGATATTTGCGGTTTTCATCTTCGAGCCGCTTTTTCTCATCGTTCAGGGCTTTGACCTTGGCGGCGTTGGCGACCACCCGTTTGATGTCGTCGGATCGTACCGGTTTGGGCAAATAATCGAAGGCGCCCGCGCGTACCGCTTCAGCGGCGGTATTGACGGTTGGTTCGCCCGAAATGACGATGAATTCAATATCTTCATCCTGACCATGAATCCGGCGTAAAAAGTCCATGCCGTTGATTCGCGGCAGAATAATATCGGTGATGATAATGTCAAAGGTCTGTTGCTCGAGGCGTCGGAGGGCTTCCTCCACATTTTCAACGGCCACCACTTCATGACCGTCTTCCCTTAAAAATTCGCTTAGTGTTAAACGAATACTGCGTTCATCGTCGACAATCAGTACCCTGGTCATACGGGATTTCCCAATTCTTTGATTAACAATCCGAGATACACACGACCGACTTCAAGCGGTGCTTAATATAACCCATTTCTCGGAAAAATGCTCAAATTCAAACCAATTCGCCATAATTGGGACGAAATAAACGAGACCGCTGTGCGATGCACCGGTCCCGGATAATGTTAAGCGGAGAGAAATTTCAAATATTACCGGGCTCAAGCAGTTTATCAGCGATCTGATCGATCACCCGGTCTGATTCATACAGACCGGCCTGCACTTTCTGGCGGAGTTCGGTGATCTGTCCATCCTTTTGGGAAGGTGGCTCCTGGACATTGCCGGTGGTGGCTGCCGCAACGGGCTTGCCAGCGGGATAAGGTGGCGGTGTAGCCAGGTCGGCAACTATTTTCGAAACCACCGCTGGTTCGGAATAATAGCCTACATCGATACGCTGCTTGATTTCCTTCAGCGTCTCCTCATCGACGTTTGTGACCCGGCGGACCTCGTCCAGATAACGCGCCGCTTCGACGCTTTTCTGGTTCAACAGCTTCCCTGCCGTCGAGATGACCACACGGTCAACGCTCTCCTTGACGCCCTCGTTTTTGGTTATTTCTGAACTCTCCGACCTCTTTTCGGACACTTTCCGCGGATTGGTTTCGTGCTCGATTCGGCGGAAACGATCCGAATAGCCAATTCCGTTAATTTTTGAGGTCATGATGACTACTCCTGACGAATGTCGATGACTTTTGCCTTCTTTTCGTCTGTTAAAAAGCGTTTACTCCCTCTAATGCTATTATCGGCGATTTTGGAGATTTCTTTAGCGATTTCTTGTTTCCGGACTTTTACATAGTCGAAGAGCACCGCATCGATAGCTACCAGCGACTTGGCTACATTGGTCATGCGGCGCTGAAATTCGGTCATTTCGACGACTGATACGGCCATTTGACGGCGACGGATTTCAAGGCGTTTGAGTTCTTCAATCCAGCGCTGGCGGGTGTCAAGCAGATTCATCAGCGAATCGGTCGTCTGGGCATCGATATGGTCTACTACCTGGCGGGTTTCATCCAGGATCATGGCGAACATTTCGTATTCCTGTCGCAGCATTTCCTCGGCCGAATGAGTCTGGCGTGACATCCTTTACTCCTAGAAAATGATACCATTGGTGTATTGTTGGAAGAAATTCTGCTGGTTGGAAATCAGCAGCATCATTTCCTGCATACGGGTAAACTCACTGAAGAGCTGCTTCTCACGTTTGTACAGATATTCGTCCTGGGTTTTAATGCGACCCTCGAGATTCGTTACCTGCTGATCGACTACCTGCTTGCTGGTCGAAATGCTGCCGCCTGATTTGACCATATTGGTGACGTAGTTTTGCAGCTGAATCACGATCCCATCGGTGGAATTGTTGAACAGGTCCGAGACATAGCGCGAATTGGTTTTTAACGCCGTCTCAAGTTTATCGGCGTCCTTAATGTACAGCGAGCCATCACTCTTGGTAACAATTCCGATATCGAACAGACGATTGAAATTCGAATTCGAGACCCCGTTTATCCGGCCGGTGACAATTTTCCAGAGATCGGTTTTGATTCCGCGGTATTTGACGTCGTTGGCCAGCTCACCATACTTTCTCGTTTCAGCGTTGAAACCGGCATTATCCACCAGAAACCCGAGGATGTCATTGTAGCTGTCGATAAAACCACGGATTTCGTCCTTAACGCTGGAGGTGTCAGAATTCACGGTAATCGTTTCAGCGGTAGAAAAAGTATTCAATAGTTGCAGCGTCACTCCGCCAAGTGCATCCGAAATGGTGTTGGAGTTCCGGTAAAAAGTCAGTGAATCGATCGTGAATTTACTATTGAGCTGGCTGTTGGATGTGCCGGTACCCACCTCGGTCATGTAACCTCCGGCGGTTCCGGTGGATTGTATATCGGCGTTC
>Ga0163209_1001208_pt1 | contig 11309 bp, 11 predicted proteins | sample Kivu_160m_FD_113538 | JGI IMG/M metagenome (GOLD analysis project Ga0163209, IMG submission 113538) | Freshwater microbial communities from Lake Kivu, Western Province, Rwanda to study Microbial Dark Matter (Phase II) - Kivu_160m | ecosystem: Environmental > Aquatic > Freshwater > Lake ... | reverse complement strand
TTGACGACCGTGAAGGCACCGAAACCACCCTGGCCGGGCTGGCGTACGTCCGTCAGGCCGCGTTGCGCGCCGTGCCCGCGATACCGTTTAACCTGAATATCACCAATTTCGCGGGTCTGCGGGCGGTGGCCACCGGCGGCGATTTTATAATCCGCGTTGCGCCGCATGCTCCCCGGTTGATTGAAGTTGCCGGCATCAAATCGCCCGGTCTCTCGGCCGCGCCGGCCATCGCGGCGATGGTGGTTCGTCTGTTACAAGAGCAACAACCTGAACTTCGGCGGCGCACCGATTTCAATCCGCACCGACGGCCGGTTGTTCGTTTCGACCGCCTGCAAGCGGCCGACCGGCAGCGGTTGGTGACGGCCGATCCGCAATCGGCCCGAATTATCTGCCGCTGTGAAAATGTCACCGAGGCCGAAGTCATTGACGCCATCCACCGACCAGCCGGAGCGCGCACGCTGGACGGTGTTAAAAAACGGGTGCGCCCCGGCAGTGGCCGTTGTCAGGGCGGTTTCTGCATGCCGCGCGTGATTGAGATTCTGGCGCGCGAACTGCATTGCCGTCCGGAAGAGATTGTCAAAGATGACCCCGGCGCCTATATTCTGACCGGGCCGACCCGCAAATCCTGAATGACGCATCAATCCTGTCAACCCGCATCGCCCAATCCGTTACCCATGAGTGAATACGATCTGGTCGTCGTTGGCGGCGGTCCGGCCGGCCTGGCGGCAGCCATTGCCGCCCATCATCAAGGTGTCCGGCGAATCGTTGTGCTCGAACGCGAAAAAGAACTGGGCGGTATTCTGCAACAGTGTATCCACAACGGATTCGGTCTGTTTGTTTTCCGCGAAGAACTTACCGGACCCGAATACGCCGAACGCTTTATCCGCGAACTGCAAAGCGTCGGCATTACCTATCGCCTCGAAACCATGGTGTTGAACATCACTTCGCAGAGACTCATCGAGGCCGTCAGTCCCGGACACGGTTACGAACTGATCAGCGCCCGCGCCATTATCCTTGCCATGGGGTGCCGCGAGCGCAGCCGCGGCGCATTATCACTACCCGGGACACGGCCGGCCGGCATCTTTACCGCCGGAACCGCCCAGCGTCTGATCAATATCGAAGGCTACATGGTCGGTCGCCGAATAATTATTCTCGGTTCCGGCGACATCGGACTGATTATGGCGCGCCGCCTGACGCTCGAAGGCGCACGCGTCCTCGCGGTCGCGGAAATCCTGTCCTACTCAAGCGGTCTGACACGCAACATTGTTCAATGTCTGCACGATTACGATATCCCGCTATTGCTATCGCATACCATTTCCGCCATCCGCGGACGGCAGCGGGTCGAAGCAGTGGTTATTTCGCAGGTGGACGCGATGCGCCGACCCCTGCCCGGCACCGAAATCGAATACCCGTGCGACACCGTTCTGCTCTCCGTCGGTCTGATCCCGGAAAACGAACTGTCCCAGAAAGCCGGAGTCGCGCTTGATCCGCGCACCTCAGGACCGCAGGTCAATGAATCCATGCAAACCACGGTGACGGGCATTTTTGCGTGCGGCAACGTTGTCCATGTCCACGATCTGGTTGACTATGTGACCGAAGAAGGACAACGCGCCGGACGGGCGGCGGCCCGTTATCTGGCCGACCGGATGGTTTCAGGCGACCCCGTCATCCGGACTATCCCCGGCCCGGGCGTTCGTTACATTGTGCCTCATTGCATCTCCCCGCAGCGCCTTGACGGGGCCCTTCACCTGATGTTGCGGGTCGACAACCTTTACCGCAATGCTCGTCTGCGGATTGCTTCCGCCGGTCATATTCTGAAAGAAATCAGGCGTGAACTTCTGACGCCGGGTGAAATGGAACGCCTCAGACTGACCCCTGACGACCTGGTCGGAGCCGTCTCTGAGCAACTCACCATTTCGGTTATTCCGTATGAATCTAACCGCTGAGCGTTCCCTGATCTGTATCATTTGCCCCAAAGGGTGTCGCATCACCGCTGTGCGCGACGCGACTCACCCGCTGGGCTATCGCACCATCGGCAATATCTGTCAGCGCGGCGAAGAATACGCCATCGACGAAATTATCCACCCGGTGCGCATGCTGACAACCACCATCGCGACCCGCAACCTCCGGTTACCCCGGCTGCCGGTGCGTACCCGCGAACCCATTCCCAAACATTTACTCTCTGATGGGCTCGCCCTGCTCGCCGGTCTTGAAATCGATCACCCGGTACAAATGGGTGAGATCATCATTCCGGATCTGCTCGGTTCGGGCGTGGATGTAATCGCCAGCCGGAGCCTCGACTGAACGGGCCAATCCACCCGATACATCTCAAGCTGCTACGGTTTTAGATAGCTTTTTACGTCAACTCGAGGCGCTGGTTAACCCATGAGTTGGTCGTATAGGGCATACATAGCTTCGCGCAACTGCTCGGCAGTGCCGTTGTTTTCGATGACATGCGTCGCCAGCTCACGCTTGTCCTCTTCGGGCATTTGCAGCTGAATCCGGCGCAGAATATCTTCACGGGAAAGAGTGCCGCGCCGCATCGCCCGCGCGAGACGGATTTTGAAAGTCGTATAAATCAGGACGGTGTGATCCAGATGGCTGTCAAAACCCGATTCAAAAATCAATGGCGCATCTACAACCAGCAGACCGGTTTGGGAGGCCAGTTCTTCAGCCTTTTTTTCAAACGCCGCGATTACATGGGGATGCAGAATATTATTGAGCGTGGTTTGATGCTCTTCATTCAGAAAGGCCTGCTGGGCCAGCCTGCGGTTGTCAATCCGGTCATCGACAATTATCCCGGGGCCGAAAGCCGCGCTGATGGCATCCTGTACCTCAGCATTGGTTGATAAAATTTCTTTGGCGATATCGTCGGCATTAAAAATACAGGCGCCTTTCTCTCTGAGAAACTCACAGGCGGTACTCTTTCCGGCGCCAAGACCGCCTGTCACACCAACGGTAACCACGTTGCTTAACCTCCTAATTGCTGTTGTATGCGTTGATCGACATCGGCCGGTGTTCCGACGGCCTGAATTGTCTTTAGCAGTCCGGTGCTGGCATAATAGGCGCTCAGCGGAGCGGTCTGGCGTTCATATACCTGCAGGCGACGACGAATGGTGTCAGGATGATCATCCTCGCGCTGGAACAAAGCCCCACCGCAGTGATCACAACGGTCACCCGACCGCGGTGGATTGGAGAGCAGGTTGTAAACCGCCTGACAGTTCTTACAGGTGCGGCGGGCCGCCAGTCGCTCGATGATCAATGCCTGATCGGCTTCGAGCTGCAGTACGGCATCGAGACGGGTCTGATGATGCGCGAACAGTTGCGTCAACCCTTCCGCCTGCGGAATCGTACGCGGGAAACCATCGAGGATAAATCCGGACAGTGGTTGCGCGCCGAACAGTACCTCTCCGATAATCCCCAGCATGACGTCATCGGGCACCAGTTCGCCTCTGTTCATGAAGGTCTGCGCGCGCGTTCCCAGTGGCGTTTGCTCACGGATCGCCTGGCGCAGAATATCGCCGGTTGAAATCTGGGGAACACCATAACGCTCGGCCAGCAATTGCGCCTGAGTTCCCTTGCCCACCCCGGGCGGTCCCAGCAGAATCAGTTTCATGCATCTCTCCTTGCAGTTGATTGAAACATGGTATCGTCTTACAACAGGATACCCGCGATCGCCGCCGTAATCCAGGAAGCAATAGCGCCGCCGAACATCGCCTTGAGTCCGATTCTGGATAACTCAGACCGGCGCTGCGGCACCAGCGCGCCAATGCCACCAATCTGAATGCCGATCGAGGCAAAATTGGCAAATCCGCACAACGCGTAAGTCGCTATGACGATGGATTTTTCATCCAGCGCCCGGTTATTGATCAGCTCGGCCAGTGTCCCGTAGGCGACAAATTCGGTCAGCGTCAACTTGATCCCCAGCAGGTTGCCAACCTCACCGGCAAATTGCCAGGAGACACCCATCAGCCAGGCCAAAGGCCGCAACAGCGTTCCGAATAGGGTCTTCAGGCTGCCCGGAAAAATGCCTCCGTATTCACCTTTGACGGGAGTCATGTTGCTGACAAATTCATAGGCGGAATAGCTGCCGCCGAGCAAGCGACCGTCAATCAACCGGTCCAATATGGACAGAATCGAATCGATCAACCCGATCAGGGCGATGAAGGCAATCAGCATCGCGCCGACATTGACGGCCAGTTTAAGCCCGTCGGTAACCCCCCGCGAGGCTGCATCGAGCAGGTTGGTGGACTGGACGATATCGTGAGGAATTTCCACATTGCCGGCGGTTTTGGACAGCTGCGTTTCCGGAAAAATTAGTTTGGCGACCACCAGCGCCGCCGGCGCCGACATCACACTGGCGGCGATCAGATGACCGGCGTTGATGCCCATGGCGATATAGCCCGCCAGCACACCGCCTGCGATGGTGGCAAAACCACCGACCATTATGGTCAGTAATTCCGATAGTGTCATATCGTTCAGAAAAGGTCGCACCAGCAGGGGGGCTTCGGTCTGGCCGATGAAGATATTGGCCGCGCAGGAGAGTGTTTCCGCACCGCTGGTACCCATCGTCCATTGCATGAAACGCGCAATCGCCTGGATAATCACCTGCATCACACCCAGATGGTACAATATCGACATGAAGCAGGCGAAAAAAATGATCACCGGCAATACGGTAAAACCAAACTGAAACCCAAATCCCGGCCAACCCGCCCCATTCGTGAAAAAATAGCGCTTCACCGCCAGGTTGCCGAACAGGAATTCCGCCCCCACATCGGTCAGCGCCAGAAATTTTTCAACTTTGTGGCTGATGAATGCAAATACGGCCCGCCCGGTAATAGCGTGGGTGAACAAATGCGTAAAGCCGGTTGTCAGCATTCCCGCAGCCAGTATTTTCTGGGCCGGGTAATAGCGCAACGCGGCTTTTACCACGATAGCGGCAATTAAAACCCAAAAAAGCGGGCCGAGCATCTGAAACCGATCCAGCAACCAACCGGCGGCGATCGTAGCGGCCATTAAAGCAACAGCCAGCGCCATACGGCCGATCCGGCCGGCGATCTCATCATTGAACAGATAGATGACAATCATCGCCAGCAAGACCAGCATGGCTGCATAAGACAGGGTTTCACGACCGAGCAGGATCGCTGCAAACAGCAGCTGCAGCAGCAAACCCCAAACCAGGGTTCGCCAGGGAATGATCCGGCGATTATTGGACATCAGGTAGGCGATACCCAGCAGAGCAAAAATTCCGAGCAGACCGACAATTCGCATGCTATCCTCGGGGTTTGGGAGTTAGACGCATCAGGGCCGCTTCCATCGGTTGACTTATTCTTCGGGCGGTTCGAAGCAACTGCGACAACGGGCCTCGTAGAGATCGGTTGCGCCCAGCAGAACCCGCTCGGTGGATTTGGAAATCCGCTGGGTGTAATTGGCCGGATTGCCGCATTTCATACAGATGGCCAGCGTCTTGGTAATATATTCGGCTTCGGCCAGCAGCTGCGGGATGGGTTCAAATGGAATCCCGCGGTAATCTTTATCGAGCCCGGCGACGATCACGCGCCGTCCCTGGGCGGCCAGCTGCCGGCAAACATCGACGAGCGTCATGTCAAAGAACTGGGCTTCGTCAATGCCCAGCACCTGCGCTTCGGCGGCATGGTCAAGAATGTCACGCGCCGCGGCGACGCTGCGCGAAGGAATGCGCTGCTGGTTGTGTGAAACCAGATGATCATCACTGTAGCGAAGATCGATCCGGGGTTTGAAGATTTCAACTTTTTGGCGGGCAATCTGCGCGCGCCGCAGACGGCGGATGAGCTCTTCGGTTTTACCCGAAAACATGCTGCCGCAGATGACTTCAATCCAGCCGCCCGGCTGACCGGATAAAGCGACGACTTCCTGGATACCGAGCGGGGCGCTGCGATGGGGATAATGGATCATGGCTGACGACTCACGGTTTGACAGAGACGGTTTGATCAGATAACTGCTGCACCAGGGAGTGCACCTTGGTCTTGAGCAAATCAACGGCGACGCGGTTATGACCGCCTTCCGGAATGATAATATCGGCGTATTGTTTGGAAGGCTCGATAAACTGCTCGTGCATCGGGCGGACAGTATCCAGATATTGCTGGATAATCGAATCCACCGAACGGCCGCGATCGCGGATATCACGCCGCAGACGGCGGATAAAGCGGATATCGGGGGCGGTCTCAATGTAAATTTTGATATCCATCATCTCCCGCAATCCGGGATCAAAAAGCACCATGATGCCCTCCAGAACCACGATTTTGTGTCCTGAAACCGCCAGCGTGCGGTCCTTGCGGCGGGTGTGGGTCGTGTAGTCGTAGACGGGCACCTGAACGGTTTTACCTTCCAGCAGCATAGCGATTTGCGATTTCATCAGCCCGAAATCAAAGGCTTCGGGATGGTCAAAATTATGATGATTGCGTACACCGGTGGGCAGATGCTCAAGGTCAAAATAATAGGAATCCTGCTCGATGATCACCACCTGGTCGAGGCTGAAGTCTTTGACGATATTTTTAGCCATCGAGGTTTTACCTGAGCCGGAACCGCCTGCCACGCCAATCAGGATCGAATTTTTCATGAATGCCGATACTCCTTGAGAATGCGGTTATCGAATGGTTCGGGAAGCAACTCGCCGGAATTCAGAATCCGGAAATGTTCCTCATCACTGAAGATATAAACCGGAATCGCCCCGCAAATGTCCCAGATGATCTGCCGGCAGGCGCCGCAAGGAGTCGCGCCATTGGGAGAATAAACGCCGATTGCAAGGAAACGCCGTTCTCCGGTCACGATCGCGGCCGCCAGAGCGTTGCGCTCGGCGCATACAGTCAGACCGTACGAACTGGATTCCATATTGCATCCGGTAAAATACTGTCCACCGGCGGTCAGCACCACCGCCCCAACCGGATATCCGGAATGCGGCGAAAAGGAGTTGTGGGCCGCCGCCCGGGCTTTGTCTTTCAGGACTCCCGGTTCAATACCTTCCATAAACGCTTCCTTTCGTATGGTCGCATGGCTAATAATAGGATAATGCCAACTAAAAATCCACCAATATGTGCGAACCAGGCCACGCCGCCGCTTTGAGCCATGTTCAGGCTGTTCATGGCATTTGACAGTTGAATCAAAAACCAGAAACCGAGCAGATAAACGGCCGGAATCCAGACGCGCCGGATATAGATAAAGAAAAAAAGCAGCACCTGGATGCGGGCGCGGGGATAACGCAGCAGATAGGCGCCGAGAATACCCGAAACGGCGCCGCTGGCCCCGAGCACGGGAATGGGTGACGTGGAATCGATGAGCACCTGCAGCAGGGCCGCTCCCAAACCGGCCAGGAGATAAAACACGACGAAATTGAACGCTCCCAGCTCATTCTCGATATTATCCCCGAAAATCCAGAGATAGAGCATATTACCGGTCAGATGCATCAGATTGGCGTGCATAAACATCGAACTCAACAGCATTCTGAAGGGATGAACCAGACCGCTGCGGAACAGCTGCGCCGGAATCAGGCTGTTGGCGATCAGCCAATCACGATAGGATTCCGGCGGCAACAACCGGCCATAACCGAAAAGGATCACATTCAGGCCGATCAGTCCGAGCGTCACCCAGGGAAACCGCAATCGAATGGCCGAATCACGCAGCGGAAAGATCATTCAGGGCCGATCCGTTAAAATGGTGAAACGGCTGAGTTGACGGGCGGTATTGCCGGCCTGGTCGACCGCAGTGATTTCCATGGTATGGTCGCCCGGAGACAGCGCTTCGGTAAGGAAAAAACGGACATAGTGCTGGACACCGTGGTACTCCGCGATCAACAGCCGGTCGTCCAGTTTCATCTGAATCGAACGATCATCGCGCAAACCCGACAGGTCATCTTTGACGGAGGCTTTCAGCTGCGTCACATCGGCTGCGCGGAAACGCCCGCCATTTCCGGGAAAAAGATCCGTTATCAATGGAGGCGTTTCATCCTGCAATAAACCAAATATACCCAGTTGATCTGTGCGCGCATTGACGCGGCCGGAGGCGGATGAATCATCCATGCCGGCCAGGCTCCATTTATCTTCGCTCCATTGATAAATACCGGCACGTTTGGTCGAATCCGGGCGGGTCGGGGTTTTGAATGAAAGCGTGATTTTACGCGCCAGAGGCTGGGACAGCGGATTGATGCGATAGGCTGGCCCGAGCGCTTTGCCACCGGCAACCGGCGGCGCCGGCAGCGGATCTATCCAGCACACCAGCGTGTCAAAGACGCTCCCAACCGGCCAATGCACGACCAGCGCCGAATCAGCCGTAGCACTCATGGCGGCCCGGCGTGGTTTGATAGCGGTCATTCGGAGGGTTTGGCGCTGAATCAGATGGGGCTCGCCCGGCAGACGCACTTCGAAAGCCAGCGCGTGATCCCAGATGTCGCGCGCCAGCGGCGTAACCATCCACTCCGTACCCGTGGTACGAATAAGCGGCAAAGAGTATAAATCATCATGCGTCTGCAGATAAAACTGAATCTCTCCGACCGGTGCTTCCCGGAATCGTATTTGACCCATCATTGAGCGGGGATAGTGGATCCAGGTCACCTGGGGTTCAGGCAGCGGGCGCTGGGCCGGAGGCGAGGGATTCACATAAACCGGCTGAATGGCATTCCCTTTGGCCGCCAAGGCGTTGATCTCCAGCCATTCATCCCCCGGTTGCGGCCAGTCGGTAAACAGCGTGATGGTTGAACTGTCCAGCCGCGCGATAGTCAGCCCGGCCGCGCGGCTCTCGAAACCGTAGCGATTGATCCAGCGGCCGCTCAGTTCCGGCCGGATGTCGCCGCCGTTAATCAGCAAATCGATCTTCAGACGCGCGTCAGCGACGCCATGCCCTGACAAGGTCAGAACCGGAAATGATTCGACCGACTGAATCGGAAACCGCAGCGTTGCGGTATTGCCATTGTGGTCAGACACGTCAATTTGCGCCGTGTGGCGGCCGGTGGTTAAATCCAGCCAACCGTTGTGACTGGTTTTATAGAAGGGCAGCGGTGGCACCGAGTCCAAACGCCAGAGCCGGTTGAAGTGACCGTTGCCTTCCTGCCGCAGCTGATAGTCGCGATCGAGCGATATCAGCCCGGTCTCAGCAAAGTCGAAGGTATCATAAACGGCTCTGAACAGGACAAGTGAATCGACCGTCAGGGTGATACGATAAGGGGCATATTTATTGGGCAGCCCGCGCACTGTATCGTAGGTCTTGACGCTGATACCCACGATCCCGCAAACCTCCACGGAATCGGTCAACGCAAACTGTTTGCGGGCCTGATAATGGGCGGGAAAGATGCGGATCAGGCTGCTGCCGTTGATACGGCTGTCGGGCGTCAGCGGAGTAAACGCCACGGCGCTGATGGTGGGGATGGTTTGATCGTCGATTTTCAGATTGGTGTTAAGCGGATTGAATGGCCGGTTGGCGGCGTCCCGGATTTCGAAATGAAGATGCGGATGGAGCGTTCCGGTATCGCCGCTGTAGGCGATGATTTCACCCCTTCGCACCGGCAACTGGCGGGGATTGAAATAGATATCGGCGCTGTAGCGCTGCCGGCGTTGCTGCTCTGCGCGTAAATGGGGCACAATCCGGTCGCCGAAGCGGTCAAGATGGCCATAGACAGCCAGATTGCCGTCGTCAAGCTTCAAATAGACCGCCTTGCCATAGCCATAGGGCGAGGTCAGCACGCGCCAGATGTAACCATCGGCTGTTGCATAGACCGGATAGCCGCAGCGGTAATTGGTTTTGATGTCGATTCCCGAATGGAAATGTCCGGGACGGTATTCACCAAAAGTTGACGTCAGATATCGTCCGGTATTGATTGGCCAGATATAATTTTGACTATACGCGCTTGACAGGAGTGCCGCCAGACCGCCGGTAATGAACAGAAGAAATCGCAACATGATCAAAGGGCTGTTACTTTAAAAATCGCGGGAATATAAGGAAATCGCCGGGTCATATTCAATGGTTATATTCGCGTCAACTCCCGGTCACCTGCGGAGAATTGAAAACGACTGTGCGATTGCGCCCGGAACGCTTGGCTTCATAGAGCGCCTTGTCGACGGCGGCAACGAGCGCTTCGGGAGTTTTCATCTGCTCGGCCAGATATTCGGCCACACCGAGTGAAACGGTAATTGAAACCGGCCCTGCGGTCGTCGGAACCGGTTTTGCGGCGATGAACTTGCGTAGTTTCTCCGCCACCCGAAAAGCCGCATCGCCGGCCGTTTCCGGCAACAAAATGACAAATTCTTCGCCGCCGTAACGGGCGGATATATCATGTGAACGCATTCGTGTGCGCAGGGACAGTCCGATGAAACGCAGAATTTCATCGCCGATCTGATGACCATAGGTATCGTTGACCCGTTTGAAAAAATCGATATCCAGCATGAGTCCGCAGAGCGGCGAATGATAGCGGCGGGCGCGGGCGGTCTCCTGAACCAGCAGCAGGTCAAAATTGCGGCGGTTGTTGATTCCGGTGAGTGAATCGGTAACCGACAGCGATTCAAGCAGCGCATTGGCTTCTACCAGGGCTTTGGTACGCTCACGCACCTTGCTGTCAAGCAGATTGTTGAGTTCTTCGAGCTCGTTGCGGGTGGTCTGGAGCTCATCGACCGCCATTTTGAGATGCTGCTCGCGTGACTCGAACATATTAAACAGACGATCGAGGACAACCGCCAGCTGTCGCAGCTTGGGCGGATTGCCGACACGCATAAACGCTTCGAAGCGCGGCGTTTTGAAATCACCATTGGTGAGACGCTCAATCAGGGCAATCAAGTCTTCAAATTGCTTGGGGTCGACAGTTTCCATGAACCGGTCCTTGGGATTTGGTTGAGGGTTTAGGGGATTCATTCACCAAAGGAACAAAACGCACCGGCAGCAGCTTGTGTTTTTCGAGCGAGTGGCGGTGTTTACGGATCAGCATCAGGTTTTGCGACCAGCTCTGCGAACCGACCGGAATAATCAGCGTGCCGTTGTCGGCCAGCTGGGCAATCAGGGTGCGCGGAATATCCGGGCTGGCGGCCGTGACGATAATATGCGAGAAAGGAGCGGCCTCGGGCCAGCCTTTACGACCATTGGCGATCTGGAAACGGATATTCGTATAACCAAGGCTGGTCAGCACCTCACGGGCCTGCTGACCGAGCTCGGGGATGACTTCGATCGTATAGACTTCGCGGGCAATCTCGGCCAGCACGGCGGTCTGATATCCGCAACCGGTGCCGATTTCAAGTATCCGCGCGTCGGGCGTGCATTCCAGGGAGGCCGTCATGAAGGCGACGACATAGGGC
>Ga0163209_1001206_pt1 | contig 11318 bp, 12 predicted proteins | sample Kivu_160m_FD_113538 | JGI IMG/M metagenome (GOLD analysis project Ga0163209, IMG submission 113538) | Freshwater microbial communities from Lake Kivu, Western Province, Rwanda to study Microbial Dark Matter (Phase II) - Kivu_160m | ecosystem: Environmental > Aquatic > Freshwater > Lake ... | reverse complement strand
TGGTTGTTCCGACATGCACCTAGAATAGCATCAATCATCAAGACACCGTCAATATGACACTTTCGCTGTGGCATTACCCTATGACATTATCGCTGTGGCTCCACAATCCGGTAGCGCCTGCCTTGACACCGGGTACGCGTCGGCTAGAATCTCTGACCGTGAGAGAGGGCAGTCTTAGCCTGAATGCGAGAGTGATAATACTCAAAATCTGTCCGCAGAAAGGAAGCGACCCCGGTCAATGATCCCGAGCCGCAAGTCCAAAGCCGTCGGCCTGTTTTCGGGCGGGCTCGACAGCATACTGGCCACAAAGTTGATAACCGAGCAGGGCGTGACGGTTGTCGCGCTCCATTTCAAGCTGCCGTTCGGTGTGCCGGGACGCGAGCCGACTGAGGAGAAGCTGTCAAAGATGTCGGGACTCGTCGGTGCGAGCTTGATGACACTTGAGGCCGACGAAGCCTATCTGCAACTGATTAAGACCCCCCAATACGGATATGTGAAGCAGCTGGCACCATGCATCGATTGCGTTGTCAGCATGCTCACCAAGGCCAAAGAGCTGGCCAAGGAGATCAAGGCCGATTTCGTTTTCACCGGCGAGGTCGTGGGCCAGCGGGCGATCTGCCAGAACAAGCGATCACTGAAACAGATCGAGAAGGCGGTCGGACTCGAGGGTAGACTGCTCCGGCCGCTGTCGGCCAAACTGCTCGATCCTACCATACCGGAACTGACCGGACTCGTGCGGCGGGAACGGCTGCTGGACCTGAGGGGTCGCAGCCGCCGTCGGCAGATACGTCTGGCCCACGAGTTCGGGATATTCGACTACCCGATTCCCGGCACAGGGTGCATGCTGCTGGACAAGAACTTCGCGGCCCGGACGCGCGATGCCATCCAACAGGACCAACTGGCGCTGCCTGAGATTGAGCTGCTGAAGTACGGCCGCCACTTCCGGCTGGACAGCGGTGCGAAGGTGGTCGTTGGCCGGAACGAGTCCGAAAACAAGCGACTGGATGAGCTGGCGCGCGAGGACGACGTTCTCTGCAAGCCGGTCGAGGTCATGGGCCCGGTGACCATTCTTCGCTCAAAGAAGAAGACGAAGAAGGACATCGAAATCGCAGCCCGGATATCCGCGCGCTATTCCGATGCCCCGGCCGGTAAGCCGGTGAAGCTGGAATGCGCGGGCAAGGCGCTGTCGGTGAAGCCCTACAAGGACGAGGACTTCGCGGCCTGGCGTGTCCGGGTTGAGGAAACGAAGCCGGCTGAACCGGCACCGAAGCCAGCAGCAGAGGCACCCAAGAAACATCGCGGCAAGACAGCCGAGTGACCCGGGGCGGTGGACCGAGCCGGCCCGTTCAGACGAGACAATCGCCGACAGAGAAATGAGAGGCTAGCATGACTGATGAGACCAGGACGAAGATACGCGAGACGCTGGACAAGGAGATAAGGCCGAATCTGCAGGCAGACGGCGGCGATGTCGAGTTGGTCGATGTCGGCGACGACGGTGTGGTTCGGCTCAGGCTGACCGGCGCCTGCTCCGGTTGTCCTTTCTCGGCGATGACACTGGCCGTCGGTGTCGAGCAGCGACTCAAGGCCGCGGTGCCGGAAGTAACCAAAGTCCAGCCCGTGCCGTGAGGCAGTGCGCTCGGAGCGCGCAAGCACAAAGGCCGAAGTGCAAATGACGAAGTGCGACCGAGCCGTTCCGGTCACGAAATTCACAACCAAGAACCGTCAATCTGAAGTGTCCTAGGGCCAGGGCAATCCTTCGAGGAAACTCTGGCGGTAGGCTGTGCTGTAGGGCAGCAGGTAGGCAGCGGTCGTGAAGAACCCGACCCTGCGCGGCCTGCGGGCCAGGCGGTCGACGATAGACTCCATCGAGTAGAAGCAGTTCTTCAGCCATGCCGGCTCGGTCGAAGTGACCATCGGGCGATAGACGACGGGCGCCAGGCTGCCGTCCGGTCGCAGGAAGCGTGGCTCGATGAAGTCGAGGTCAATCTGCCGGAGGAGCGACGCAATCTTGTTGTAGTCGGTCGGCTGACTCGGCTCCAGCGGCATTACCAGTCTTGCACCCACGAGCATCTTGCTGGCCTGCAGCGACTTCACCCGACGATACAACTCGTGCAGCAGTCGGTGGTTGCCGGTGGCACGATGGAGCCGGCCGAGCAGGAACGATTCGTTTAGAAAGACCACTTTGGCGCCGGCTTTGGCGAGGAGGCGGATGAGCCGGGGCTGGTCAAACAGGCGGTCCGACGCATTGACGACCCACTGTCGATGATAGTTGCGGAGCCGGCTGAAGACCTGCATGTAGTAGTCCGGCAGGGCAGCGACATCTTCGTCCAGCAGATGAATGCGCTTGCGCGGCAGGTCAATCACCTCGCCGATGATCTCATCGGGAGTGCGTACCAGCGTGTTGCTGCCGTAGTAGAGGTGCTCCGGACAGAGCGGCTTGACCAGTTCGGGGCAGAAGCAGCCGCGTACGAACTGGATGGTTTGACGACCGGAGTCCATCTCCACGTTGAGTTTGACTTCACGCGGGACGACGTAGCCGGGTCGGTCGGACGCGACGTAGAGCGGCTGCAGCTGCCCGGATTCTGCGTCCGTACGCAGCCGGGGCCAGACGTCGGTGATGTCGCCGACCACCCGGGGTCTGCACCATGCCGGCGCCGAATCGCGCCAGGCCGTCACCTGCGGTCCGAAGAACACCGGCGCACACCCATTGCCGGACCAGCTGTGCAGCAGCTCCCGGGCGCGTTCGTCCTGTCCCAACCCGACATGAATCAGGCAGAGCCCGCCGGTGGCCGGTTTGACCGAGTCAACCCGTTCGTCAACGTAGCGCAGGTCGTCGTTGGACTCGAGCAGTGCGGCCAGGCGCATGACCTCGATGTTGGGTTGCATGAACAGCCGGGCTCCCTTGGGCGGGTGGCCCTTGATGAAGCGCTGGGGTTCGTCGGCCAGCGCGACGGCCAGGATGTTCACCGGCGAATCAGCTTCAGTATGTCGTTGAAGATCGTGAACAGCACGAGCGCCCCAATCATCGCCCAGCCGACGCCCGCGGCCCAGTTAAGTTCTCTCTCCGTGAGATTCCGTCGGCGGATACCGGCGATGCAGTCAAGGACAATCCGACCGCCGTCGAGCACCGGCACGGGCAGCAGGTTGACGACAAACAGGTTGATGGAGAGAATCGCGAACAACAGCAGGAAATAGTCCCAGCCCCAGCTGGCTCCCTCGTAGGCGATCCGCGCAACCATAATCGGCCCGCCGAGTGCCCGCCGGGCGAAGTGCTTCACCGTGATCGACTTGTAGAGCACGACGTAGGTCTGGACGGTTACGGCGCCGGCCCTGACGGCTGCTTCGCCGACGGCCTGCGGCAGACTCAGCTTGCGATGCGGCACCCGGGCGGTGATGCCGATGCCGCCGCCCCGCTGGCCGAGGAGCCTTTCCTCATCTGATGCCACGTTGACAGTTTTGCGCATCGTCTGACCCGCGCGTTGCCAGACGATGGGAACGGTCTCGCCGCCCCGTGAGTAGACCGCGTCGGCGAAGTCCGCCCACTCCCGGATCGGAAGGGCGGCGAACTCGATGATAGAGTCGCCGGGCCGGAGGCCGATCCTGCTTGCCGGGCCGTCTTTCCGGACATTGCCGACGACGGCCGCGATGTGCGGGGTCATGTACCAGTCGGTGCTGACCTGGATCCCGGCGAGATTGACCTTCGCGCCGGTCTCCGGATCGGTAGTGGTGGAGTCACGCAGTGTGTCGGTGTGGACAACCCCGTCGTGACGCCACGACAACTCGTAGGGTCCCGAGGTCTGTTTCCGCACCAGTTCGGTGAAGTGCGACCAGCTTCGTACCGTTGTTCCGGCAACGGCGACAATGGTGTCGCCGGGTGCAATGGTGGTGGTTGCGGCCGGCGTGCCGGGAATGACGGCACCGACCACTTCCGGAATCAGCGAGTCAACGTAGCCGGTCGGCACTGACATTGGTACGTCGAGCCGCGTGCCGCCGCGCCGTACTGATACGGTGACCTGCCGGCCCGCGTCCTTTGCGATTCTGGTGTCGAAGGCATCAAAGGACGGTATGGTTTCCCCATTGACGGCAACGACCGTGTCGCCGGGGCGAAGGCCGGCGACGAATGCGGCCGAGTTCTTGTCCAGGGATATGACCGGAGCGGTGTATTGCTGACCGAAGCCCGCGAAGAGCACCAGCAGAATGAGGAAGCCGAGCACGAGGTTCGATACCGGTCCCGCAGCGATGACCGCGACTTTGACGCCCAGCGGCTTGTCCATGTACCCGCCGCTCGGGGCCGGGACCGCGTTCTCCGGCTTGGGCCCGGCCTTCTCCTCTTCGCCGACCATCTTGATGAATCCGCCCAGTGGAATGGCGGACAACCGGTACTCGGTTTCACCGATCTTCTTCTTGAGTATGACCGGGCCGAAGCCGACCGAGAAGACCTCGACCGGTATGTGTGAGAGCTTGGCCGCGACCAGGTGTCCAAACTCGTGGAAGATTATCAGTATCCCGATGAACAGAACGACCAGGACGATTGAGGAAAACATGCTATTCCTTTCGACGCTGCGGACGGCCCGCGAGTGCCGTCACCGCCTCCAGCGCCTGCGTGGTTGCCTGCGATTCGATGCGCAGCAGCCGTCCGATCGAAAGATGGTGGATGGGGGACGAGGAACGAGGGATGCCGGTGAGCACCCGGGCGATGACCTCTGGGATATCTCCGAAAGCGATCCGGTCGTCCATGAAGGCATCGACTGCGACCTGGTTGGCGGCGTTGAGTGAGCAGGTGGCTGCCGGGCCGGCTTCGAGTGCGCGGTAGGCGAGTTTGAGGCAGGGGAAACGGTCATGGTCGACGGCGTGGAACTCGAGCCGGCCAATGGCGGCGAGGTCGAGTGTCCGGGTCAGCAATGGCGTCCGGTCCGGCCAGGTCAGCGCGTACTGGATTGGCAGCCGCATGTCCGGGGTGGAGAGTTGGGCCAGAACCGAGCCGTCGCGGAACTCGACCAGCGAGTGGACAATCGACTGCGGGTGGATAACCGGCTCGACTTGTTCAGGTCGGAGACCGAACAGCCGGCAGGTCTCGATGACCTCAAGGCCCTTGTTCATCAGGGTGGCTGAGTCCACCGTGATTTTGCGCCCCATCGACCAGGTCGGATGCTTCAGCACATCGGCGAGACGGGCCTTTGCGGGTAGGCCTTTCCGCCAGAACGGACCGCCCGAGGCTGTCAGTATGACTCGTTTGACTGTGGACGTGTCCAGGTCCGGACCCTGTCCTTTGTCCTCTGTCCTTTGTCCTTTTCCTGACAGGCACTGCTGGATTGCCGACAATTCGGAGTCGATGGGGAGGACCATGCCGCCGCGTCGGCGCGCCAGCCGCATCACGGGTTCGCCGTAGCCAACGAGAATTTCCTTGGTGGCGAGAGCCACCCGCTTGCCGACGTCGAGCGCGGCGACGACGGCGAGCAGCCCGGCAGTGCCGGACATGGCCATGACCACAATGTCGGTCGAGCGGGCCGCCGCCGCATCAATCAGGGCGGCCGGGCCCCATCGGACTTCGGTTCGAGGACCAAGTTCCTTGCGCGCGGATGCACAGGCGTCGTGGTCGCTCAGGATCACCTGCGCCGGCCGGAACTCGCGGGCCTGCCCGCACAACCGGCGGACCGAGCGGTTGGCTGCCAGTACGCTAACTTCGAATCGGTCGGGCAGGTGCCGGACTACGTCGAGGACCGAACGGCCGATCGAGCCGGTCGACCCGAACAGGGCGATGCGCCGGCGCCTCACGTCAGCGCCTGCATCACAATCAGGTCATCGGGCGTAGTCAGCTTGATGTTCGTGCGAGGTCCGGGAATCCAGAGCGGATGAACGCCCTGTCGCTCGACGAGCTCGCAGTCGTCCGTTACCTGCACGTGGTCGCGCTGGGCAGCCGCGTGGGCCCGGCGCAGCAGGTCGAGACTGAAGAACTGCGGGGTCTGCACGGCGATCAGATTCCGGCGGTCAACCGTGGCCAGCAGGTCTCTGCCTTTGGTTCGCTTGAGCGTGTCGGTCACCGGGTAGCCGTAGGTCGCAGCCCCGCGCTTCCGGCAGACTCGGAAGCCCTTGACCAGCATTCCGGCGTGAATGAGCGGCCGGACGGCGTCGTGCACAGCCACAAAGCCCTGCTCCGGCAGGGACGCAAGCCCGGCTCGCACCGAGTCGGCGCGCGTGCAGCCTCCGGCCACGACCCCGATCAACCGCCGGACACCGTGTATGCTCAGCATGTGCCGGACGACGGCGAGGCGGCGGGGCGGCGCAACCACGACGAATCCCAGGACTTGGCGGCAGCGTTCGAATGCCCGGACGCTGTGAACCAGAATCGGCCGGCCCGCGAGCTGGGCGAACTGCTTGTAGCCGCCATAGCGCTGGCCCCGGCCACCGGCCACAATCAGACCGTAGCACGGACCCGGTGTTCGGGGGGCGGGGCGACCAACGGACCGAGACCTCGGAACTGCGTCTCTCCGTTCCTTCGTTACCCTGACTCTGCGTTTCTTCATCCCGTCGGCGGCCTGAAGTAGTCTATCTTCATCGCCTGGCGTACCAGCGCCATGGTTGCGGCGCCTTCCTCGCAGGCGCGGGCGGTGCCCTGCTTCAGGATATCCCAGACCGTGTCCGGGCTCTTTTCAAAGACCGCTCGGCGCTCACGGATCGGGGCAAGGAACCGGTTGAGAATGTCAATGAGCAGCTTCTTGCAGGCCACGCAGCCGATGGTGCCGGCTTTGCAGCGTTCCTCGATGTCGGGCTTGCCCTCAGGGTTGAAGGCCCGGTGATATGCATAGACCACGCACACGTCAGGGTGGCCCTTGTCGGTGGGGTGAATCCGCGCCGGGTCGGTCAGCGCGGTCGAGACCTTCTTCTTGACCAGCTCAGGCGGGTCGGAAAGGAAAATAGCATTACCCAGGCTCTTCGACATCTTGGCGTTGCCGTCAAGGCCGATCAGCTTCGGTTCCAGCATGCCGTCGGGCTCGACCAGTACCTCGGCGTACAGGGCATTGAACTTACGGACAATCTTCCGGGTCTGCTCAAGATGCGGAGCCTGGTCCTCGCCGACCGGGACCAGGTGGGCCCGGCAGAACGTGATGTCCGCGGCCTGGCTGACCGGGTAGGAAAGGAACCCGAGCGGCATCGACTCGCCGAAGTTGTACTGGGCGGCCTCGGTCTTGATGGTCGGGTTATGGGAGAGTTGCTGCACCGTAACCAGGTTCGAATAGACGACGGTCAGCTCCGCTATCTGCGGCACCATCGACTGGATGAAGAGCGTCGCCTTGGCCGGGTCGAGGCCGCAGGCAAGATTGTCCATGGCCACGTTCAACACGTCCTGGTGGAGCTTCTCCGGATGGTCGAAATGGGTCGTCAGCATTTGGACGTCGGCAAGGATGATGAAAGTGTCGTACTCATCCTGCAACTTCACCCGGTTGGCCACCGAACCGACATAATGGCCCAAGTGCAGGGGCCCGGTCGGGCGGTCGCCGGTCAGAATCCGCTTCTTTGACATTGGGCGGATTATAGCCCGCGGTCAGGGCCAATCAAGCAAAGCGCAGGCAAGGCGGAGAATCAGAGCGAAGGGGAAAGGCCGGAAGCGTTCAGCTGACTGGTCGTCGCCGGACGGAGGGGAGAAGTCGGGGTCCGGTAGGTTGTGGACTAGCGCACCACCAGGACCTTGCGGACCGCGATGACGTCGGCAGCGGCGTACCGGCAGAAGTAGACACCTTCCGGTACGAGGCGTCCGCAGTCGTCCTCACGATTCCACGTCGCTGTGGCTGTCCCGTTGGCGTCGGCAGTGCAGCCCAGCGAGCGGACCACGTTGCCGGCCGCGTCGTGGATGTCGACCGCCGCCCTTCCGGTGCCGACAGGCCGAAGCCTGACCGTCATCTGTCCGGTCACCAGGCCGGGACTGACGGACAAGCGCGGCCGACGCTCGGCCGCGGGCTCTGATTCCTCGACGCCGGGGTCTCTTAGGAACATCACCCTGGACGACGGGATGCTGAACCTGACGAAGTACCAGGTGTCGGTTTTCGGAGGGTAGATCGATCTGCCCACGAAAGTGTCGTTTATGGTCCCGAGCAGCCTGATACTCAGTGGCCATGCGGTGAGGCCATCGAAGTCGAATGTGTCATACGGTGTCTGGGAACCCCAGCCCGGGGTGGCGAAAAACATGTCCGGCGTCGTCAACCTCACCGAGTCGATCCTTGTCACGGTTGTCATCTGGTCGAGCACCGCGTGGAACGAGAACTCGGCATCGGCGACCCCGAAGGCAGCGAGCGAGACCAGGACAGCGACCAGTCCGGCACAGCGCTTCTTCATGTTTGATCCTCCATCATAGACAGGCCAACATCAGAGTCTGACATTGATGTATGGTATCCCGTGCCGGTCCGAAGTCAACAGCTCGACACAGATGGGACAGACAACTTCAGGTGAGAGGGACGAGGGGCTCGGGACCGGAAACCAGAAACCAAGAACTAGAAACCAGGAACCAGCCGTCGGCTGGTCAATCTGCAATCGACAATCTGCAATCTGAAATGCCTGCTGATCGGCGGGGGAGAGCCTGCGGCTTGCGGCCGTGACGCAGTCGGCCCTTAGGACTGAGCCTTGCGGTCGCGGGCGGCCAAGACGTCGGATTCCGATTGTGCGCCGGCGAGCTGATACGAGAACTCAGCGACGTCGGTCTGCTGTCGAGCATGCTTTATCGTCATACTGACGACGCGGCCGCCCTCGTCGAGCTCAACCAGAACGTCTTCGTTCAGGTCACGGGTCTCGGCGACTTTCCTGTCGCTGAAGTCAACCAGCAGGGTATCGGTGTCCTGAAAGTACCTTACCTTCATTTCCGCTCCCGGAATCTCCGGTCAAAGAATGCATCATGGACTGTCTTTCTGTCTTCAAGAAGGACGACGCGCAGGTACTTCCCGTCAGCCTGAGGAATCCTGACCCAAAGCCGAACTCGACCATCAGATTGCACCGCCTCCACTTCCGGATGGGCTATGACGTGCTCTATCCACTCGTCCCTGATGTCCAGTCGGTCAGGCCGGCGTCGGATGTGGTAGAAGTACTGCGTGCATCTTATCTCACTGCAGTGAGTATACCCGCCGCGGCCATGCCAGTCGAGGTCTACAGGCCTGCGAGCCGCCGGCGGTCAGCCGGCTTGGGCTTGCGCTTGGGCCGCGGCGCCAGTCGCCACAATCCGAACCGTCGTGACCCGAGACTCCTCGGAATTCACGGCCCCTCAAGCCTGAACGTCGGGACCTGGATCATCCGGCTCCACAGATCGTTGACAAACTCGAGCTTGAGCGGAACGTACTGCGGCAGGGTTGTCCAACTTGGCGTCTCAACGTAGCTAGTGTCCAGGCTGCCCGGCTTTGCCAGGAGTGTGTCGATGCCGTAGGCCACGGCAAGGCTGGAAGGATAGTGCGGGTGGTTCCGCTGGAAGACCCGGCTCCTGCCGCTGTCTATCACCAGATAGTACCAATCCGACTGCAGATAGTACGATGCCGGTTTTCTGAGAGAGTCGCCCTGGCCGCAGTTGTAGGTCGAGATCGCCGCCATCATGGCTTCGTTGTTGAACCTGATGGCCGCGGAGTCCGGCGCCAGACGTCCATGGGCGCCGTTCCGACCTGCAATCGGCTTCAGGCGAACGAACTTGAGACCGCGCAATGACCCCAGCACGCTGTCGTTACGGCTCTTCGCCTCGGCCGGGATCCCCTCAGGCTCAGTTGTGACCAGGGAGATGGAACTGGACGGGGCGATTCCTTTCCCCGACTCGATGGCAAAGCGGTAGGGGATGGTGACCCACTTCTTCCGCACCGTCCAGTCCGTTGAGCTCGCCGGACGAAACTTCGTCTCCTTGGCGGTCGCGAGCGCGGCCTGGTCAAGCGACCGGTTCCCCGAACGCCTGACCACCCGGACATCAGCAACCCAGCCGTCGTCAATGAGCGCCTCGACCACGGTCAGTCCTTCGATGCGCGCTGTCCGGGCCGCCTCAGGATATTCGGCCTCAGGGACGGAGACTGGCAGCGGCCTCACCTCGATTGTCCAGAACGGGCCCACTATGGTGGAGTCCCCGAGCTTCGTAATGCGTCTGCCTGCGGCTTCCTCCTTCTCGCCCGCAAGGGCGACTGCCAACGACAAGCAGAGCAAGAAGCCGATCCTCATCGCGGAGATGATAGGCTCAAGGCCAGACGTGTCAAATCGGCGGGGGTGAACGGCCGACGGCCTACAGCTTACGGCTCTCGGTTCCCGGTTCGCGGACAACGGCCCGCGGATTCAGACTTGCGGCCGCGGCTCCGCCGCGTGGCGTGTCAAATCGGCGGGGGAGAGCTTGCGGCTGCGACGAATTCACCACACTCCGAACCGTCGTAGCACCCTCAGTCAGGCGGCCCGTGGCGTCCGAAGATGTACGAACCACCCACTTCGATGCCGAGGAGCAATCCGATTCCCGTCGTACGCGCGGGCAGCATCAGAAGTTCCAGCCTGGCTGTGACCGCGTAGTAGGTGTAGGTCCCACCGACCCCGAGCGAGACGAATGGCTCGATGTCACGTTCGTCCGGTATGAACGAGTTGTGGTAGTAGGTTGCCGCGACATACGCCGTGCGCCGGACCCAGAGCTCGTTCGGGGTAAAGTCCCAGTACACCCGCCCCGAGACGGGCAGGAGTGAGAACTCATAGAACGCCCAGGTCTCGCCGAGCGCTGCGCCGGCGGTAACGCCGATGTGGTCGGTCACTTCCGCCCCAAGCTCCAGCCGCGCCACCTGGAGTCGGGGAACGCAGCCAACGGCTGAGAAGTTCGTCACCCCGAAGACCGAAGCATGCAGGAGACTGATGTCGGCGGCCGCTCTTACATTCGCCACTGCGGCTGAACCGACGCACGAGAGCGCCAAGACGGCTCCAACAATAAGTCGTGCAGAGCGGCGTACGGGCCTCAAGGACATGATGGGGGAATCCTCACCAGCCGGATTCTAGGACTCGCGGGCGGGGATGTCAAATCGGCGGGCAGGGTCGTTGTCTCGGTGGGACGCGTTCAACGTTCGTCGTTACTGACCGAACAACGTTGTACGATGCGACGAAGTACGATGTGTGATGTCCCGGAGCTTCCCGAAGTAGGATGTCTGTCCCTGGTTCCCTTGCGCTTGGTCACGCCTTCGAGAAGCTCAGGGCATACTTGAGGTAATCGGACCGACTGCCGTCACCTGGTGGGCGCGGCGACCGTCAGTCCGGCGGTCAGCGCCGTCTGCCCGGCTGAGATAATCGACATGGGCAGCATGTAGGAGACTTCGGCGCGCAGGTCAACGGGGTGCAGG
>Ga0163209_1001205_pt1 | contig 11338 bp, 6 predicted proteins | sample Kivu_160m_FD_113538 | JGI IMG/M metagenome (GOLD analysis project Ga0163209, IMG submission 113538) | Freshwater microbial communities from Lake Kivu, Western Province, Rwanda to study Microbial Dark Matter (Phase II) - Kivu_160m | ecosystem: Environmental > Aquatic > Freshwater > Lake ... | reverse complement strand
GAATAACACCAGTGACCATCGGATATTTGTAAGGAAATAATTTTCAGACATTGCTCATATTTAATATCTTTAACATCATGTTTTGATTTAATATCAGGTATAAGCGACCTGTGTCTTGACATTGCCTTTCTATAAAATGAGGGGATTGCCAATTTGTCTTGACGATAAACACAGGTACGTTTCTCCATATTATATATATATTTATTATCTATATTGCCCCATCTGTTTGTCAATGCAATTGGCACACGCCTATATTCAGCCTTGGCCGATGGATCCGCATCCGGACGCGTTTCAATAGCAATATAACTCGTCACAGATGACATTAAACCATAACGACAGCCTAATTCTATGATGCTCTGTGTATAGTGTTGCCGTTTTTTTTCAGAATCACTGGAAATCATCATCTCTTCCATTTCCTGAATCCGACGCCGCGCCATTAAAATCGGGATGGTATCATCCCAAATAACATCCTGCTGATCGAGCTCCAGAATCCAGGATTCTGTTTTTTCAGCGTCACCCAACAGCAATTTGATTGGATTTGGCTGGATAGCGGTAATGGTTTTATAGACAATCAGACTATCACTTTGAAAGATCTGTGGTATATTTTCTGGTACCATCAATCCGTTGCCATAAGCACCCCAATCAATCCGAATAGAAACGCCGGTTCCGCTACGCAAACGATTAAATTGACGGATTATTGCTGGTTCAATCCGTTCATTGGGATGAATAAATTCGGAGACGCCATTTGCTACTCGTGCAATCGCATTAAGAGCATATTGATTAACTCCCTGACCGATACCGATCGGGAAAATCATTACTGAATCTTTATGATTATTGCATAGGTTAATGACACCATTCTCGTTCCCGAATTCGCCATCCGTTATCAGGATAATCTTCTTCGGTAAAGATGTTCTTATTTCTAAGGCTTTCTGCAGAGGTGCAAATATCTCAGTTCCACCTAAATCTCCGCTAATTCCTTCAATGATTGCGATCGCACGGTCAAGGTTTTCCTGATTGTATTCCACACTATCAGAAAACATTGAACTATAAGTACTCCCAAAACTGATGATATTGAAACGATCCCCATGAGATAACGAATGCAGGCAGATCTGAAGAGCTTGGCAAGCCTGGTGGATACTCTCGCCTTCCATCGAACCAGATCTATCAAGCAGGAAAATGATTTCCGCATTCTGATCCGTAGGCATTTTCTTTAGCTCGGGCTGAAAAGCCAACATTACTACAAACTGGTCATTGTTCTTCGCAAACCTGATAATGGGTTGTGATATAACTTTTGGCTCAATATTTAGAATAAAGTCACGGTCTAATTGAATGTCTTCTCCCATCAGAGTTACAGTTGCTTGCGTGTTATTAAAATTAATTTCCACAGGGTGTGATGGCGATGATATTACTTTTACGCCACCTTTTATGTCAATCTCAGCCGAAAGATTCAGACCATAGGGCAATTTACCGAGTAACACTGGCGGATTGATATGATCAATGCTAACTGGATCCATCCCTATTAACTGTTCCAGTGGAATGTAACGTGGAGAAATCGTTGTAGGAATCAGGAGTCGCATGGCATTAGTGAATACTTTCAATTCCTGGACATAGGTAATTTTCACAATAGCAACGCTATGAGGTAGTAAATTGCCAATGTTAGCCGTGAAAATGTTGGGGCGGTCCTGATCAAGTAAAAAAGTCCCATGACCTTCATCCATGGCTTCGTTATATAAATCAAAGGCTTTTCCAGATTCTTCAACTTTACCAATTAATTTTCGGTCATTGGTTTCCACTTCGAAACCACAAACCGCGGCTGACTCCGGCAGGGGAAAACTATATACCGCTTCAATCGGTTTATTTTCAATATTACGATAACCCTGTGTTACAATTACTTTTGCAGCAAAATCGAAAACCTTGATGGCGATTTCCACACCAGTCAGAGGGATCGGTGCGGATTGATCATCTCCGGGATACATTCCGATCCATTCACTATCATCAGTGCTTTGGATCGGGATTTTAGTCACTCGCATACATTCTTCCTTTTGGTTAAACGTTTGGTTGTAATATTTTTCGCACTTTCTCAAGAGTCTCATCGGAAGGAATTTTTACGCCATGCGCAAACTCCAGCCAGACTCCGGTGTGCAATTGTATCTTGGTTACTAATTCACGTTCAAATGTGAAGTTTAGATCAGATTGTTGTTCTTTTAATACTCTGCTTACTTGTCCTAAAAGAATACCCTCTCGTTGAAGCTCTTTAATCTTCAGAATACGTTTAAGATGCTCATCTGTGTAATGACGACCACGTCCCAAACCTTGCGGCTGAGGAATCAATTGACGCTGAATATAAAAACGCACTGTCCTGCGATTGATCCCAGTTATTTCTGCCAACTCCCCAATTGAATATTTTTTTATCTTATCCATGGTCATAATATAACACTTTACTGTCACATTAACAAGTGTCAATATCCATTTATTTAACGCGAATCATTTGATATTCGGTAAGAAAATACATCTTGTATCCTACAGGGATACGGTTTTACGTGTCAAAATATGCCAGAAGAAGCGCAAAAAGCCATAAAAATGACAATCCGGCGGACAGCACAGATGCTGAGCCAGCCAGTGTTTGTCGGATAAGACAAGATCGGTCATGGTGGTCTCCTTTTAGTTTGGGGTTAATGAGAGAAATACATTGACAATTAATGAATAATGCCATAAAATCCGATTGTTCTTTGTCTTTTAGGCTTCTTACTGAGTTAGCCATTCTCTCCGTTTGATTGGCTCAGAATTTGGGCAACGTTTTTTTGCAGTATTTTGAAAAGTTTGAGAAAGAAAATGGTGCATCGCTCCGAAAACCGGCGTGGCTCACGCATGCCCGTTATGCACATGAAAAACGTACTAATACAAAAGGCTATCGAAGAATTCAAGAATAAACGCCTTGGTGTCTATAAGGTTGACCTTGACCAAATAGTCCGCGACACACGTGTAGCAGAGCGAACAACCAAGGATCACGTCGGACGATGGCTTTTTGAACTGCTGCAGAATAGTGATGATGCCAAAGCCTCGGAAGTGCGGATCGTCATTGATAAGGATACTATCTATGTAGCGGATAACGGTAACTGCTTCAAGCCAGAAGCCTTGAGCGCTATCTGCGGAACCGATTTCTCAGATAAGACTACCGGCACGATAGGCCGCAAAGGTTTGGGGTTTAAGTCGGTGTACGAAGTTTCCCAGAATCCACAAGTGCTTACCCTAGACGGCGAGGGCGTCGAGTTCAATCCTGAAAAAACAAAGGCGTGGCTGCGCGAGAATGGCCTGAATGATGGCCATGTGCCATACCAATGGATTCCCTTCTTCATCCCGTGGGGTGATGCCCGATCACAGGACCCGCATCTTAGTGATTTCGAGGCGAATGCATTCAAAACGATTATCAGGCTGCCTGGCCTTTCCCAGGAGAATAAGCAGAAAGTAGAACAACTGCTGCTGGATTGGCCACCGCACGCGCTCTTTGCCTTCCGGCATCTTCGGAAAATCAAGGCTCCCAGAATAGAGGTTGTCCTAACTGCTGGGGACGGTGTCTGGTCGTTGCACGACAGCCGAGGGCAAACCCCAGTTGAGTGGCGTGTCGCCAAACATACAGAGTTCCCTCCCGCTGACTTGCTGCAAATTTTGGGGGCTGATGAGCGCAAGGCCATTGAGACGGAAGGGGTCAGCTTCCTCATTGCTGCTCCGCTTGACAGCGGTTGTGTCTTGCCGACATCAGAGTACCTTCCCGTTCACGTTTTCTATCCGACGGAGCAGAAGGGCCCCGTGCGTCTACTCCTTCACGCCGAGTTTATTGTCAAGAGCGACCGGACTGCTCTAATCCCAGTGGATGGCAACCTCTTCAACGCATGGGTTGCCGACAGACTCGCCTACTACGTCTGCAAGTTTGTGAATGACTCATACTATCCGGCATCTCCGAATAAACACGTCGCTCTGCTTGTTCCATTCGCAGACAGGACTTCTCATCCCGTTGCCGAGAGTTTATGGCAGCGCATCGCCAACGAAGCGAAGAAATACCTCCGACTTGCCGATGTTGAAGGTTTCCAGCGATTGAGTCTTGAAGAGTCCAGGCTGATCTCCGTCAGTGTCCGCCCCGACTTGGCGCGCACTATACTCGTAGCCACGAGTATTCGAGGACAATTGCTACATTCTTCATTCGACGATGACAAAGAAGCACACAAGGCACTCAGGGAGCTTGGCTGTAAGGAAATTGACGATCAAGACTTGATGACGGCTATCGCCGAGAATGCTGATTCGCTTGCTGCCAACAAAGAATGGGTCTGGGCTTGCTGGGAGTGGCTTGCCGACTGGGTAGCCAAGAAACCATACGGAGAGGAACATAGGCAAAGGATCGAGCGTGCGAGTTCGCTGCCTGTGGTGCCTGTCAATGGCAGTTTGAAGAAAGCTTCAGACCTTGCAGGCCGAATCGTCACGTGGAAACCGGATGCCGACGTGGGCAACCTGCCCGAATGGTTGCCATTAACCTTCGTAGAGGACTGGTTCCGCGACAGTATCCTAAATGAAATTAATCAAGAATCCCCAATCAAGAATCTCTGTAAGGAGTTGAGAATCGAGGAACCAAGGGCGGATGTTATTCAGCGCGCTGTTGGCCGAGCGGTAGAGCAGTTTTGGAAGGACAAGAAAGGAGATCCAGGGCGATTCCTCCGTTTCATCCTGGAGCAAGACTGGCATGAGACGGGTGAAGCATCGGATGAGCTCAAGCGGTGCCCATTACGGCTGACACAACCCGTAGATGGCGAGACATGGGCAGAGGCTCGGAAAACTTACTTTGGCAGAGAATGGGGGAATGACTTACTGGCGGCTCTCTATAAGGGCATCGGGGGAGTGGCATGGGTTGAAAACAATAGTTCAGTTACGGACAGAGACAAGCAACGACGTGTTCTGGAGTGGCTTGGTGTTGCCCACTGCCCCCGCATTCTTGATGAGTGGAAAGAAGTCTTTTCGTGGAACTTGCCAGAGGGATGCGGCAAATGGAAACAGTACCTTAACACAGCAAGAGGTTATGAGGGACGGCTTGTCGAGCGGATTGCCACTGTGTCTAAACTGGAACATCTTGAAATAGAAAACCTCGATGCGGCCCATGGCGTATTGCTTATTCGTTTACTATCGCAAAACTGGATGGGTTATTACCATAGTCGTGCTGAAGTTACCGCCGAAGGAAGCCTCTTCCGTGAGCGGTATTATAGATCATGGCGGGTAAGGGCCAAGTGGTGGTGGGAAATCTGTGAAAGTTTGACGTTGCCAAAACTCGGTGAGAGTGATGACCACATTGCCCTTACCAAACTTTGGTTGCCTGACAAGCGAACAGAGCGCGCCATCGGGAGCCTCCTGCCTGTTATTGACCTAAATGCCTTTGAGTCCGACAAGGATGCGGTCCGCGAATGGCTTATCAGCGCGGTCGGACTCCGTACACGAATAGAACAAGTGACCATAGAAGAGTGGAAGGAATTCCTGACCAAGCAGATACCTGACAAGGCCTCTGTTGATTGTCTTGCACAGGAGGAACGGCTTCGGGATAAAGTAACCGGATGGTACGTCGCATGCCTGGACACGGTGGCGGAGCAAGAAGACGTTTCTGAGAAAGCGTTCGTATCGTGCCCGCTCCTGTGCCGGAAGGGAAGCGACTGGCAATACGTGGCGGGCGAGCCGAGGTATCTAGATGACGAAAACGAACTTGCCACGGCATTCGCTGAGGATGTCTGGATCTTCCATATCCCTACCCGGATTGCTGATGCCGCCGTCAAGTATTTCGGTGTTCTGCGACTGTCGCATTCGGTCGAGGTCAACGTCGCGGCCGGGGAACCGCAGTCGCCGTTGTCAGGAGAATTGAATGTGCGTTTCAGCGAATCCCTTCCATATGTGTGGGCTTGGAGATTATCGCAAAGTAAGCAGGTTGCTGATAGTTTAGCGGGTTACCTGAAGAGTTTGGAGGTGCTCATAGTTCCCGTCCTGGAGGCGACTCTATCCCTGGATGGATTGTCTCACAAAGTTGAAAGACGCTGGTACGTAAAAGATCATACAATCTACTTGTGCAAAGATTACGCGAATGAATCCGAGTTGGCGCAGGCGTTGGCGAAAGCACTTGATGTGAGGTCAGAGGCGGATTTCTACGAAAACCTTCTTCGCTGTACTGACGACCGTCAGCGAAAGGAAAAACTTCTGAGCAAAGGCATGTCAGATGTTGAGATAAATAGGTGCCTCCGCGAGTACTCAGGATCACCCGCCGAGGTGGAGCAAGACGAAAGCGGCGAGCAAACAACAAAGGGTAAGAAAGGCAGTAGCTCCTCTCAAGTACCTCCGGGTGGCGGCAGTCAAGGACAGCAACGCAAACTAACTTCCACCGCTCAACCGGATGAGACTTCGGGGGGGACATCATTAGTATCCCCGGAGAACGGCGAAAAACCTCTGCGCCTGAAAGATTCCAGCAGAACATCCTATGTTCTTGGTACCCCGCCCATAGAAGGTGGCGGAACTGGCGGCAGTGGTGAGGGCGGATGCTCGGAGCGGGAGAGGTATTCTCCAACAAATGAGGAAAAGGAAGAGTTAGAGAAGGCAGGTAGAACCGTTGCAAAGCGTGAATTGGAGAGGCTCGGTTATACAGTTAAAGAGATGCCGCCTAGCAATCCCGGTTTTGACCTTCTGGCGACAAGGGAAGGCGAGAAACTCCGCGTTGAGGTAAAGGCTCACAGCGGTCGGGCAACCGTCGTGGATATAACACAGCGGGAATATATTGAATATTTGCGCCAGCAAGGTTACCGCTGGGAACTTTGGAATGTCGAGCACCTGACGGAGGGTGATCCCAATCAAGTCGTTATTACCCGATACGACCAAATTCCCGATGATGCTCTCGACGCTCGGACATTCAGGGTAGATCTGAAGAAGTGCCAAGGAAAGCTGCAAGATTAGGTGAATAAGCCGATAACGGCCTTCGCGAAACATCTTATTCGACTTGATTTAATAGGAAAGATTCAGAAATAGTGCGTAACAATTCGCTCCAGCCGACAGCGCCTTCGGCGCTGCGGCTGAGCTCCGTCGTTAGATGTATAAACTAGGAGGTTAATAATGAACAAGACACAAAAATTAATTGTGTCATTTCAATTGGTATCCAAGAAGGTTCGACAGACATAAACGGTGACGGGATGTCTTATTCAAACTGGAATCGGAAGTGGTTCAATATGTCGACGACTATTGCTACATATTCTGGGACGCTGGTAATGTCTCCTTATTATGACGATGACGAGGCGGAATTGGTGTTCTACCTGGGTTATTCGACTGGTCCGTGTACTATCATGATTGACAACGTTTCGCTTACCGTTGCAAATTACAGCGCTTTCGTCGCGCCCCCGGCACCCGAAATGGTCTGGAATGGGGATTTCAGTCGCGCACAGAACTTTTGGTGGTATTGGTCTTCCAGTCCTACCACCGTTCCTGATTTCTCGGGTGGGGTATTTACGCTTGTCAATCCGAATCCGGGTATTAAGCGTACAAATATGTGCATCAAATCAATAGATGCTAAGATAGTATACGCGGGAACGACATATACTATTTCGCTTATAGGGCATTCATCGATAGCAAATGAAAGTATCATAGTTGCACTAAGTGAAAATGGTGACGATATTAATGATGACGGGGTTTTGTTTACAAACCTTTACACTATGCCAATCCTACTTACCCTTATTGATCAGCGTTATTCGATTTCATTCACGAACGCATATAATAGTTCGAACGTATCGCTGAATATCTTTTTCACAGATACCGAGGGAGATATCTTCATCGACGATGTGTCAATGAAGCCGGAATAAGGCTCTGATCGCCTTTCTATTGTTACATCTTCGTGCAGATTCACCCTAGATCGAGAACCGAATGGATTATTGTGGCCTAACGTATGGTTGAATCCGACTCCTGAAACTGACTCTTGAAGTTTGGAATTTATATATAAAACTTTCGTTTCTTGTCTTGATTGGCGGGACGGCTTAACCATATCTACTTGCTCCAAAATAAGTAAAATCTTTTCTGTTTTTGAAAAATGAGCCAATAAATTCGTTGAATTACGGTCTAAATTGATTAAAAAATGCCGCTTATTCTGTGTTTTGAGTGTACCTATCCAATCGTTGAGCCTTAGATAGCTTGCATAAGACATTTTTATTACATAAGGGAGGATTTATGTGGAAATGTAAGAAGTGCGGTGAACAAATTGAAGACACATTCGATGCATGTTGGAATTGCGGTACCGGAATTGATGGAGCGCCACCACAGAGCGGGTTAAATCTCGACCAAGGTAAAAACAAACCTATTTTAAAATCTGCCCGCCAAAAGACGAGTCGATCGAGCATTGGGTTTTGTCCATTTTCTTGGATTCAAGTTACAAAACCAGCTGGGTGTTTTTCATCAATATTTGGTGGTAAAGAGAAACAAGTAACTGAGCCACAACCCTGTATGACGTCAAGCTGTCAGCTATGGGATTCGTCAGCTATCAATTGCGGATTAATTACCAAGAAATGAAGTTTATTGATAAGCTTAAGTAATTAAGCGTTGTAATTGTTCTATAATCTTCGGTGGAAACCGCATATGGCCAAATTGTTCATCTTTCTGATTCGACTTTATCAGTCATATTTATCTGGTTTCTTTAAAAATTCATGTATTTATTCTCCATCTTGTTCCCATTATTCAATTGAAGCCATAAAAAAGTATGGAGCATGGAAGGGGGTAAAACTATCATCAAATCGTCTACTACGGTGTAGACCTCCATACGAAGGCGGTTATGATCCTGTAGAGTAAACCAAGGCCCAATCCAGGCATTAACCGGATACCGCATCCACCCCACTCACACAACCACTACGGCACTGGTTATGCTCCGTGTTGGTAACATAGGAGGGTTCAATGAAGCAAGACTACACACACATCACTGTGATCCTTGACCGCACGGGGTCCATGGAAAGCATCCGAGACGATACCGTCGGTGGTTTCAATACATTTATCAAGAATCAAAAAGCGGAACCCGGCACCGCAACACTTACATTGGTTCAATTCGACAGTCAGGATCCTTATGAGGTGATCCACCACTTCAAACCCATTGGCGAGATACCTGAACTGACTCGCGACACTTTTGTACCACGGGGATCAACTCCACTGTTGGATGCTTTGGGGCGAGGCATCAATGATCTTGAGACATGCCTGGGTGGGATTGAAGAAGAAGTTCGTCCCTCAAAGGTCGTCATGGTTGTGGTGACGGACGGTCAGGAGAATTCCAGCCGAGAGTTTCACAAGGATCAGATTGAAAAGATGATCAAAGAGAGAACGGAGAAAAACGGATGGCAGTTTGTCTTCCTGAGCGCCGACCTTGCGGCAATCGGGGACGCACAAGCCCTTGGCATCCACGCTGATGCAGTCCTCTTGTTCGCCAAGACTAACAAAGGCAGTGCCACCGCCTGGTCGTCACTTTCGGAACGCACCGCTGACTATCGCTCTGAACGCAAGAAGAAGTTTGGGTTTGAGCTGCCTGATAGAAAACACCCGGATGATCCTCAAAAGAAAACAACATGAAACCGAACTACAGCCCGTCAGTTACGTTGCCATCGCGCCGACTCAGATCCCGGGATTCAGCAAAGATCAAAGGAAGATAAAGTTGCCAATCAAGGCCTTTGTTGAAAAGACTGTATGGTTAACCATTAAACGAAAAATTTTTTCCATAACTCGATTATCTTGAATATATAGCGGGGGAAGATAATCCCCTAGAGGGGTCCCTTTGGGAGAACTCCTATGGCTAGCTTGGAAATTAAGCGAACAAAAAAAGTGCTCTTCACTTTTCTCGACAAGATAGACGCCCAATTTTACAGTCCCATTTACGATTGTGATAGATGCCTGTTTCTCCGGAGCGAATATTCATGAAAATATTAGCCCTATTATGGTAAAAATCACCGCACCCGAATTGATTCTGAAAAATGCTACCGTCTTTTCCAGCACTAGCTCAAGTCAAGTCTCAACCTGGTACAATGAAAAATTCCATAGCCTGTTTACTTACTTATTTCTTAAAGGCTTGAATTATTATAATGCGGATGTAAATCATAATCGGCAAATAACTTATCGCGAATTGTACGATTATCTAAACAATCCTGGTGAAGGTGTACCTTACTGGGCACGGCGTCTGCATGGTGTTGAGCAATCACCTGTCATTCAAAGTGACAATTTAGATAAAGTATTAATCACCTACTAATAAGAAAACTTATTTTGAATCTGATTGCTTCAGTTAATATTTAGTTAGAGACGATTTAATTTTTCAGGGCGAATAACATACGGTTGAGAAAAAGGTCAGTAATGCTGGCCTTTTTTATTTCTCCATAATTCGTTTGGCATGTTATCGTGTTGTATATCGCCTATTTTAATCATTGATTTACTAGTTGCTAGACATAGCGATTGTACGAGCCGTAGCTGACTATTGCTACCTCAAGATTCAATTACTTGAATATATTACCATCACTAGAATTTAATTTACAACCGTCAATGCTTCTTGATATTTTTCATTTATTGCAAGTTCTATTGCTATCTCAAAAAATGCTATAACAGCAGAGAAAAAACGCTCAAATTTTCTTAAGAAATTCTCGCCTTACATTTTGATAACCATAAACAACAACTATGAAATGGTACCTTTGTCTGCGCTTATTGAAATTTCAACAGAATTTTATTGCATTGCCTCTGTCATTGGATATGTTTGAAATATTAGTAAAAAATTCGTAAATATATGCAATGTTAGAAATGATGAAAATTATTTTATGGAAATTTAAAAGTAATGAAAAAATACTCTGATCTTCTCAAAATTCACTCAGATATCATACGTGATTACAAAGAATATGTCTCGAGTTTTATAAACATTAAGGATGAACGTTTAAGAGAATTTGTCGAAGGAGAACTTGAATCAGGAAAATTTTGGCCGGAACCTCTAATCCAATTTAATCCATCATTTGAACAAGTTGGCCCAATCGATGATTTATGTAATAATGGGATACTCAAATCCGAATTAAAGTATATTTTTAACGATTTTATTCTATTTAAGCACCAAAAAGTTGCTCTTGAAATAGGTGCATCAGGTAAGGATTTCATTTTAACTAGCGGAACGGGTTCGGGTAAGTCTTTAACCTTTTTAGGAACAATATTTAATTATGTCTTCAATCATTTGGATAGTCCGGGAGTTAAAGCAATCATTGTATACCCAATGAACGCTTTAATTAATTCACAGTATGAATCATTAATAGAGTTTCAGAAAAACTATGAGTATAAT
>Ga0163209_1001204_pt1 | contig 11339 bp, 11 predicted proteins | sample Kivu_160m_FD_113538 | JGI IMG/M metagenome (GOLD analysis project Ga0163209, IMG submission 113538) | Freshwater microbial communities from Lake Kivu, Western Province, Rwanda to study Microbial Dark Matter (Phase II) - Kivu_160m | ecosystem: Environmental > Aquatic > Freshwater > Lake ... | reverse complement strand
AGTAAATACAATGGCATGCAGTTGATCGCTGGTATGGCCGTAATATACCAGGTTTCCCTTATTGGCATGCATGTATTTATACTCCAGCCTCAGATACGCGATCTTCACCGGTTTGCATTCCAGACTGAGCGATAACCCGTTCATCGTCAGGCCGGTTGTTTTTCCGTCATAGCTGTATAAGCCTGAAAGGAATCCGTCGGGATCATAATAAAACTCGTACCGCCCGGCTACAGAGAAAAACTTCACGAATGAATACCTCGCCACTGCGAATCCCGAACACATGCCGGCTGTTTTATTCGTGTCGGGAGCCATGCGCGAATTGGTCTGAAAAGCAAAATCAAGCTGTCCCATCAGGTTCAGGTTCCTGACGGGGTCGTAGAGAATGAGCACATCATTATATACAAGGTTATTGTCAATCTCGGCATTCTTCAGGGCCTGGTTACCGAAAATGGAATTATAGGCAAGGGTCAGATTGCTCAACGGCCTGTAGTTGATGTAAAAAACCCCGGCCAGATGGTTTGTCTGTTCGTAGGCGAGCGAATATGGATTGCCAAGCATCAGCCCAAGGTCAACTTTATCAGAAATTTTATAGGAGGTCTTGATGCCGAGCAGGGCGCCCGGCTCAAAATACCCGCAGACAGAGGCCGTGCTGATGAAATTCGTAACAGGCCAGGCTGATTCATAGCCAACCGGAGTGAACATATACCCGAAATCCACCCATAAATCCTTCACTACCCTGAAACCGAAGGCAGCCTGGCGAATGGTCTTGATCCATTGCTTTTCAGGGCTTGATAGCAGGTTCGGCGCATCGCCATACTGGAGCTGCAATTTGCCCCTCACCTTCTCTGCATTGTAGTATATCTCCAATGCGGCCACATTGAGCCGGATCTGGTTCCTCATCGGGCAATTGGCAAAAAAGGGAATGATGTTGGATGTATCCTTGTGTTTGTTCAACTCAATCGTCATGTAGGAATCTACGTAAAAACCGAAGCTGAAGTACTTCACATTGTTGAAGATCTTTGCCTTCATCTCATCGGTCAGGCTGTCGGCGGCGGATTGCGGGAAGCCTGTCAGGATCGTAAAAAGGAAAAACAGCAGGATGGAAAGCCGGGTTTTCATATCAGGGTGAATTATCCGTTTTGCATGGGACAAATATAATCCGTTTCTTTACCGATTGCAATATCCGTGATCAGTATTCCAGGCAAACAGATTAAAAAAGTGCATGAGGAGGCACGAATAAACAATACGAAGGAACCTCCTGTTAAGATGTTTGTTTTCTGAGTATTTTTGTATGGTTACAAGACGATGAGATGATCAGAAGCGAAACGAATCAGCAATACCGGAAGGTTTGCAGCCTGGTACAGTCGAGGGAGCTGAAAGAGGCGCTGGCGGAACTTGGGAAAATGGCAAGATTCACCGCTAATGCTGACCATTTCTACGAGCTCGAAACCATATCGGAAAATTACCGGACGCTGTTGCGCTACGCCTTCGAAGGTTACCAGGACCCGCAGCAGCAGCATATCTTAGACGGTCTTTGCGCCTCCATGCTCTCCCTTGCGGATGATATACGGCAGACACTCACCGACCCCGGACTCGTCATTCGCAGAGCTGAAAAACGCGCACTCCAGGCTGAATTCGGCGACGATCCGCAGGTCATCGCCGCAAAGATCGGCGAGATGTTCCTCCACCGGGAAGTGAAGAAACTGGTCGAAGAGGCTGATCAGCTTCCCATGAGGCATATCAACCATATTTTCAAGATCATCTGGCTGGCCGGCAGGCTTCCCGAACCCTACATCTCCCTGCTGCAGGAACTCAACAAGTCGGAACAGGTCGAATGGCATGAAAAGTGCCTGGTTGTCAGCGCATTGACCCTAAGTCTTCTCACCCGGTTCGACCGGCATAAATTCCTGCTGCTGGCCGATTTTACCGAGGCCCGTGAAAGCCAGGTCTACCAGCGCGCCCTGACCGGGATCATCCTCGGGATGATCCTCTACGGCCGGAGATTGTTCTTCTATCCCGATGTGGTGGAACGGATACGACAACTCGCCGGTGAGGAGGCGATCATCCCGGAGGCGGAGATCATCCTCATGCAATTGCTCCTGGCCCGGGAAACCGACCGGATCACCCGCGAGTTCGAAACGGAGGTGCTCCCGGAAATGAAGAAGGTGATGCCGAGGATCGAGGACAAGCTCCAGCTCGGCGACATGGCCGACGAGGAAGAGATGGAGGGGAAAAACCCCGGGTGGAAGGACATGCTCGGCGAAGTCCCAGGCCTCTTCGAAAAGATAGAGAAATTCTCGAAAATGCAAATGGAGGGCGGCGACGTCTTTATGAGCACCTTCCAGATGTTGAAGCGGTTCGACTTCTTCAATGTCATGAGCAACTGGTTCGTCCCCTTCCACCTCGGCCACCCCGAGATCAGGAACAGCTTCTCCGAAAACGAGGAGATCAACAACCGGCTGCTGGAAAACCTCGAAAAGGCTTTCTACATTTGCAACTCCGACAAATACTCCTTCGCGATCAACTTCAGGGCGATCCCCGGCCAGCAGCGTACCATGATCGTCACCAACTTCGAAGCCGAATTCGCCCAGATGCGCGAAATGGCCTCCGAAGAACAGCTGCTCGACCAGTCCATCGCCCGCAACGCCGTCTTCATCCAGTACATCCAGGACCTTTACCGTTTCTTCAAGCTCTATGCTTCCCGGAGCGAGTTCGACGACATTTTCCAGCACAGGATCAGAATGGACGACCTCTCCTCCTATCTCCATTGCTTTGGAAGAACCGGGCTGCCTGAAAAGGTTGCAGCATTCCATTTCGATAAGGAGCATTACGACGACGCTATTGAATCCTACGAAGCGCTCATGAAGGTAAATGGCCCCGACCGGGAATATTTTGAAAAGATCGGATACTGCTTCCAGAAAACAGGACGGTACAGGATGGCCGTCGAATCCTATAAAAAAGCGGAACTTTACGACTCCGACCGCCTCTGGCTGCTCCGCAAGCTGGGATACTGCTGCCTTAAGCTGAAGGATTATATGCAGGCCGCATCTTACTTCGGCGAGGCATCAAAACTTCAGCCCGACGATATCACCCTGCAGATGCAGGTGGGACAGTGCTACCTCCACATGAAGGATCATAAGCAGGCGCTTCACCAATACGCCAAACTCAGGTATTTTGCCCCCGAAAACCTTAAAGTGCTGCGCCCCCTGGCGTGGTGCCAGTTTGTACTCGGGAAGACCGACCTCGCCAACGAAACTTACGCACAGGTACTTGGGCTTGCATCAGACCCGACGGCATACGATCTGATGAATGCCGCCCATGCAAGGCTTTGCCTCGGCCGTCGCGACGAAGCGCTCCACCTGTACCGCCAGGCGCTGCTGAAAACCACACCTGGTAACAACGAATTAATGGAAGCCTTTGCGGAGGACTCGCAGTACCTGGTAAGTAACGGCATCCCGGAGGCGGAGATCCCGTTGATACGCGATTACCTGATGTTTCAATATGAATAATTCCCGGAAATGGCAGCGCGCCGAGCTGCTGCTCTTCACCATCATCACCCTGCTGAACCTCCTGCCGTACATCTCCACACGGTTCTTCCCCAGCATGGACGGGGCCTCTCATCTCAGCAACTCCAACATCATCAACCAGCTCGTTTTTCATCATAACGAGCTGTTCCGGCAGTTTTTCACCATCAACCCCGAGCCGGTGCCCAACTGGACAAGCCATCTGCTGATCTCCCTGCTCTCGCTGGTCATGCCCGCTTTCCTTGCCGAAAAGATCCTGATGGTGATCCTCCTTGCCGGAACCCCCTTTGCCTTCCGCAGTCTCATGCAGACGATCTCCCCGGGGAAGAGCCTTTACAGTTACCTCATCTTCCCTTTTACGCACTCCATGTTCCTGTTCTTCGGCTTTTACAATTTCTGCCTCGCCGTCCTCTTCTTTCTTATCACGCTGAATTACTGGCTCAGGAATGAGCATAAGTTCCCGGCAGCCCGGCCAACCCTGTTCCTGGCGCTGCTTGCAGCCCTCACCTACTTCTCGCACCTCGTCGTTTTCGGCGCCCTGCTGATCATGATCGCCGTAAAGCTGACAGCAGGCCTGGCGATGGACATGATCTGCCGGACTGATGAAAAAAGAGCCGTGCTGGCTGGTTTCCTGAAAAAAACATTGGCCGTCACCCTCGCCGCACTGATCCCGCTGATCCTGTTCGTTTACTTCTTTTATTCCCGGCCCGGCACCCGCGAGATCAGCCACATTGCAGGAAAAGAACTGGCAGGGTTCCTGGTCACCGTGCGGTCGCTTATCTCGTTCAACGCGACCGTGGAAGGCCGGCAAACCACCATCCTTTTTATCATGCTGGCGCTGTTTGCAGGAATCGGGTTCATTGCCTTCCTCATAAGGTTGGTAAAGACAAGGAATAAATCGGCCGCCCCCGAACCGGGAACCGGGGAACGGCTGCTTCCCGGATTGCCCTTCTGGTGGCTGCTGACTGCTATGGCTGTTTTACTGGCCCTCTATTTCACGATGCCGGATGCATACGGGACGGCCAGCTACACAAACCTCCGTCTCGGATATCTCTTTTTCCTTGCCTCCATTCTTTGGATATCAACCTTCCGCATCCCCTGGCAGTTCGGACTGATCGCCATCGCCGGGGGGATCTATGTCAATACCATGCTCAACCGCATCTACGCCCCGACGATCAGCGAACTCGGCAAACTGGCCTCGGACTGCAACAAAGGAGCGGCCTATGCAGAACCAAACAGTGTCGTGCTTCCCATCTATTGCATGGATAACTGGTTCACCGGGCATTTCGTGGATTATCTCTCCGTTGACAAACCCATCCTCATGGTCTATAACTATGAATGCCACGCGGGCTATTTCCCGGTGAAATGGAATGAGGAAATCAAGCCGAATTATTACCTCGGAGATCCTTCAAACCAGGATCACCACATCAACTTCGAACTCGTCAAGGGCCGCCCCTCCATTCCCCTCGACTATGTTTTCATCGTCGGTCACTACGATCCCGGCAAGGACTGGTTTTTCTCCACGCTCCATAGAATTCTGACCGAGGATTTCGTCCGGGTCTATGAAGCGGAAAATTGCAGCCTTTACCGGAACAAACCCCACCCTAAATCCCTCCCCATAAAGGGAGGGACTTAAATTACGATAAAACCTAAACCATTCCTGATATGAAATTCATCACCGTATTCCGCAACCTGCCGGAGCTGGATGAACGTGTCAGTAAACTTGAAAGGCGTAGAATAAACCTGACTGAACATACACCAAATGCCTGAAACCGAATTCACTATTGCCAACCGGGAAGGTAAATCCTTCTTTGCCCGTGAATGGACGGCCGGGGAGCCAAAAGCCTTGATCCTGCTTATCCATGGTCTGAGCGACCATTCGGGGCGTTACCTGCATGTGGGAAAATTTTTCGCCGCTGCAGGATATGCGATGATCATTCCTGATCTTCGCGGACATGGCAGGTCATTTGGGAAAAGAGGCCATTTCCCTTCGTTCAACCTGATCATGGATGATATCAGCTTTTTCCTTGAAATGGCCCGCAGGCGGCATCCCGGCCTGCCGGTGGTTCTATACGGCCACAGCATGGGCGGAAACCTCGTCCTGAATTACCTTATCCGGAAAAAGCCACCGGTGGCCGGGGCTGTCGTCACCAGTCCGTGGCTTCGTCTGAATTTAAAACCACCTCTATATAAAGCAATCCTTGCTACATTGGCAAACAACGTGTTCCCCTCCATGACTCACCCTGATGGAATTATTCCCTCATACCTGAGTCATGATGAAGAAATTGGCAGGAATTACCTTTCCGATCCGCTCGTTCATCATCTGATCTCCGTGCGGACCTATATTGAACTGTCGCGATCAGGAGAATATGCCATTGAACACGCTCATGAGATCCCCTGTCCCATCCTGCTGATGCACGGTACCGGTGATCGCCTGACCTCTTTTTCTGCCTCCCTTGAATTTTCGGAAAAACTTACATTTGACCACACTTTCAGGGCTTGGGAGGGACTTTTCCATGAACTTCATAATGAACATGAAAAAGAGGCCATCCTGGGTTTCGTAAGTCAGTGGATCAACACCGTCATTCACACCCGGACTTCAGTGTCACCATGAAGCAACGCAACTTATTGGCCATCTATTTCGGGCTGTGCCACGATATTGCCTTGACTTTCTTTACCACCGGGGTTTCCGGCGCCACAACATAGAAGCTCCTGGTGTCATTGCGGATCTCCTGGCGGGCAACGGGGCGTACTAAGGTATCATTAGCTGTCTTGTGCGGCGGGTACATTGCACAGAACCAGATTACGAAGCTTAAAAACATGACCTTTTCCATGGCTTTGATTTTTATCGTTTCATGATTTCCGAAAACTGTATGTCAAAGCTATGAAGAGAGGTACCCCATAATCAAGTTTATTACATATATCCCGCGAAATATCCTCTGAAAAGGCAGGAACGGAACTCAACCGCCGTTAACCGGTAAAAACCGGATTTCACCGAAAAATCGCGGATGCGGGAGAGGGATTGTCCTCTAAGACGCTCAGAGGACCTTTTGCTTGAACAGCGCTTTGGCGCTCTTCTTCACGAAGTCATACACCACGGCATCGGTGCCGTTGCTGAGGCTGCCCGTGAGTTCCATGCTCCAGGACGGTTCGGGGGAGTTCTTCTGGTTGTAAAATCCCGCCTTTACCCTGACGGTTTTCTCCTGCTTGGGCCCGCCGCCGAGTGGAACGCTTCCGCCGACGTAAACGCTCATGAACCCAATCCTTACCGGCACCCCTACGTTGGCGCTCACCTGCGGGGTGTTCTTCACAGTGGTCTCCACGCCCAGCACGGTGTAGGCCAGGAGGGCATCAATCTGCAGCGAATCGGCCCTCGCCGAGAGTTTTTCGGCGCTGGTCAGGTCGTCGGCCGTGATGTTCGCATAGGAAGGAATGGCATGGTAGCCCTTATCCTTCAGCGATTTTACCATGGCATCCTCAAATTGCTTTTTGATACCGGGCTGCTCGACCTTCGCCAGCACCAGGATTTTTTGGTATTTTGCCACCTTTCCTTTATCCCGGGCAAATCCGGCCAGTCCCATCAGCGCTGCCAGAAATAGTAAAGCGATGTTTTTCATGGCTTAATAATCCAGGCTTACGATCCTGCCTTTGGTGAAGTTGAAGAATTTGTCCTTGTTCGCCAGGATCACCCCCGGCGCGAGGTCGGCCTCGCTCTTCCCCGCGATCTTCAGGCAGGTCGGGCAGGCCATGATGGTGACCTTGGCATCGGTGAGGTGCTTCATCAGCTCCTTCAGGGTCGGAAAATCGGCGAATTTCATATCCTTCGAATCTTTCAGCACCAGTTTTACCGCTTCGATGTCGAGATACAGGAGCACATCCTTGTCGGCCGACATCAGCATGGCCATCTTCAGCGCCATTAACGCCTTGTGCGGGCTCTCATAGCCTGACGAGATGTGCAGGAACAGGCCGTCTTTCACGCAGCAGGCGGCGACGGCAGAATCAGCAGCCATGCCCTCATGGTGGGCGCTTTTCTCCTTTGGCTGGCCGCAGGACAATAATGCCGCGACCGGCAACAACATCATGAAGATCTTTTTCATAAAATTTTAGTTTAATAAGCTTAAGTTATTGATTATCTTTAACCTCAACCACCTCGTACATGTTCTTCCCGTCCTTCTGGATCGGCTGGTAGTACGTGTCGCCTACTTTTACGTAGGTATTCTCGCCAATCTTGACCTCCTCACCTCCTTCGGGAAGGTTCTCCACCACCGAGCCCGCGGTGGGTGGCACCACGGTATAGCCTTCCGGGGTTTTCTGATAGTAGGTGCCACCATAATAGTAGTTATTGGTGGTTTCATTGATCACCACGGCTTGCGACCCGGGCGGGAGGGTGGTGACGGTAGCCCCGACCGGCGCCTGGACGACCGTGTAGCCGTTGTTGCTTTTCGTATAATATACACCCTGGTCATAATAGTACTGCTGCGTGGCGACCGTGACCATGACGGCAGTGACCGCCATCGTGGCGACCACGAAACCCCACGGGTGGTAAGCCGGGTAAGGATACGGACGATAGGGATGATAATAGTAGGGATGGTAGGCGTAATACCCGCGCCCCCCGTAAACGTATGGCGGTCGAGGGTATGGCCTCGGATTGGCCACCACGACTGTTTTGTTTACATTCACGTTCACGTTCTTAGTGTTATTGACGTTGACGTTTTTATTATTGACGTTGACGTCCTTGTTCCCGGATGAAGGCCGCTGCCCGGATTGTTTACGTGACTTATCCTGACCGGAAGGTTTCGCGACGCCTGAGCGCTCTTTCGATCCGCCCGACCGGCCACTCCCCCGCTGCGCATGCAGGCTGACAGTCAGCAGCAATGAAAAAATGCAAACCATGATGGTCAGCAGCGGAAAAAAATGATTTGTCCTTGATTTCATAGGTTCAGTTTCTTGTTGATAATGCAAAAATACATTCTTGCATCGTATTTGGTTCGTCGAAGATACAAATATTGTGATTATCTTTAACCACTGCAATACCCGAGGTTATGTTGAATGCCTTCTTTCGGGAACTGATCGAGACGAAAAGATATCATCTTTTACTGCTGGCAACTGTCCTGGTGCTGGTGCTGCCTGCATTCTCCGGCAGCGGGCTCCTCTCCGAGATCATCTTCATGATCACGATGAGTTTCCTGTTCATCCAGAGCATGATCGCTGCCAAAATAAAGCCATCACGAAATAAATGGATCAAGTATATCGTAATCACCCTCATCCTGATCACCTGGCTGAAACCGATCGGCCTGGAATCAATCTTTGTTGACCTTTTCAAAGTCATCACGTTCGTCGCCTTTTTTGTCTTTGTGGTGATCTATCTTGTCAGGTATGTCGCGCGATCGGACAAGGTCGACATGAACGTGCTGATCACCTCCGTGAACATTTACCTGCTGGCCGGCATCATCGGCGCCTTTCTGGCGTTTTTCTTCTACCGTTTGTACCCCGACGCATATAACTTCCCGGCTTACATGCAGCCCCCGGTCTTCGCTAATTTCCTCTATTACTCCTTCATCACCCTCTCCACGGTCGGTTATGGCGACATCACACCCCGGATCCCTGAAACACAAACCCTGGCCTATATCATCTCTGTGACGGGCCAACTGTACGTGGCCATCATCATAGCCTTCATTGTCGGCAAATTGCTGGCACATTCCGACCGGCCATCGTGAAATAACTCTTTTTTTCTTTAACAAGTTAATAAAAATTCTTGCATTATGAACATAAGTTCATTATCTTTGTTGAATAAAGTCTGCGAACATGAAAACACCGCTTTTATTAAAAATCCTGATCGGATTACCCGTGTTACTTTTTGTTGACTATCTGCTGATGGCAATCCTGGGATGCACCTCTTGTCTTTTTGGCTTAGGTGATACTTATTTCTGCGGTCCTTACTGTCTTCTCGGCAAAGGGTTGCTTTTGCTTTCGGCAGCGCTCTTCTGCTGGTATCTGTATTCAGACATAAAAAAATTATTCCAGTCGAAAAGGAAGGTCAATTCCTGACCGGTCAAATCCATATATGATCACTGGAACATGAATGGTTATTGCCCCTCATGATGGCTGCAGGCATCCTTGTCACTGACCAGTTCATCCGCTAAAAACATTTCAACAGCTTGACGGATTTCCATTTGTGTGGTATTTATGATCTTGATACCGGCGCTGGTCAGGTCGTCCAGTAACCGGCGCCCCATCCCTCCCGCAATTACCACTTCACAATCACCCAAAGCATCCAGAATCCGGCTGTGCGAATGTTGTGCATGGTTATCATGGTCTGCTCCATGATGCTGATGTTCATGATGCTGGCCTAATGCGTGACCCGTAAAGTTGTTGGGCCGGTATTCCTGACGGACAATTTTGCCTTCAGCAACCTCAAAAATTGTAAAACCCAAGGTTCTTCCGAAATGTGGAGATACATAAGTCCCGTCGTCACTGGGAATCGCGATTTTCATTGATAATTCCTTTCTTTTTTAGATATAATTGATGATGATAACTGTTTTCACGAATCATTTTCTTTCCGCACTTAGGACACGCCCTTTCTCTGCAAGGGATTCCAGGTTGATGAGGGATTTTAAAATCGCAGCGGAGGCAGATACAAAAACCGGGGCCGTCGGCCTGCCATGCATGATCAGTTTTAGTTCCTTTACGTGACAATTGTCTTATTTTATCTGATTTGCAATAGGAACATCCCAAGATCTCCTTTTCGCTGATCAGAAGTTTATGACATGCTTCACAGCGGTACCAATACTCGTCAGTATGGTATTCACCTCCTTCGATAAAAATGGCTTTTCCTTCCACAAAGGCTCCGGCAATGGTCTGCCTGGCTTTTTCATAAATTCTGGTCAGGGTCGGACGTGAAACACCCATCTCACGGGCTGCCTCCAACTGGGTCATGCCCATATAATCCAGCAATCGCAAAGCTTCATACTCTTCAAAAAACAGTATGACCGGCTCAATATCAGAAATCGGAACACCGAATGGCTTGAATCCTTCCATCATGGGAGGACAGGTTATGGTTCGCTTTCTCTTAGGTCGCGGCATATGGTAATGAAATCATGTTGGTTCTATAACTTCTCAGTCTTTGTTAATGGAGCAGGAGATAAATCATCATTACAGGCGGCAAAAACAAAATCTGTCTCCATCGCTTTTTCCCGGTAATGGGAAAACATGTCTTCGGAAAAAACTTCGACCCTGATAAACAACTTAACATTTCCGGTCCTGACTATCGTTCCCACAATTTCAAGAATGGTATTGGGAAAGATTGGTTTCAGAAACCGGATATTTCCGACCTTAACCGTGATCATTCGCTGCCGCGTGTACCTTGTTGCAGTAATGAAGGCCACCTCATCCAGCCACTGCATGGCTTCTCCCCCGAAAAACGTTCCATTTGAATTCAAATGCTTCGGAAACACAACCTTGAATTGTCGTGTTTGAAAGTGATTATCCAGAGGACCAGCTTCCTTATTCAAAACAAGGAAAATATCCGATTTCTGTTTCCCTTCTTCCTGTCATGAGTTTCTTATCCCCGATTTTCACTATACTGCAGCCGTTTCCCTTTTCCGCTGCCTCCTCCGCTTTTCCGCTTCAACCCCATTCCTGTTCCTATTTGGTATTTTTCAGATTCAGAGGTAACATCAGCAGGTTTCCTGCAGCGACCCAATCCTCTTCCGGTTCGGGGCCCTTTACCCTCAGGCCCGGTATGATTCATTTCCGGCATGACTTTTTTTCTACAAAGATATAAAAAAGTTAAATCATTATGAACAAATGTTCATT
>Ga0163209_1001203_pt1 | contig 11342 bp, 11 predicted proteins | sample Kivu_160m_FD_113538 | JGI IMG/M metagenome (GOLD analysis project Ga0163209, IMG submission 113538) | Freshwater microbial communities from Lake Kivu, Western Province, Rwanda to study Microbial Dark Matter (Phase II) - Kivu_160m | ecosystem: Environmental > Aquatic > Freshwater > Lake ... | reverse complement strand
GGTACTCTCCATGTGATCACATCCATATCGATCTCGGGTACAACCCTATTCCCAAAAAGGGAGAGAAAGGGAGAGTGTTCGACTTCACGGCGGGGACTGTTTATTAAGGCCTTTAGGCTAGTCTATTTTATCTGATCCATTCTGTATATCGGAGGATAGCAAAAAGGTTAAGGTCGTGATGAATCATTTTGGTAGAGAGGAGAAATGACGATGAATGGAAAAAGACTTGGGATGGTCATCGGAATCATCATCTGGGTAGGATGGTTCGGAGCGGTGTTCGCCGCAGATTTAAAGGTTGGTTGTGTCGATATCCAGAAGGCCGTCAATGAATGTAATGCAGGAAAGGAAGCCAAGAAGGCGATCACCAAGGAGGTAGAAAAATTTCAGCGTCTCATCGCGGATAAACAGAAAGAGCTTCAAACGATGAAAGAATCTCTGGATAAACAGAGCCCCATGCTGAATCCGGAAGCCAGAGCAACCAAGGAGAAAGAGTATCAAAACAAACTTCGGGAATTCCAGAGGTGGGGGGAGGATAACCAAAACGAAATCAATCAGAAACGGGTCGAGATGGAGCGAAACATCTCCATAGGTCTCCAAAAAGTGATTCAAAAGGTAGGGGCGGATGAAGGCTATACCTTCATCTTGGAGAAGAACGAGACGATTGTCCTTTTCGCCTCCAAGGCCATCGACATCACCGACCGGGTCATTAAAGCCTTTGATGCCCAGAAGAAATAAGGTGAAAAGAGACAATTTCGAAATCCGAAGCACGAAGTTCGAAACAATCACGAATGTTCGAAATCCAAATGATCGAAACAAAAAGTATCGTTAATTTGAGAATTAGAATTTTGGTAACACTTTAGCGCGTTGAAAAAACTGATCTAATCCCCCTTTATCCCCCTTGGCCCGCTGCGCCAGCGCTTGCGCGGCGAGCAAAGGGAGGCCGGGAGGGATTTTACAAGACGATTTCAAACAACTAAATTAATACAAATTTTGGATTTGTTTCGAGTTTCGAAATTCGCCTGCCTGCCGCAGGCAGGGATTTCGGATTTATTATCAACCTTTTCCTTATAGAGAAAAACGATGAGAATTGGGATAAAGAGATGAAGAAGAAGCTTGGGGAACTCGCGGAGTGGGTTGGAGGAAGGGTTGTCGGAGACCCTGAGGTGGAAATCTTTGGCGTGGCGGCGATCGAAGAGGCCCGAGCCGGAGAGATCACTTTTATCGCCAAAACCAAGTATCTTCCGAAGCTCACCGAAACCCATGCCTCGGCCGTCATCGTCTCGACGGAGATCCCTCAGGCCAACAAACCCCTTCTCTGTGTGGCAAACCCTCAACTGGCCTTTACAAAGATCCTCAGCCTCTTTTTTCAAAAGACTTACCAACCGAAAGGAATCGATCCCAATACATGGATTAGCCCCACTGCCCAGTTGGGCAAAGAGATGACTATCTATCCCTTTGTCTTTATCGGAGACCGTTGCCAGATAGGGAACCGGGTCGCCCTTTACCCTGGGGTCTACGTGGGAGAAGATTCCTCCATTGATGAGGAATCGATCCTTTATCCCAATGTCTCCCTCTATCCAGGGACCGTGATTGGGAAGCGGGTGATCCTTCACAGTGGTGTGGTGGTGGGAAGCGATGGATTCGGATATGTGAAGGATGGAAAAAAGAATGTGAAGATCCTTCAGGTGGGAGGTGTTCAAATTGAGGATGATGTTGAGATCGGCGCCAACACCACGATCGATCGCGCCACACTGGGCAAGACCATTATCCGAAGAGGGGTCAAGATCGATAACCTCGTTCAGGTCGCTCATAATGTCGTGATCGGCGAGGATTCGATTATTGTCGCCCAGGTGGGGATTGCAGGGTCGACAAAGATCGGAAGCAATGTCACACTGGCTGGACAGGTCGGATTGGTGGACCACATCGAAATCGGAGATAACGTCATGGTGGGCGCTCAATCCGGAGTGTCTCATGATCTGGCCGGAAATAGCATCTACACAGGAACTCCTGCGATGCCCCACCGGGAGTTCCTCCGGGTGGTCAATGTCTATCAGAAATTGCCGGAGATGAGGAAAACCATCATCGACATCGAGAAGCGTTTAAAGAAAATTGAAGAAAGCATCTCTTTGAAGGAAAAGGAGAAGTAGATGATTGAGATCCAAGAGATCATGAAGACATTGCCGCATGCCTACCCTTTCTTATTGGTCGATCGGATTATTGAAATGGAGCCTGGAAAGCGGATCGTTGGGATTAAAAATGTGACCTACAACGAGCCATTTTTCCCAGGCCATTTTCCTGACCGGCCCATCATGCCGGGGGTACTCATTGTGGAAGCCATGGCCCAGACCGCCGGGATGCTCGCTTTCAACTCCATGCCCAAAGAAGATGAAAAGAAACCGGTCTACTTTCTGGGGATGGACAATGTCCGGTTCAGAAAACCGGTCATCCCGGGAGATCAACTCCGTCTCGAATTGGAGATCACCCGGCAACGCCAATCGATATGGGGTTTTAAGGGGAAGGCCTTCGTCGATGGGAAATTGGTCGCCGAGGCAGACCTGCTGGCTATGTTAGGAGAAGGAGAATGATCCATCCCACGGTGATCATCGATCCAAAGGCCGTAATCGAAGAAGGGGTTGAAGTTGGCCCCTACTGCGTGATTGAAAAGGGTGTCTTCATTGGAGAGGGAACGAAGATCGGGCCCCATGTGGTCATCAGAGAGAGGACTCACATTGGGAAAAGATGTCAGATCTTTCAATTTGCCTCCATTGGGGAAGCTCCCCAAGCATTTTTTTATAGAGGAGAGAAGACCTCCCTCTTGATCGGCGATCAGAATGTCATCCGGGAGTTTGTCACCCTCCATCGAGGCACGATCAAGGGAGGCGGGAAGACCGTCATAGGAAATGGCAACTTCTTTATGGCTTACTCCCATGTCGCACATGACTGTCAAATCGGAAATCGGGTCATCCTATCCAACGGAGCCACGTTAGCCGGACACATTTTGATCGAAGATGACGCCATCATCGGTGGACTCGCTGCCATCCACCAATTTTGCCAAGTAGGCACTCATGCTCTTATCAGCGGCCTCACTGGAGTTTCCCTTGACATCCCTCCCTACATGTTGGCTTCCGGAAGCCGGGCCAAACTCTTCGGACTCAACACGGTTGGCCTCAAACGAGCCCATTTTTCAGAAGAGACCATGAAGGCATTGAAGAAGGCCTATCGAATCATTTTTCGCTCCGCTTTGACATTGGAGAAAGCAATGAAGAGGGTTGGAGAGGATGAGATTTCTCAAACGCCGGAGGTCCAGCATCTCCTCCAATTCATCCGGCACTCAAAGAGAGGGATCAGTCGGTAAATGGAGAGGATGAAGGTAGGTGTGGTGGGTGTCGGTTACTTTGGCCGATTCCATTCAGAAAAGTATGCCAAAATGGATGGGGTGGAATTGGTCGGTGTGGCAGATGTCGACCGATCCCGTTCCAAGGAAATCGCCAAAAAAAATCAGACCCAATCCTTCTTCCATCATGCTGATCTTTTCGGGAAAGTTCAAGCGGTCAGCATTGCAGTTCCCACACCCCTTCACTATTCCATCGCAAAAGATTTCCTCCTTCAAGGGGTCGATGTCCTCATAGAAAAACCCATTTCCAACACCCTTGAAGAGGCTGATGAACTGATCGGATTGGCAGAATCGAAGGGTTTGATCTTGCAGGTGGGCCATCTGGAACGGTTCAACGGAGCCCTCTTTGCCCTGGAAGGAATTGTTCAAAATCCTTTTTTCATTGAATGCCATCGATTGAGCCCTTTTTTAGGAAGGGCAACCGATGTGAATGTCGTCTTAGATTTGATGGTCCATGATATCGATATTGTCTTAAGCTTGGTAAACTCACAGGTAAAACAGTCTCAAGCTGTCGGCCTCCCCGTCATCACCCCCCATTTAGACATCGCCAATGCCAGGATCGAGTTCGAAAACGGGTGCTCAGCCAATTTGACGGTAAGCCGAGTCTCCAAGGAGAAGATTCGGAGAACCCGAATCTTTCAGCCCGATGGAACTGTCTCCATCGATTACCTCTCTCAAAAGGTCTCTTTCTTTAAGAAGGTGATCCATTCGGGAAGGGAAGAGATTCCTGAAATGGTAACGAAGGAAATTCCGGTCAAGAAGGTCGATCTTCTGGAGAATGAGATTCGCTCCTTCCTTCAGAGTGTGAGGGATCGGAAAGAGGCTCGAGTCTCTGGATGGGATGGAAAGCGTGTTTTAGAGGTGGCACTTCAGGTTATCAGAAAAATTGATGAATTCAATGAAAAAAGAGAGCTCTGAAAAACTACTTTTCGCTCTCTTGATTACGAAGATTCCCAAAAATGATTACACAGATTTTTCCTTATTTTCAAAGCACTTCTAATCGGTGCAATCAGATCATAATCCGTGTAATCAGAGATTTCTGGACTTTTTCAGAAATCTCAAAAAGGAAATAGTGGGACGATAGAAAGGATGAAATCGAAGAGAATCTTGCTGGTCGCCGGAGAGGTTTCCGGAGACCTCCACGGGGCCCACCTGATGGAAGCCATCCAACACATCGATCCAGAGGTCCAGTTTATTGGAGTTGGGGGAAAGGCTTTGGAGGAGAAAAGAATGAAGCTCCTTTATCACGCTCACTCCCTTTCCGTCGTTGGGATTACAGAAGTCCTCCTTAAACTAAGATCTATCCTAAAGGTCCTCCGGGCGTTGAAGACTTTTCTTGATTGGGAAAGACCGGACCTCATCATCCTGATCGACTTTCCTGACTTCAACCTCCGATTGGCTAAATTTGCCCATAGAAAGGGCATTCCAGTCCTTTACTATATCAGTCCTCAGGTTTGGGCCTGGAGGCCTAAAAGAGTTAAGTTGATCGCTCGATGGGTGAAGAAGATGATCGTCTTCTTCCCTTTCGAGGTTCCCATCTATGAAGCGGCAGGTGTGGATGTGCAGTGGGTGGGGCATCCCCTGCTCGATCTGGTGAAGCCTCACTTCTCCAAAGAGGTGGCCTTCGAACGATTCGGTCTCGATCCCAAACGCAGGATCATCGGCTTGCTCCCCGGAAGCCGAATCGATGAGGTGAAGAGGCTTCTCCCACCCCTTCTGGCCTCGGCTCATCTCCTTCAAAGGGAGATTCCAGATCTTCAGTTCATCATCCCTCTCGCCCCCGGGATCCTCAAAACGACCTTATCATCCTTGATGAAGAATACTTCTGTCCCAGTGAAGACAGTCGAGGGCTGGACTTATGATGTGATGAACATCTCTGAACTTTTGATCACGGCTTCGGGAACAGCAACCCTTGAGGGGGCCATTCTCAGAAAACCAATGGTGATCGTTTATAAAGTTTCGTTTCTCTCTTACTGGATCGGCAGGTTATTGATCCGGTTGGACCATATTGGCCTGGTCAATTTGGTGGCTGGAGAAGAGGTTTCCCCAGAACTGATCCAGAAGGATGCCAATCCGCAAAGGATTGCTGAGGAAGCCATTCGTATCCTAAGAGATCCCATCCTCTGCCGACGAATGACCGACTCGATGGCAAAGGTCTGTCAGAGCCTTGGAGAAACAGGGGCGGCCCAACGAGCTGCCCGCATTGTCACCTCCATGCTCCGGGCAGCGGAGGCATAAATGAACCTCTATCGCAGGCTTCTCGAGCTGGTCAAACCGTATTGGGCGAGGTTAGCATTCGCCATGGTCTGTATGGTTTTTGTCTCCTTCTTGACCGCGGCACAGGCATTTCTTGTTAAACCTGCCCTTGACGGTGTTTTTCTCAAGACGGAGCAGATCCCGCCATCTGTGAAGAATATCATTATACAACTCCAACTGGACGGTCTCCTCCTCAAGAAGGGTATGGAGATGCTTCTGATACTCCCTATTGTCATCATCCTTCTCTTTCTTTTTAAAGGAATTTTCGAATACGGCCAGGCTTACCTCATGAATTATGTTGGCCTGAGGGTTGTGGCCGATATCAGGGAGAAACTTTACAACCATCTTCAGATCCTCTCCCTTTCCTTCTTTACCAAAACTCCCACCGGTATCCTCATCTCCCGGATCACGAACGATGTCAACCTCATTCAGGGATCGGTCTCCAATGCCATCACCGGCCTTCTGAAAGATGTTTTCACCGTCCTCGGACTGATTGCCGTCGTCTTTTACCGAGACTGGAAACTGGGGATCTTCGCTCTCCTGATCTTTCCATTATCCATCATTCCCATCAAGGAATTTGGAAAGAGGCTTCGAAAATTCAGTCGGAAGAGTCAACAGCGAATGGGTTCCATCACGACCTTCCTTCACGAAACCATCGCTGGAAATCGGATCGTCAAGGCCTTCAATATGGAAGAGTACGAAAAACGCCGATTTGCAGAAGAGAACAACCGGTTCTTCAAAATCGTCCTTAAACGGGTCAGGATCAGAGCCCTCTCTCATCCTCTGATGGAATTATTGGGAGGAATTGCCGTAGCCATCATCATCTGGGTGGGTGGCTACAGGGTTATGCGGGGGGAGTTAACACCGGGGGCCTTCTTCTCCTTTATGGCGGCCCTTTTCATGCTCTATGCCCCGATCCGGGATTTGAACAAGGTCAACCTCGAGGTCCAGGAAGGCCTGGCTGCAGCCATACGAGTCTTTGAGCTCCTCGATACCGCTCCAGAGATCGAGGATGAAGAAGGCGCCATTCCTCTTCCTCCCGTCTCAGAAGGAGTTAAGTTTCAAAATGTCTCCTTCAAATATGATGAGGAGATCGTGCTCAAGGACATTGCCCTTGATGTAAAGGCAGGAGAAGTGATCGCCTTGGTGGGAATGAGCGGGGCAGGCAAAACTTCCCTCGTCAATCTCTTGCCCCGGTTCTACGATGTGAACAAAGGTCAGATCCTCATCGACGGCCACGACATTCGAAAGGTCACGATCAAATCCTTGAGGGATCAGATGGCTCTGGTGACTCAACAGACGATCCTCTTCAATGATACGGTTCGAAATAATATTGCCTATGGCAGTCTGAAATGCTCTGACCAGGAGATTATCGAAGCAGCAAAGGCAGCCAATGCCCACGATTTCATCCAGAGGCTTCCTCAGGGATACGAGACCACCATCGGTGAACAGGGGGTTAAGCTTTCCGGTGGAGAACGTCAGCGCCTCTCTATTGCGAGAGCTCTTTTAAAGAATGCACCGATTCTGATATTAGACGAAGCGACCTCCTCTCTTGATTCCGATTCTGAGACGGAGGTCCAAAAGGCTCTGGAAGAGTTGATGAGAGAGAGAACGGTCTTCGTTATTGCCCATCGGCTTTCAACGATCCGAAATGCCCATCGAATCATTGTTCTCTCTGACGGTCAGATTGTTGAGGAAGGGACTCATGAAGAATTGATAGGACTCGGTGGTGAATATCGACGACTCTACGATCTTCAGTTCAAAGATGACGGAGTAAGGGTTTGGAAGGCCGACAAGGTAAAGAAGGTCTACTAAACTTAATAAGCATAGCACATGGAGCATAGGCCATAGCTATATGGAAGCACCAAATCCCAAGCACCAAATCTAAAATAAATCCTAAAATTCAAAACCCCCTCACCCCATCCCTCTCCCCTCGGGGGAGAGGGGAAGGGTGAGGGGCGGTCATTTGGGCTTGGAATTTGGAGCTTATTTGGGATTTGGAATTTGTGATTTGGGATTTTGGACAGCCGATGCTCTGGGCTACGTGGTTTGCTAATCTGGAGAACATGTTCTTCAAAACGATAAAAAAGAAGTTGGTGGCGTGGTGGGGTCCTTGGTTAGCCTACTGGGTCATCAAGATCTTGGGTCGCACCATGCGGTTTGAAGAGATCAATCCGGAGATCCCCCGATCTTTTTGGGAGAAGGGGATCTCTGCCATTGGGGCCTTCTGGCATGGAAGGCTTCTCATGATGCCACTCGCTTATAAAGGAACGAATTTGAGTTTTCTCGTCTCCCCTCATCGTGATGGCCAGGTGGTGGGTAAGGCTCTGGAGCGGTTTGGCTTCCGTCCCATCTTGGGCTCCACCAGTCGGAAAGGTTTTTCGGCATTTAAAAAAATGATCAAGGCGAATCAAAATGGATTCGATATTGCCCTCACCCCCGATGGACCGAGGGGACCTCGCTATCAGGTACAAATCGGTGTGATGGAGTTGGCCAAACTGACAGGGAGACCTATTGTCCCATGCACTTTCAGTGCCTCGAAAAGAAAGATTTTTAAGACCTGGGATCGTTTCCTCCTCCCCTATCCTTTCTCAAGGGGAGTCTTTATCTGGGGGGAACCGATCCATGTCGATCCCAATGGAAACCGGACCCATCTTGAGGAGAGGAGGGCCCTCTTAGAGAGGCGCCTCAATGAATTGACCGAAAGGGCAGACCACTATTTTGATCCAAAAAGAAACTAATATCGAAACCGGTTTCATGCGGAAATGCCTTTTCAATGGGAAGAATGAAACGATCAATCGTGGGTAGGTTAGATAGGATTTATGACATGAAGATTTTCAGATTCAGCAGCCTTAAGCAAATTTAGGTCGGAGGCAACAAATTTCACATCTTCCCGGGCAGTATATTTTAACCACAACGCTGACGAAAGATGGACAGTGTCTGCACCCTTCAGTGGATATTTTTCGATCAATGCCTTGATGGCCGGGAAAAGGTCATCATGAAATTCGATGATGAAAAAGTGTTTCCAGTCGCTCTCGAATTGGTCAATCACCGAGCGAAGGGGTTTCTGGGCCAATTCGCCCGCACGGTGCTTCCTCATGAAAGCCGAAAGAATTTCGGGATAAGCCAATTTCGAGATGGCGATTGTCTTTTCCGAAAGCAGGATGGCGTTGACCGATTCAGTTCCAGCCTCTCTTAAGTATCTCTTTACGAGGGCGCTACTGTCGAAATAGATCATCTTCTGTCCTCTATGATGATTTCGGACCCCGGCCTCCCACTCACCTGAATGCTTTTAAAGCTTTTCATTTTGCCCCGTTTTGCAGGAATTCTGATCATCCCTCTCTTGGAAAGGGCCGCCAGCCGTTCTTCTTTCCCTGCATCTTCCTCGATATGGTCGAGACTATGCAGGATCGCAATGGGTGAACCCCGGTCCGTCACAATGATCCTGTCACCCCCCTTTGTGAGTTTCAAATAATGCGTCAGCTTATTTTTCAACTCTTTTACACCGACCGTCTGCATGCTCCTCCACCTCCAGGTAGCTATTGTAGCTACTTCTTACCAAAATGTCAACTCTTCGGTCTGTTTCATCGCTTCACCCCCGAAACGTGCAGACCCAAAGCTAAAAGCCGTAGTTTTTAACCTTCCCCCGTCGACCTCTTTTCTCTATATCAAGAGGCCAGGATCATATTGTCCCAGAATCTTCGAACTGATTGACAACCCCCATAATTGGATGTAGATAACTTCCTGTAAGCACCAAGGCAACTGTTCAACTCTTTATACCAGCTTTCCAGCGATAATCCAAAAAAAATAATTTTCACAACCCCATTTTAATATTGACAAAATGCTCCATTTTTGTAGGATTGATTCAACAATTCTAATATAATTCTCCTTCCAAAAGGGGTGATGGATGGAGCAAGACCTTTAGGATTTTCTCGTTCACGTAGAATCTCCTCCGTAAGATAAGCCCCAGTTGTAATTCTGGTCGCATGATTGACTCTTAGGCCAGGCGGATCGGATCCTAAACAACAGGGAATGGAATGTTAACCAGATTGAATTTTTATGCCATTAAACTCGACGGGATGCGAACTGGGGAAATGGGATAAAAATCAAGGAAATACACCAGAAACGCGAATTTCAGAGGAAAATAATGGAATGACTTGAGTGGGTTGGAAAAGCGGCAAAGAGGGTCAGGGAGGTTGAGAGGGAGCGGATGGAGGAGGGATCGACACCTCAACTCAAAGGGGTACACTTGAACAAGGTCTCTTTAACTTGAGGATAAGTTGGCTAACTCTGATTTCTCGATCCAGAGTACAAATAATTAACGATTACCGGAAACAAATTTTTCCAGAACCAGATCGATTCCTGACCCTGCTTTCATATCCCGAAAGAAAAAAGGGATCGACTTTTGGCAAGCCCCTCCTTATTGCGGGGATAAATTGGAGCTGACAGTAGCAGTCCAAATGCAATCATTATCATCATTAACCTGATGAGACCAATAATCCCCTCCAGACAACTTCCCATTAAAATTCTTGATTGAAATAATATTTCCCAACTGATCTTCGGTAGCATTGCCTTTTGCATCAATTAATGCGATACCGGTTTTTTCCCATTTGCCATTTAAAAATTTCTTAAAATCCCCATATCCCATAATTTGAAATTTTTCATTCTTACTCTTCAGTCCCCCAGTGTTCACTAAAGCGATTTCAGTGATACAGATATTTGCGAGCCCCTCTTCCGTTGTAAATTCAAATTTGATATAGCAGGGGTTATTATAAGGGTCTAGTGGAAATTTGTAAAAATGGATTGATCCGCTTATCGAAAAATTGTCTGTATATAACTTTAGGTCCCCTTTATTATCATACCCCTCACAAGTTCCTTTAACGGATCCAGAGAATGTTCCAGCATAAGCATCAGAAAGCTGTGCTTGGGTATTTGGAATATAAGACAAGAACAAGACGACACCAAATAGCACCATCCAGATCTTCTTCATGTCATTCCCCTCCTTCCTTTTTCCCGTGAAAAGTGGGTTTACCATCTTGGTTGTCAGTTAAAGGCTATCTTGCGTGCTCGAAACTCTTCTTCCATGCTTCCAAAAATTTCTAAAAGCTCTAAATTCCCTGCTTTCGAGAGTAATTTATTACACCATACCACCATCCTTGTCAAATCTCTTTCCGATCCTTATCTCCTTCCGATCCTTAGGGTAACCACAGCCTGGAAATAAATAAAACTCTACAAAGCCTTTAGGTGTTCCGGAAGGTACCTTATCAATAGCAAGTCTATCAGCACACCCGATTAGATAAATGAGATGCAAAAAAGTAACAAGCAAAGCACAACTCCTTCGATTTATCCTCGGCTTTATGGTACTCATTTTTTACTCCTTCCCTTGCCCATTTTCGCCTAAACAGCCTACCCTTGGACCAGTGAAACAAAATAGAATCAATAAGGTATGTCCTTTCGGGGTGTTAGCTGTGGCCCGAAACACCAATAAACCTCGGTATACACCCTCCGGGAATTTGTAAGGAGGGTCTGGCCAGCTTAAAAGAATTAGGGCTTCACGAAATTCATGAGCCGGCCTAGGATAAAAAGTTCGGCACAAACGACCGGACGAACCTTATTTTGTCTTGGTGGCCGGAACGTTTTGCTGCTATGGCAACCAGAAGCACGGTAATGTGACCGATCGTACAATAATTGC
>Ga0163209_1001201_pt1 | contig 11346 bp, 13 predicted proteins | sample Kivu_160m_FD_113538 | JGI IMG/M metagenome (GOLD analysis project Ga0163209, IMG submission 113538) | Freshwater microbial communities from Lake Kivu, Western Province, Rwanda to study Microbial Dark Matter (Phase II) - Kivu_160m | ecosystem: Environmental > Aquatic > Freshwater > Lake ... | reverse complement strand
GTCATCATCCCCACCCAATGATTTAGGTCTACAATCCCCTTTTGGGGGTGGAATCCCTATCGCAAGTTCTTTTTTTCTCATTGACATTCTTTAACATTTTCGTATAGACTTTTCTCAATAACCAATTTAGAAGAAGGAGGTGATCAGGATGGGAACAGAGCCTAGGGTGGCACGGGTAACAGAAATTATTTCAGGTTCTCCTAAGAGTTTCGAAGATGCAGTCAAGGTTGGGTTCGCAAGGGCTACAAAGACCTTGAGGGGCATCACCGGGTTGCGTGTTGTTGAAATGCGGGTGGCAGTGGAAAATTCAAAGATTATCGAATACCGGGTAAGAATGGAGGTTATTTTCGTCCTCGAAACGTAGCCCTGTGATGGTAAGGCCCTATCCTCAGTCATGGGTTTGAATAACTCATCTTGAGATAGGGCCTTTTTTTGATCTTGGTTTGTTTCAGTTATGATAGACCTCTGTTAGGGGTCTTTAGATAAAGCTTAATAGTTGCCAGTTTTTGCTATGGGGAGAGGTTCTAAGGACAGAGCATCTTTAACGTTAGGTCTGTCCTTTAGGATCTTCCTTTATCACTCTTAATAACTCCTGTGGATTCACGGTCGCGGTTCCCACTTTTCCAACCACGATCCCGGCTGCGTAGTTCGCCAACCTTGCTGCATCGACAACCCCAACTCCTGTCCCTAATGCAAGGGCCATCGTGCCAATCACGGTATCTCCCGCGCCGGTGACGTCGAAAACCTCCTTTCCCACGGTCGGAACAAGGACAGGTTCCTGATTGGGTTCGAAAAGGGCCATTCCCTCCTCTCCTCGGGTGATGACCAAGACATCACATCTCAGTTTCTTTAGCAATACCTTTCCCACTTTTTTTAATGATGACAGATCGGTGATAGGAATCCCCACAGCTACACTTGCCTCCGCTGTATTGGGGGTGACCACTGTTGTTCCTTTGTAGAAAAAAAAGTTTTTCTGTTTTGGGTCCGCCAAGATAAACTTTTTCGCCTCCCTCGCTCTCCGGATCGCGATCCGTATCGATTTCCTCGTCAGTAGACCTTTTCCATAGTCGGAGAGAATGATCACGTCAAAACCGCGGATATTCAGTTCCAAAAATTCTAAAAGATTTCGCAAGGTAAAACCCTTCGTGGGATCTGTTGTCTCCCGGTCGATTCGGACCAATTGTTGCTGATGGGCGACGATTCGGGTTTTCACTGTGGTCTGTCTCCCTTGTTCCACGAATACCCCATTGATTCCAATTCCCATCTCCGTCAACTCTTTGATAATTCTCTGCCCCATCTCATCATCGCCCACGACACCACAAAGAGCAACCTTTCCTCCGAGGGCATGAACATTATTCACCACATTGGCAGCCCCTCCGAGGAGAAAAGTCTCCTTTTCCACCACCACCACAGGGACAGGAGCCTCGGGCGATATCCTCGAAACCTTTCCCCAAATGAAGCGATCCATCATGATATCCCCAATGACCAAAACATTTACTTTTGAAAAACCACTCAATATTTTTCGCAACATCGGCCACTCTCCCATTCCTGCTTATTGCCTCTCCGATGGCAGGCTCCGGAGGTCCGCCCGCTGATTTCGAAAATATTCGACCGTCTTTCTAAGTCCGGTGTCTATCTCATCCTTGGGCTCATAATTCAAAAGTCGCTTTCCTTTACGGATATCTGATAGAGAGTGTTTAACATCTCCTTTTCGAGGTTCTTCATAGACGGGTAATGCCTTTGAACCAACAATATTCTTTAGGATATTTAACAATTGGTTTAACGATGTCCTTTTTCCACAGGCAATATTGATGACTTCCCCATTCAGGTGTTCTGTTGACATAGCGAGCAGGTTCGCTTGAACCACATTCTCAATATAGGTAAAGTCCCGAGATTGCTCTCCGTCACCAAAGATGATCGGAGGACGACCCTCCAGTAGAGCCTCGATGAATCTTGGAATGACAGCAGAGTAGATCGATGTTGGATCCTGTTTTGGACCAAAGATATTGAAATATCTCAGGGAGATGGTTTCAAGACCGTAAAGTTTAAAAAAGAGGCGACAATATTCTTCCCCAATATATTTTTGCAAGGCATAAGGAGAAAGAGGGTTGGGATGCATTTCTTCTGATTTGGGTAAGGTTGGGGTATCTCCATAGACCGAAGAGGAAGAGGCGTAGATCAACCGTTTCACTCTTGCATCCTTTGCTGCAAGAAGAATATTCAAAGTCCCTCCTGTATTCACTGAATTGGATGTTACGGGATCCTCCACAGATCGTTGAACCGACGGAAGGGCAGCTTGATGAAACACATATTCCACATCTTTGGTCGCTCTTTGACAGAGGGGCAAGTCACGGATGTCTCCCTCAATCATCTCAAGAGAAGGATAGGCCTCATCAAAGATCAGGTTTTCCTTCTTTCCGGTTGAAAAATTATCGAGCACACGAACCCGGTGACCCTGTTTGAGCAAGGCCTCGGTCAGGTTCGACCCGATAAATCCGGCTCCCCCGGTCACTAAAACCTTTGACATATCCCACCTACTCCTTCTCTGACCAAAATCTCTACTATTTTCTCACTTGCCCTGCCATTCCCAAATGTATTTACTCCTTTCTTGACCCGTCTCCGTCTCTCCACCCGATTCACTTCTTCCAAAATCCTTTTTACCTTGGTTCCTACCAGTACGTTCCATCCACTCCGGAGGGTCTCCACCCATTCCGTTTCTTCTCTTAGGGTAAAACAGGGGACCTTTAACCAGTAAGCCTCTTTCTGAACACCCCCTGAATCCGTAAGGATGGCCTTGGCATTTTTTTCCAAATTGAGCATGTTGAGATATGAAACCGGCTCAATGAATCTGATCCCCTTGCTCTTTGTAAAGAAATCATGGTCTTTGATCATCTTCCTTGTTCTTGGATGAAGAGGAACGACAACAGGCGATTCCTTTCCAACCTCGCTCAGGGCTATGAGTATGGATTCCAACCTGCTGGGATCATCCGTATTTTCGGCCCGGTGGAGGGTGGCCAGATAATAGTTCGGAGTTTGTAGGGGCACGTTGCAACGTGCCCTTACAGAGTTCGGAGTTGAAAAACAAAGATCTAAATCTTTCAGGATGGTTGACTTTTTTTCTGCCAATTTGGAATAATAAAGGATTGAATCGTACATCACATCGCCGACCTTCTTGACGATCGTTGTTTTTCCATTCTTTATTCCCTCCTTTAGCAAATTTTGGACAGCTTGAGGCGTGGGACAAAAAAGCAGAGTGGATAAATGGTCCGTAAGCAGACGATTGATTTCCTCAGGCATGGTCCGTTTATAACTTCTCAAACCTGCCTCCACATGAGCCACTGGGATACCTAATTTTGCTGCGGCCAGAGCACCCGCCAGAGTCGAATTCGTATCGCCGTAAACGACTATGATGTCGGGTTTCTCTCGCTCGAGGGCAGTTTCAATTCGCTCCATCATCACACCCGTCTGTCTGGCATGAGAACCTGACCCTGCTCCTAAGTGATAATCCGGCTTGGGAAGTTCAAGCTCTTCAAAAAAGACCCGGTCCAACAGATAGTCATAATGTTGCCCTGTGTGGATGAATATTTCACAGATCTTTTTCTTTGAACGGAGCCGGCCCCTCAAAGCCCCTCTCTGATTGAATGACTGGATGGCGCGACTGACGGCTGCAGCTTTTATAAATTGAGGTCTGGCCCCCACAAGGGTAACGATCTTCATTCCTTCGGCTCCGCTCAGGACAGGCTTTCTAAAATCAACTTCACCCCGGTAGAATCCTTTTGGTACCGTTTTCTGCAAGCCTGACAGACCGCTTTTCCAGATCGGAAAACGATCTCTTCAGCACACTGGCAGACCCACCCTCTCACCCTCCCCGGATTCCCATAGACCAACGCATAATCTGGAACATCCTTGGTCACCACAGAACCGGCTCCGATGAAGGCATACTCGCCAATGGTATTCCCACAGACGACCGTCGCGTTGGCGCCGATGGTGGCCCCTTTTTTGGCCAACGTCTTCCGAAACTCTTTCTTTCTCGAGATGAAGCTTCGAGGGTTGAATACGTTCGTGAAGACCATTGAGGGACCACAGAAGACATTGTCCTCCAAAATAACCCCGTCATAGATAGAGACATTGTTTTGAATCTTGATGTTGTTTCCTAAAAGAGCTCCTGAGCCAATGAAGACATTCTGTCCGATGACGCAGCTCTCCCCTATCTTTACACCGGCCATAACGTGTGAGAAATGCCAAATCTGTGTTCGGTCGCCAATCTCCACGGGTTCATCTACCACTGCCGTAGGGTGGGCGAAATATCTTTTTTCCATCCTTTTATCCCCCCAACAGACTTACCGGAATGCCTTTCCCCTTCAAGGACCGCTGAGCCGCAGTAAGGATATTGACCACTTTGACCCCATCCCGGCCTCCTGTCTTAGGCTCTTTTCTTGATTCGATGCATTGAATAAAATGCTCTGCTTCGGCTCGAAGAGGCTCCACCATCTTAATGCTCGGGATGGTAATATCCCCAAATCTCAGGCCTAAATACTCTCCATAAGTATCATAAGAGAGATTTCTGACGCCTTTATCGTAGATCTTCAATTTCTCAGAAGACTCCATATCATCGAAAACCACCATCTTCTTCGAACCCACGATGGTGATCCTCCTCAATTTATGGGGGTCCAGCCAACTCAAATGGATATTGGCCATCTTCCCATCGGAGAACCGAAGACTGACAAACACGACATCTTCAATTCCATGTTGGATGTAACTCTCTCCATGGGCTGAAACCCCAACCGGCTCTTCTTCGAGAAGGTGAAGAATCACCGAGAGGTCATGGGGAGCAAACGAAAGAAGGGCATTTTCATCCTGACGGATGACACCGAGGTTGACCCTTTGAGTATAAATATAATAGACCTTTCCCAATTCACCCGAGGCAACCATCTCCTTCAGTCGATCGATCACAGGATGGTAAATCAAAAGATGGCCAACCATGAGGATTCTTCCACTCTTCTCCGCAATCTCCAATACCTCCCTTGCATCCTCAGGATTTAAGGCCATGGGTTTCTCAACCAGGACATCCTTATTGGCTAATAAGATCTCCTTTGACAAAGAGTAATGGGAGGTGGCTGAAGAGGCCACGATGATTCCCGTGACTTCCGGGTCAAGAAGAACGGGCCTCAGATCCTCGACCACCGCAGACTGGGGATAAGCTTTCCGTATGGATAACAATTTCGAGGGATCGTTATCACAGATATATTTCAATCGAACATTTTGCATTTCGGAGAATACCCGAATATGATTCTTTCCCCATGCCCCTGCCCCCACCACGGCTACGTTAATCATAAGACCCTCCACCTCATCACATTTCCATATCCCACCCTTATTTACCCCGTTAGAAAGCCCCGGCATTTATGCAGGGGATGTTATAAATAGAGGAAGCATCAGCTCCTTGTAAAGGCAGGGTCGAAGCCCCACCTTTCTAACGGGGTTACCCCCTTCGCCTTTCTCTCTTGACTGTCTGCTTCTTAACAAGATATCCTAATTCCTCAAGTTTTTGGATCACCTTTCTTGCGGATCCTTCAGGGGTTTCTTTATCGGTCTCCACAACCACTTCCGGATTCAATGGCTCTTCATAAGGGTCATCAATTCCCGTGTAGTTTTTGATCTCTCCGGCTAAGGCCCTCTTATAAAGTCCCTTCGCGTCTCTTTCAATACAGACCTCCAGAGGGCATTTGCAATAAATCTCAACGAAGTCACCGATCTCTTGGCGGTTGAAATCGCGGACCTCCCGGTAAGGAGAGATCGCTGCCGAGATGGCAATAATACCATTTCTGGTAAGAAGTTTGCATACGTAACCTATCCGCTTGATGTTCGTATCCCGGTCTTCTTTGCTGTAGCCAAGGCCTTTTGAAAGATGGGTTCGGACAACATCTCCATCCAAGATTTCAATTTTCTCCAATCCTCTGTCCCGAAGTTCGGCTTCAATCAACTTTGATAGGGTGGTCTTCCCTGAGCATGAAAGGCCGGTTAACCAAATCGTCAATCCTCGATCCATAATATTTTCCTCTTTTCTCCACAGCTTTGAAGTGGATGGATGATTGAATGACAAACTATTTTTTAACCCCTTGTCCTTCTGATGTCAAAATGTTTTACCTGCGACGTTGACAGGTTCATTCAAATGAGTCACCACAAACAAATATCTCTTCTCCACAATCGTTTCTAAGGATTTCTCAAACCCATCTCTTCGGGACACAATCTCAGATGCCACCAGAGTAAATAAGCATAGGTCGAAAGTTTATTTCTCCATTGGTTGAGGGTGAAGAGAGTAAAAAGACAAGCCACCGACATAAAAATCAGTTCGGCGCATAATCGGGTGATCAATCCCATCAACAGAAGGGCCCGCTGTGAACTCCCTCTATTTTTTTTAAAAAAGTGGTAACGGGAGCGATAATATTCAACCTTCGCCCTATTTTTCTCCCTCTCAGCGCTCTTTCCTTGAAAGTGGTAGATTTCAGCCCGGGGGTGATGGTAGATTTTCCAGCCGGCCTTCTTCATCCGGTAGCACCAATCGGTCTCTTCGAGAAAAAGAAAATAACCCTCATCGAGCAAGCCCACCTGCTCCATTGCGTCTCGTCTTACCATCATCCCCGCACCAATGACGGAATCCACTTCAACAGGCTCAGGGTAATCTCTTTCCTTCCCTAAAAATCTGTACGGAAACAACCGCCTCAAGAGGCTTTTGTTAAGAAGCTCCGTGGCCAACGATGGGAAGTTGGCGATCGAGTTCTGTTTCGAGCCATCGACATTCAAAAGCTGCGCCCCTACCACTCCGGCCTCTGGATGGGCATCCATAAAAGAGCGCATCCTGTCGATGGCCCCTTCCTTCACTTGAGCATCCGGATTGAGCAAGAGTGCGTATCTCCCTGATGCCTTTCGGAGCCCTTGGTTGGCGGCCTTTGCAAATCCGAGATTTTTCTCATTCTCGACGAGTTGAACGACCGGAAATGCTTCCGCCAATCCCCTTCCACTCCCATCCTGAGACCCATTGTCAATCACAATGACCTCCGTCTCCCTCTCCTTAACCGCCTGATAGACTGACTTTAAACATTGAAGAAGAAGGCCTTTTGTATTCCAATTGACAATAACGATCGACAGATCCATCAGTCGCACGAATGACCCGAATGATAACAAACTAAACGAATGGTAATCATTAACTGCTTTGAAAATCCCTCCCAACCTCCCTTTGCCAAGAGGCCATGTCGTAATACAAAAAAACTAACTTTTTGAAGAAGGGGAGAGGCAGTCGGGTGGGCGGAACGGGAAGTTCCTCATACCCGAAGGGTTGACGGGCTTCCCAAAGATTGAGAGCGGAAACCTTTAGCCGCCGGGATTCAGATGTGCCAAGTATATGAAGACACTCGATTTTATACAAGCCAAGATTTCCCATAATCTAAAAGACCCGCATTCTAAAACTTTGGAACCTGACTGCCTCCTACCCTTTGCTTGCGATTACGACGCAGTCTCCAAAGGGAGGGGATGGGGCTTCTCCCGTTTAATTTAGTTCACGTTGTCTTAATGATGACACCCTCGGGTGTCACATACACGGTTCCCCTCCGCTTGCTCTCTTCCATTAAACGTCGAAGGAAAATTTTTTGGTCTTTGATGATCGGATTGAAACGGAGGTACCCTTTGAAAAACCTGAGACGGTCCGTCCGGGTTAAAATAGTTGGAACAGAGGCATTGAGTTGAAGGAAGTTTTTAAACAACTTTTTTTCATTGACCTTCTCATCCAATCGGATATCCTCCAGATCGAGGAGTTGGAAATTGAGATTTTCCCCATTTTTTGAAAGAAGGATGTTCCTCGTCTTCATATCCTTATGATAGAGATTCATTTGATGAAGATGGGAAAACCATTGGGCAAAGGCTTTAATAAAGAGCCTCTTTTCCCTAAAATCTTTACACCATAATAAAATGGATCGATCCAATTCTCGGGCGTCTTCAGGGGCCTCCATCAGAAAGAAACTCTCCCTCCCGCTGAGCCAACCCCTTCTCTCGACCAATGCCATGGGTTTGACAGAAGAGATCCCTCTCACTTTTAGACCATTCCCCCTCACCCAAGATTTACGCCCTTTCGAGGGCCGAAAAAGATCTTTAAAAATATCCCGGATATGAGGATAGCGGAATTGTTTTACACAGACTTTCATTTTCCCCACATTTAATATGGAAACGATGACCTCTGAACTATATTTGGCCAATGCCGCCGGTTTATCTCTGGCCAGGAAGAGGTGCTCTTCGATCGCCCTTCGGATATCCTCCAGACTGAAATCCCGTCGATGGTAATAACGAACCCCTCTCTCCTTCTTGATCGAAAATTCAGTGCTCTCCTTGACACACCTTTTTGTCCTGCTTCTCCAATGCCTTTTTTGAAGACGATCCATGAGGGAATGGATCTTTCGGATATGCCCTTCTTTTTGTTGCAAATGAAAGGAATCCTCTTCAAAATATTTTTCGATAAATTCCATTTGTTCTTTTTCGGTCCATCTGGATCTCAAAGAAAGGAAAAGCTGTGAAAGATTCCATAATCTCTGCTTCAATGAAAGGAAACGAACGATCTCGGCACGGTGTAAATCCGTAAGATAGAAGGATTCCCCATCCCATAGAAAATTCCCTGCGTGAAGATCATGGTGAAATAGTCCTGCGTCATGGAATCTTTTTAGAGTCTTGGCCAGGTTAGGAAGGGCGAAAGGTCTCCCTAATATCACCGAGTCTTCAATGAGGGAAACCCCTGATCCGATCGCCTCCGAAAGATAATAACTCTCTTTCACAAAACCCCGATGAACCTTCTCCATCCAGCCCAACGGTTCGGGAACGGGAAGGTTTCTTTTTCTTAATTGATCGGCAATGAACCATTCCTTCCGGCCTTTGGATGGAAGCATCAACCATTTCAGGGAATCCAACAGCCCTTGTGATTTATCCCTTTTAAAAAATATTCTTCTCCCATCGGTTAATGGGAAGATGGCAGCGAAACGCAATTTTGATGTCTTGATCACTTTCCCTTCCAAATTCTGGATGGCCGGGACCGGATCTTCAAAGAAAGGGGCGGGGAGAAGGTCAACTATTTCTTTTCTCATCCAACCTCCGAATTTGCCCTTTGCAATTTTTTTATAGGAAGATCTATCCAACCCGGCCCTCTTTAAACGAGTCCACGGTCTCCCGCATCAGGTTTTTCACTCATCCGAATGGAGTGAAGGCATTCTTATAATGACCCATAAATGTATTCCAGTCATCCAAATTTTTGTTGGCTTCAAACATCAGACTTCCTTTAAAGCGCCTGAGATTCCGTTTGATCCTTCTTTTGAAAAAAAGGCCTGCCGGCTTCATGTGTTCTAAATCCAATAGATATAATTGCGCTTTCCTATCCTTCACCTTGACAAAGATATTCCTCGGCTCCATAGAAAAATAATAGCCTTTTCCGTGAAGGAATGCCGCTGTCTTGGCAAGTTCTTGAATCGTTATTGCTTTCATCGTTGAATCCGGGAGAGAGCTTGAAAAAGAAATCATCGACTGCGCATCTGCAATCCCCTCGGTAGCTATAACACTTTTGGGTCTATCTTTTTTAATCTTCATACAGGCTAACAATTTGGGGGTCGATATCTGTAATTGCTCTAATACCTTATAAAACTTTAAATACTTATCCGAAGTTTTATGAAAAGGGAGCCATTTCGAAAGAAGACCGAATCTTTTCCAACTTTCATCAACGATTTTAATATAAACGTTTCTCTCTTCATCGTAAAACGTCTTTCTATTCGGTACAGAGGAATAAAAAGGAGGGGTGTTGTTATCCCGATAGAACTGGATCTTTTTTAGCAACCAGTTGACATCAAATCCATTTAAAACATAAGCATTATAGGTGCTGTGATGAATCCGATGATATTTCAACATCTCTGTCTGATCCTTTCTGACACACCACGATGATATTATTTCCACCACCTAATATGTTAAAAGCTGACATGTCATCCAAGGAATATCCCCTTTTCACCTTTTTTGAACTAAAAAAACAAGTCATCTTGATCAATCCTATCATGGGAAGCCACAGGATCGAAGATTTTCTTGTTTTATCTCTATGAATTTGTAACACCTTGAAATGATTCCTCGTTAATAAGGTCTTAAGTTGTGGGTAAAAAAGAGTGCCCCTAAAAAATGCCGCCTGATGATCGGTATGCTGGTTGAAACTTTGAAGATTCACGGACCTTGAAAGGGAACCTCTAAAAAAGAATTGTATTCTCCTTTCCATATTTGAATAATTAGGAATGGAAAGGAGGAGATAACCATTGGGCTTCAAGAGGCGTCTAAATTCTGAAATGGGCCTATTCAGATTCCAGATCCGATGCAACCCAGCCACACAAACAACATAGTTAAAAGATTCGTTTTCAAAAGGTAACACCTGATTTAAATCAGCATTGATATTTTCTATACCCTCTGCCTTAAAATGGGTTGGATCAATATCACCACATGTCACTTTAAAACCCATCTCCTTTAAATCATTCGCCAACGCCCCTACCCCTGATGGAATATCCAGAACCGCTCCCCTTTCGAAATTTTTAAGTACCTCAATGGTCTTAAAATGGCTCTCTTTTCTGGTCATCCGTTTCAGTTCAGCACACATGATTTCCCTCCCTCATCATTCGGGGCCTCGACCCCGCCTTTCCATAACGATCCATACCGTATGAGCATAGCGATTTAAATAACTGATCTGTGAGGGGTAGAACAGCCTTCGGAGCCATCTGACCAGTCTATTTCTGGGCTTTTCCATTGCAAAGAGCTCGAGAATGGAGATCGGAAGCCTCTGCTCCTGAGTCTTGATAAAATCGATTGCCTCTGACATGCTGAAGAACCATTTATGGCGATCCCGAGGGGGATCTGCGGGCAGACCGTAGTGGCCAAAAGAACCCTTACCCTTTCTAATCGGCCCTCGTGCATTCACCCAGTTGTTGGGCAACGATAGGACCAGATATTTCTTTGCAACTCGAATCAACTCACCAAAGATGTGGTGCAAATTATTGAGATACTCCAATATATCCTTACATACCACACAATCAAAAGCCTCATCATTAAAAGGAAGGTAATGAATCTCTTCTAAATTCAATTGAATGTCTGGATCTCCCCCAACATCCACACCAATATAATCAATATTTGGAAGGTGCTGTTTTAGGGTAGCGTGGTCACATCCGACATCAATGACTCTCCCACTCAAAAAGCGTTTAAATCGGTTTCCTACATACTCCGCTCTTTCTGCTCGATCTCTAAAGTTGACGTACTCCACTTTCATAGAAATGTTCGGTCCTCAACTGAAAG
>Ga0163209_1001198_pt1 | contig 11367 bp, 7 predicted proteins | sample Kivu_160m_FD_113538 | JGI IMG/M metagenome (GOLD analysis project Ga0163209, IMG submission 113538) | Freshwater microbial communities from Lake Kivu, Western Province, Rwanda to study Microbial Dark Matter (Phase II) - Kivu_160m | ecosystem: Environmental > Aquatic > Freshwater > Lake ... | reverse complement strand
GCACATACCCTAAGAAAATCCGGCGCATCCTCCTGCCGATTCGCGGCGGTCGCTATGCTGCGCTCGCGCTTGAGATCGCTTTGGCTTTCGCCCAGGCACAGGACGCCGAGATCACGCTTCTGCACACCGCCCCAGCCGAGCGGCTCGAAGACAGAGAGTACCGGGCATTCCTCGAACGCCTGCGGGTACTGCCGCAAGTCAGCCGCCTGGTCAATTTGAGCGGCGACGCGACGGCCGCGATCATCCGCCGGGCCAGATCGGATGAGCATCAACTGGTGGTGATGGGCGCCATTGCACAACCACAGCCCGGCGATCCTCCCATGGGTCGCACGGCCACGCGCGTCGTGAAAAGGGCGGAGGTGCCGGTGCTCATCGTCAAGACGCGCGGAGGCCTCTCGGTTCAGCCCCCGCCGGTGGATTACACCATTTCGGTCTTGGTGGACAAGTGGTTTGCGGAGAACACATTTCACGCGCGCGAGTTTCAAGACCTGAAACAACTCGTGGAACTCAAAGAGAAGCAAGGGCTGACGATCAGCCTCGGCCTGCCCGCGCTGAACGAAGAAAAAACGATTGGCAAAATCATCCGGACGATGCGCGGAAAGTTCATGGAGCATTATCCGCTGCTCGATGAGATCGTGGTCATCGATTCCAACTCCACTGACCGCACGGTCGAGATCGCGACGGGTCTAGGCGTGCCGGTGGTAAAACACCCCGAAATGTTGAAGCAGTACGAGGCATGGGTCGGCAAGGGCGAAGCGCTGTGGAACAGTCTGTATCTCTTGCGCGGCGACCTGATCGCGTGGATCGATACGGACATCGTCAACATCCATCCGCGGTTTGTCTATGGCATCTTGGGACCGCTCATCCGCGAGCCGCGCCTCAAGTATGTCAAGGGCTTTTATCAACGCCCCCTGCGGGTGGGCGCGAAACTGGAGGCGCGCGGGGGCGGCCGCGTCACCGAGCTGGTCGCGCGTCCGCTCCTGAATCTCTTCTACCCGGAACTCTCCGGCTTGGTCCAGCCGCTCGCCGGCGAGTACGCCGGACGCCGCGACGCGTTGGAATCCGTCCCGTTTTTCGCCGGCTATGGTGTCGAGACTGGGCTGCTGATCGACATCTTGGCCAAGTACGGTTTGAACGCGATCGGTCAAGTCGACCTTGAAGAGCGCGTGCACCGCAACCAATCGCTCCTGGCCTTGAGCAAAATGGCGTTTGAGATCATCCAGGTCGTGATGCTGCGCGTTGGCGCGGCGCACGGGGTAGAGTTGGTAAATGAGTTGAACAAGAGCATGAAGCTGATACGCCACGCGCGGGACGAATTCCAGCTCGATGTGGCAGACATCCGCGCGCGCGAACGTCCAGCCATGGTCACTATTCCGGAGTACCGCAAGAAACGCGGCATGCCCGCGTAAGTCCCTGTTCGATCTGTCGATCATCAGCAGATCCCTGTAGGAGGTTTTAGCGAGATGTACGTGTCCTTCCAACGTTTCGCGTTGTTTCTATTGATTGGCGCGGCACTTGTTCTCGTCGCGTGCGGCGCGCTAGTCCCTACACCAACCGCCGTCCCGACCCCACAGCCGACGCCCACGCCGACTGTGCCACCCATAACTCCCAGCACTAACCCGCTCATTCCGACCTTTGGGCCATTTCCGCCGGTTCCGATTCCTGAACGGCCGGCGAATATCAATCCACTCACGGGCCTTTCAGCAGACCCGGCGTTGCTCCAACGGCGTCCGCTCCTCGTCCGAATCGGAAACGACGAGCGCGTCCGCACCAGTTTCTGGCAAGCCGGCATGAGTTCCGCCGACGTTATCTTTGAAGAGTTGATCGATCAACTGGGCAACCAGTACATCAACACGCGCATGACGGCCGTCTTCCTGAGCAGCGACCCACCGCTGGTGGGACCCGTTCGCAGTGGACGGCTGGTCAATCTGCAGCTCGCGCCGATGCTCGACGGCGCGCTGGCAAACGCGGGCGCGAGCGATGACGTGCGCTGGATCTTCTCGCAGACGCCGATGGTCAATCTCGACGAGTATTTCAATCAGCCGGCGTACTGTTACAACATGCCGCACGGCTATATGGGCCGACTGTACACCACCGTTCCGCGTTTGCGGCAATGGCTCGCGGAGAAAGGACTCGAGAAATCCGTTCCACTTTACGGATTCACCTTCTCCGACACATCTCCGGCCGGCCAGCGCGTCGATTCGATCGGCATCAAAAAGGCGCCCTGGCCCGAGTGGGCAACCGTCGAATGGCGCTACGATTCGGCCACGCAAAAATACCTGCGGTTTGTCACTGGCTCGCCGCACATCGACAATTCCTACGCCGTCACCGCCAAATGGGGCAACGCGGCGGACTGCGTGACGAGCGGCGGTGAGACGCGCACACAGGTAACCGCATCGAACGTCGTCGTGCTGTACGCTGAACACGCGCGCACGAACATTATTGAAGACGCCAACAACGCGACGTCAGTTTACATCAACCTCGTCGGCCAGGGAGACGCGGACATTTTCCGTGACGGCATTCAAGTCCACGGCCGATGGCAACGCGATTCGGTTCAACAGTTCTTTCAGTTCGTGGATGGAGCCGGCCAAACCATTCCTCTCAAGCCGGGCAGCACGTGGTTTGAAATCGTGCCGACGGGCTACGCCCTGAACATCTGAGGAAGGAGGTAATATGAGCGCAACACTTGAACTCTTGCTTCTGCTTGGCATTGTCATCTTTGCCGCCAAATCGGCCGGGTTGGTGAGCGCGCGCCTAGGACAACCTGCCGTGCTGGGAGAATTGCTCGCTGGCCTCGTTCTGGGACCTACCGTCTTCGACGTGCTCCACGCGCCGATTTTTTCCAGCAACCATGCCGGAGACGTCGTTTCGGAATTGGGGGAGATTGGCGTCGTTTTCCTGATGTTCATTGCAGGACTCGAGGTAGACCTGGCGGGGATGCTGAAATCAGGACGGATCGCGATTCTGGTCGGCGTCCTGGGAGTTATTGCTCCCATCCTGCTCGGCGCACTGGCCGCGCTCGTCTTCAATTATCCGCCGGTGGTCAGTGTCTTTATCGGCATTGTCCTCAGCGCGACAAGCGTGAGCATCTCGGCGCAAACGCTGTTGGAACTCGGCGTCCTTCGCAGCAAGGAGGGGCTGGCGCTGCTCGGCGCAGCGGTCATCGACGATGTGCTGGTGATCCTGGTGCTATCGATCTTTCTCGCGCTCACTGGCGGATCCGATGCGGGTGCGGCAAGCGTGGTCATCGTGGTCCTGCGCATGGTTGGATTCGTCGTTCTGGCCATGATCCTGGGGATGAAGATCATTCCGCGCCTCGCCCTCTGGGTCGATAGTCTGCCCGTGAGCGAAGGAGTTATGGCGTTTGTCGTGATCGTCACCTTGCTGTTTGCATGGTCAGCCGAAGTCGTAGGCACGATCGCGGCGATTACCGGCGCTTTTCTCGCCGGGCTGTCTTTTGCGCGCACATCGGTGCGGCACACCGTGGAGCAAGGAATGCACACCTTGACGTATGCTTTCTTTGTTCCCATCTTTTTGATCAGCATCGGTCTGAAGGCGAACGCGCGGACATTGGGCGTAGAGGGAGTCGCATTTGCGGCTGCTATTATCGTCGTCGCCATATTGGCCAAAGTGCTGGGGGGCGGACTGGGCGCGCGGTTGGGTGGATTCAATTCGCTCCAAGCGCTGCGCGTGGGTATTGGGATGATCTCGCGCGGCGAGGTAGGATTGATTGTTGCGGCGATCGGGCTGAGCGAGGCATTGATTGGACAGGAGGTCTATTCAACGATGGTCGTGATGGTACTGGTGACGACACTCGTCACCCCCATCTTGCTGAGTCGGGTATTTCCAAAAGCGGAGGGAGAAAATGGCTAACTTGCTCGTACTGGTCCTGGACGAGTTAGAGAAGTTCCCGGCGATCCTGGAAGCGTGGGAGCAAGCCGGCGTGCCAGGAATTACTGTGCTCGACAGTGTCGGCACTCGACAATTGAAAGAACGCGTCAGCCGCGATGATATGCCGTTGCTGCCTTCTCTGCGCTCGCTCTTTGCTGCGGACGAAGACCACAACCGCACGTTGTTCACGGTGATCCAGGATGATGAAGTGCTGGAGCGCGCAATCGCGGCGACACAGAAAGTAGTCGGCGATTTCATGCAGCCGCATACGGGAATCCTCTTCGTCGTGTCCGTACCACGCGCGTGGGGTGTGCCGAAGGCAGAACGCGGGCGGAAATCTACAGCCAGCGCAAGAGGATAACCCACGACATGGAACGTTTCATCGCCACTGAAACGCTCGTTATCGAACTCTTGCTCGTGGTCTCACTCGTCGCCATCTTCGTGCGGCGATTGCGCATACCCTATACGGTCGCTTTGGTCATCGTCGGGTTGCTGATCACGATCCAGCAGCCGCTTGAGCTCAGCATTACGCCAGAGCTGATACTTGCCCTCTTCCTCCCGCCCTTGGTGTTCGAAGCCGCCTTCCACCTGAACCTGACGGAGTTGGAGCGTGACCTATCCAACCTCTTTTTGCTCGCAGTGCCAGGTGTGATCATCACTACGATCGTCGTCGGTGGGGTGGTCGCCTTGGGCACGCCGCTCGGCCTGCCCCTGGCATTGGTCTTTGGCGCATTGATCGCCGCGACCGACCCTGTTTCGGTGGTTTCTCTGTTCCGGGCGCTCGGAGTGCCCAAGCGCTTGGCGGTGTTGGTGGAAGGCGAAAGTCTTTTCAACGATGGCACTGCAATCGTCGTCTACAACTTGGTCCTGGCGGCGGCGCTCACCGGTCAGTTCGACTTGGTCAAAGGTCTTGCCGATTTCGTCCGCGTGGTTGCCGGCGGGACGATCGTTGGCTTGGCACTCGGCTGGCTGGTTTCACGAGTCATCGCGCGCGTGGATGACTATTTGATCGAAACGACCCTGACCACAATCCTCGCGTTTGGTTCGTATCTCTTGGCCGAGCGGCTCAGCTTCAGTGGCGTGCTCGCGGTCGTGGCGGCCGGTCTGGTGAATGGCAACCTGGGTCCACGGGGGATGAGTCCCACCACCCGCATCGTCCTGTTCAACTTTTGGGAATACGTCGCCTTTCTCGCGAACTCGCTGGTCTTCCTACTGATCGGCCTCCAGGTCAACATCCCTGATCTTCTGGCGGCGTGGCAGCCAATTCTCTGGGGTATTCTGGCGGTTCTCCTTGCGCGCGTGGTCGTGGTCTACGGACTGGGCTGGATCATGAATCGATTTGAAGAACCCGTGCCGTCCAAGTGGCAGCACGTGCTGACCTGGGGCGGACTGCGCGGCGCGGTTTGCCTGGCGCTGGCACTAAGCCTGCCAACCCAACTTGGGCCCGAGATCGCTCTGCTCCGCGTGATGGCGTTTGGCGTGGTGCTCTTCACATTGTTGGTCCAAGCGACAACCATGGGCACGCTGTTGCGCCGGCTGGAGATCATCTGGCACAGCGAGAGCCAGACCGAGTACGAGATGCGCCACGCGCGTCTGACGGCGCTGCGCGCCGCTGAGGGCCATCTGAATCGATTGCATCACGATGGTCTGGTATCGACGCATACCCTGGAGACACTCCAACCCCAGTTGGCGGAGCGAGCCAATGCTCTCGCGACGTCGGTGCGAGAAGCGCTGCGCGCCGACCCGGCGCTGGAGGCAGAAGAACTGGATCTGGCGCGGCAGGAACTCCTCCGCGCCCAACGGAGCACATTGCTTGACCTGAGACGCGATGGGGTAATCTCAGAAGAGGTCTTTGAGAAACTGGTTGCAGAGGTAGACGCGGCTTTGGCGGGCGGTGAGACCTCTTCCGATTTCACGTCGAGTCAATCGCCGTCCAAGTCGAATGCTGACAAGCCGTGACCACCTCGCCGGGATTCGCGCGGGCGGTCAGCGGCGTTTTCCACGCCAAGATCAATTCCGGTTAGCCGAAACCCGCCGACTGCCTTTCTTCCACACTGCGAAATGCGACAAGCCGAACGCGCCCAGTGGTGTGCCTTCGAGGAAGTAGGTCACTTTGCGGAGAACGCGCGCCAGCGCCGGGTTCCACCGCGCGATCTTGTCGTAGCCGGGATAGATTTGGGTGTGCGTCAGCAGCGCGCCGTCGAGGTCCGCGAACAGCGCACAGATCTCGCGCGCGCGGTAGGCGCGCACGTGCGGGGCAAACCGGTTGCGAAGCGAATCGGGGAGCCAGCCGATGAAGGGGATATTACCGAAAACGTAGCGCTGGCCGAAGAACGCGCCGTGCGTCTCGAACGGATACAGGCGGTTGGGCGCAAAGACGATAACGCGACCATTGCGCCGCGTCACGCGGTGCGCCTCGCGGATCGTTTGGCAATCATCGGCGACGTGCTCGATGACTTCGTGCAGCACGACGACGTCGAAATAGTTGTCCGGGAAAGGGAGCGCTTCCGAAACCGATACGGCGAGCAATTGCAGCCGTTTGGTGTGGTGCGCTTCCGCGAGCCGCTCCGCATCGACGTCCACGCCAAACGCATGTGCACCGAGCGAACGGAACTTGTCGACATAGGTGCCAATGCCGCAACCAATGTCCAAGATGTGCGCATTGTCAAAACGCACGTACCGGCGGATCAAATCCAGCCGCCGGTCCTGCCCAAAGCGCCAAAGGTACGATGGATGTCCGAGGTGGACCGCTTTGTCCTCGATGCTCACAGATATAGGATAACAGAGAATCAGGGAATTTGCAATGTCTGCGGAGAACTGCGCCCCCACCAAAGCCAGCGGCGGCGGCGCAATGCAGGAATGCGAACGCCGTCGCGCTGACCAGGCAGATTCTTTTAGGCGCGCATTTTGGAGCTGCAGAAGAGGCGGAAACCGCGTTTGCTCGGGCGGCGATTGGCGTCAAACGCTGAAAATGGATAGACCCAAGGGGAGAGTATTATTTTGCTTTCTGGCGCGAAACGGAATAAACTCAATGTAGCGAGGAGAACGCCATGCAAACGGATATCCCTTGGAAGCGATCGGTTGAGGCAACCGAATCAGGCGATCTGGATGACTTACGCTACGACCTCACCCTAATCATCACCGTTGCCATGTTGGGCATCAGCTGGATTCTAGTGTTGTTCGCGATTGGCTATGGTGGGCATTTGGAGGAATTGCCGGCGGCAGGTCTATTGCTGGCTGGCTCGGCCATTGGAATCTGGTTGCGCCCCAAACATTTTCGAGCTACCGCATATTGGCTGATCGGCGTCTTGATAGGTGCGATCACCTGCCTTAAATGGTCTAGTCCGGAGAGTCTGGCTCAATTCTATTTTCCTGTTGCGGTCGTCATCTCCAGTCTGCTCATACCCAGCATAAGGGTGTTTGCAGTAGCCACTCTCGGCAGCATCGCTTGCGTGGTTGTGGCACGCGCGCACGGCGTGGCCTGGCTTGATTTCCTACAGATCGTCACACCTATTACCCTCATCTATTTGACCGCCTTCGTCGCATGGCTTAATTCTCACCAAGTCAACACGGCATTGGATTGGATGGAAAAGAGCTATGGGCGGGCACGCGCTCTATTGGAGCAGCTACGCGATGAACGCATGATGCAAGCGCGCACGCTCAAGTCTCTGGAAGATGCCTACGTCCGCATCGAGAAAATGAACTATGCGCTGATCGAGGCGCACCGGGTCGCTGAGGAAGCCCGACGCTTTAAATCCGAATTTGTGGCCAATGTGAGCCATGAGCTTCGCACGCCCCTCAATTTGATCATCGGATTCAACGAGATGATGGCGACGGCCCCGGAGAGCTATGGCAACGTTCCATTGCCCAGCGCGTACCGCGGAGATGTGATGGCCACCTACCGCAATGCCTGTCATTTGCGTGCGCTGATTGACGACATCCTCGATCTCTCGCGCATCGATGCGGGCAGTATGCCGCTCAACCGAGAACTCATCGAGTTAGGCGAGGTGATTCACGAAGCGGCTGAGATGGTGCGCGGCTTGGTCGAGGCGCGCGGCCTGGCCTTGGAACTGGCTCTGTCGGAAGAACTGCCCCTCTTGTATATCGATCGCACGCGCATTCGACAGGTGCTTTTGAATCTGCTCACCAATGCCACGCGCTTTACGGACCAGGGGAACATTCGCGTGCAGACGCGACTGGACAAGTCAGAGGTGACGGTGACCGTCGAGGACCACGGACGCGGCATCGATCCGGCGCGATTGGGGCAGGCATTTGAAGCGTTCACTCAACTCGAAAACGGGCCAGCGCGTGAGGGCAGTGGCTTGGGGCTGGCGGTGAGCAAACGATTCGTCGAGTTGCACGGCGGGAGCATGTGGATCGAGAGTGAAGTGGGGCAAGGGACCACCGTCTACTTCACCATCCCCCTGCCGGACGAGGCGGAGAGCGCCCGGCTCTTCCGCTGGAACCCCAGCCAATCGTCGTCGGCTTGCGCCGGGGAGCCGCTGGTATTGGTCTTGCATGACGATCTGCGCGTGCTCCCATTGCTGCGCCGATATGTCGATGGATACCAGTACCGGCTGGCGGAAACAGCAGAAAGGGCGCGGGAGATAATCCAGGAAACATTGCCTGCCGCAGTGATCATGGATACGACCTGGGCGGTCCATTCGATCCAGAGTACCGCCGAACTCGCTCTGCCGCCTGAACTTGCGCTAATCAAGTGTCCGCTGCCCAGCGCGCGACGTCTGGGGGTCCTGGTTGGCGCGGCGGATTATATCTCAAAACCCTTGAGCAGAGAGGATTTGACGAACGCGCTCGCGCGGCTGCCCAAACCGCCGCAGACAGTCTTGGTTGTGGACGACGAGCCAGATTTTGTTCGCCTGGTGGAGCGCATGTTGACTGCCGATCATCCCTCGGCGCGCGTGTTGGAAGCCTTCGGCGGCAAACAGGGGCTGGAGATCGCACGGGCGGAACGACCCGACTTGGTGCTTTTAGACTTGGCGATGCCAGACGTAGATGGTTACGCTTTTCTGGAGGTGATGACCGGCGATAGAGCGACGGAACATACAAGCACCACCAAGGTGACCTCGGTCATCATCGTCTCCGCAACGGGATTGGAGCAGGAGAGCGCTCCGCTGCTAGGCGAAGTGCGCCTGGAGCGAGAAGCCGGCTTTTCGCTGACCGAAATGCTGCGGGCTTTGCAGATGATGCTGGCGGCGGTCACGCCGCGCTCTGCAGCGGTCCCAGCCACTGCTGCAGTGTCTCCAACAGGCGATCCTGACTGACCGGCTTGGTAACGTATCCGCTCGCGCCCATGGCCTGCGCCAATTGAGGTTCGTGGAGCACGGAGCAGATGACGACAGGAAGACGGCTTGTCTCCGGCGATGTTTTGAGTTTCTGCAGAATTTCCCAACCATCTTGGTTGGGCATCATGATATCCAGCGTGATAACCTGGGGCTGCAATTCGGCCGCCAGGCGCAAGGCATCCGCCGCATCCTTCACGCCGACGACGGAAATCGTATAGCCGCCCAGATAGCGCTGAAAGAGGGCGACCATGTCCGCGTTGTCATCGATCACCAATACGGTCGGCCGTCGTGAGCGGGGCAGGACGATTTGCGCTTCCCATTTGTCCGCACCTGCAATGACGAGTCGTCCTTCTTGGGCTTCGATAAGTGACTGCGCTACCGGCAACCCGATTGGGGATTGCTGGATGACAGCGGGTGGAACAGACGGCGTTTCAACCTGTGCCGCTGATTCGCGTAAGTTGATCTGCCAGCCCCCATTCTCGCGCGACACCGTGATTACGATATTTCCGCGGACCACCCTCAGCGCATAACTCAAAAGGTTCAATAGGGCTTGACGCAGCATAGTCCGGTCTGCGACGACGGAGGGCCATCGCTCAGGCGACGACAACTCGATCTGAATGCCGGTTTGTTGGCTCAGGGGCGACAGCAACGCCGAGACTTTGTCCAAAAGGTCCGCCAAGTCTACCATCTCCGCGTGCACAGTCGGGCGAAGTCGCTCCACTTCTTGCTGAGCGACCTGGAAGCGATTGTCTGGGATACCTGGCGTGGCGGGCGCCAAGGGGGCAGCCCGGAAATCTGAGCCGACCTGTTCCCGCAGCACATTCGCGATTGCTTTGATCCCTTTTTCAAGCTCCCGATAGGATTGGCGTTGGCTCAACCCCAGCTTGTCGGCGACAACGGGCATGGGAAGACCGTCAAGATAATGATTGTTCAAGATGGCATAGGCGCGCGCAGTGTCCGGGGGAGCGTCACTCGGCGGTCTAAGCATGGTGATGCAGTCCAGCAAGAGCCGGCGAACGCGTTGCGCCCGGCTCACCTGGTCGAGCCGGTTTTCTGCATCTAACATGGTTGCGAGGGGGTGATTCTGCAAAAAGGCGTGGTCGTACAAGTGCGCCAGCGCACTGCGGACGAGACTGACTAATTCCGGAGGAGGCGGATTCGTATCAGGCATTTCTTTGCAATGGCAGAGTTTGGCAAACTATTGGCAGGAAATATCTAGTCCCCGGGGGCTTTCTGTGGTGTAATGACATTGTGCCGCTACTATTATACCACAATGTCCGAACCGTCTGAAAGGAGGTCACAGGTAAGTTTCACACCACGATTGTCCGCAAGTCATCTCTGCGAGCGCTGCCCCGAGTCTGTGGGACAGCCAGTCCATTCTGTGCTCCATGTCTCAATGTGGAGCCGCTTGCCAAAAAAGAAAAGGAGGCTGAACATGTCTACGCTTCTGAACCATGGCCTAAAAGCCGTCGGGTTGGCAGTGGTATTGGCCCTGCTCTTGGCCGCGTGTGCCGCTCCAACACCCGTTCCAGCACCCACTCCGGTGCCGCCAACCCAGGCGGCCGCAGCGCCAACCCAGGCGCCAACGAAAGCGCCGGAACCCACCAAAGCGCCGGAACCCACCAAGGCGCCGGAACCCACCAAGGTTCCCCCCACGGCGACCAAGCCCCCAGAACCCGTCACCCTTCGAATTGCCTGGTGGGGCTCCCAAGCCCGGCACGACCGTACCATCAAAGTGATCGAGTTGTTCCAGCAGAAATACCCCAACATCAAGATTGCTTATGAATTCGCCCTCTGGGACGACTATTGGGTCAAGATGAACACCCAAGCCGCCGGCAACAACCTGCCCGACGTCATGCAGCAAGACTATCAAAAGATTGCGGAATGGGTCGACAAGAAACTGCTCCTGCCGATTGACAGTTACATCGCCGATGGCACGATCAACCTCAAGAACGTGGCTGACGCATCCATCAAAGGCGGCGTGTTAGGCGGCAAGAATTACGCCATCAACCTCGGCAATAACACCCTCTGCTTCGAGGTGGACGTGGACGCCCTCACCAAGGCGGGCATTGACGTGCCGACCGACAAATGGACGTGGGCAGACTTTGAAAAGATGGCCTTGGCTCTCAAACAAAAATCGAATATCTATGGCACAGCTGATTCTCTCTACAAT
>Ga0163209_1001197_pt1 | contig 11375 bp, 8 predicted proteins | sample Kivu_160m_FD_113538 | JGI IMG/M metagenome (GOLD analysis project Ga0163209, IMG submission 113538) | Freshwater microbial communities from Lake Kivu, Western Province, Rwanda to study Microbial Dark Matter (Phase II) - Kivu_160m | ecosystem: Environmental > Aquatic > Freshwater > Lake ... | reverse complement strand
GAGGGGATATCATTCAGGCGGCGGTATTCGATGGCGCGGATGTTGTCCCAGGATTCGAAGATGCGCCGGATGGCCGCCCTCATCTCGGACATGCCGCTGATATTGAGGACTGTGTCCATCATACCTGGCATGGAGACCGGAGCCGACGAGCGCACGGAAACCTGCAGGCCCTTGCCGAGCTTTGCGCCCACCTCTTTCTCCAGCGCGGTCACGGCCTGGGCTATCTCTTTCTCGGACAGGCGGCCCGTTTTCTTGTACTCGTTGTAGCCCTGGACAGAAACCACGAAACCGGGGGGGACGGGAAGCCCGATCCTGGTCATGGTTACCAGGTTGGCGCCCTTATTACCTAACAGGGTTTTATCCTCGCATTTATCGTGCAACGAATAGATGTATCCCATGGTTATCCACCTCCACTAACGATAATTATATATCATACGATTCAACCGGGCTCAGGGATATATACTGGATGTAATTGTGAAAGACAAAGGAATTATTGAACAATTCAAGTCGACTAGCTCTAATAACTGGTCAATGTTCATTATTAATTACAGCATCTTCAGATAGCCGGCAGTCTTTTCTCCAATCGCAGTTTACATCGAAGTAGATAATGCTTTAGATTGTTTTTAATGGTATCCACTTTGAATGGGAGGTAGTACATGGAGATTTCAAAATGCCTATCGGGGATGGAGAGAAGATGAATAAATCTAAGTATCCATGGTTCGTATTCGGAACATTCTTTGCTTTTATTCTCTTTCAACAGACCGAGGTTAGTAATCGGACCGCTGACCACTCCCATAATGGACGAATTTCAAATCAATGAAGCGCAGATGGGGCTGGTTTTTTCCGCTGCACTTATCGTTGCTGCCGTGCTATATCCGGTGTGGGGTTATCTCTATGACCGTTTTGCAAGGACAAAGCTGCTGGCATTGGCGGCATTGATATGGGGCGCCACAACCTGGCTGAGCGCAGCAGTACGCACATTTCCGGCCTTCGTGCTGACGCGTTCATCAACAGGCATTGCAGATTCAAGCTATCCGGGTTTATACAATGTAACCAATGACTATTTTGAGCCGAAGGTCCGCGGCAAGATTATGGGACTTCTCCAGATCGCACAGCCGCTGGGGTATCTGATGGGCATGGTGCTGGCATTAATTTTAGGTGGGGTTATAGGGTGGAGAGGCGTTTTTTATGTTACGGGCGCTGTAGGCTTTGTCCTGGCTATAGTTATATTCTTCGGAGTCAAGGAGCCGCAAAGGGGAGGTTCTGAGCCGGAGCTACAGGGCATCGATCAGAAGGGCGATTATAAATTCAACTGGAAGACCGCCTTCGGCCTATTTAAAAAGCGTTCACTCATCTTTCTCTTCCTTAACTGCTTTGCAGGTGTGTTCCCCTGGCAGGTTATAACGTTCTGGTTCTTCCGCTACCTTCAGGTGGAGAGAGGGTACGACACCAATACAGTGCTTGTTATCATGGTCGTAGCCGTGCTGGTGCTTGCCGCAGGCTTTCCCATCGGAGGGTTGGTGGGCGACTATTTTTTCAAACGCAATCAGAGAGGACGTCTGCTGGTAAGTGCGGCAGGTATTATCATTGCATTAGTATTAATGGTGCTGACGATCAATGTACCCAATAACGATTCACTCCTTTTCGGCTCTCTTCTGGCGCTAACTTGCCTCTTTATGCCCATAGCCGCACCCAATGTGATAACTACAGTCTATGACATGACGTTACCGGAGGTGCGCAGCACAGCTAATGCGCTGCAGAACTTTTTCGAGGTGGTGGGTTCTTCAACAGCTCCCCTCATTGCCGGTATTATAGCCGTAAACTCATCTTTGAGAGACGCTATTTTACTCATATGCATCGTAGCCTGGAGCACGTGTTTTATATTCATATCTATTTCTGCATATCTGGCTCCCAAGGACCTGCAAGACCTACGCGACCAGCTTCAGAAACGGGCTGAAATAGAAAAGGCGGGAACCGCTTAACCAATAAAATGGCTGATTACATGTATTATTGGCATAATAGACGAGGTAGTGTGTGAAGAGATATTCTTTAGGCTTTGATTTCGGTACCGAGTCTGCGCGGGCTTTATTGCTGGACGTGGAAACAGCTCAGATTATTGCTACGACAGCATATGCCTATCCACACGGGGTGATAGACAGGTCTTTACCCGGCAGCGGGAAACCACTGCCCCCTTCTTGGGCGTTGCAGGATCCTTTCGACTGGCTGGAAGCACTGGAGGAAACTGCCAGAGGAGTGATCCGGCAAAGCAAAATTGATCCCGAATCGGTCATTGGTATAGGGGTGGACTTTACAGCCTGTACAATTTTGCCCACCACAATTGACGGCACACCATTATGCTGCCTGGATACGTATCGTGAGGAACCCCATGCGTGGGCCAAGTTGTGGAAGCATCACGCTGCCTGGTCTCAATGCGAGCGAATTAACCAATTAGCTACAGAAAGAGACGAACCATGGTTAAAGCGTTATGGCGGCGCAATTTGCTCAGAATGGGTCATGCCGAAAGCTTTACAGATGTTGGAGGAATCCCCCTTAATTTACCAGGATGCTGAACGTATTGTTGAAGGTGGTGACTGGATCATATGGCAACTGACCGGGGTCCTGGTACGCAATAGTTGCGGCGCCGGTTACAAAGCGACCTGGAATAAGAAAGACGGATTTCCTTCTCCGGAGTTCTTAACTGCCCTGCATCCAGCGCTGGTCGATCTTTACACGCATAAAATGGCCGGGTCGATAGTGGTGCCCGGAAACCCGGCCGGCAATCTTAATGCAAAATGGAGCAAACGGCTTGGATTATCTTGTGGGGTGTCCGTAGCATCTGCGATTATTGATGCCCATAGTGCGGTATTGGGCTGCAGGTTAGCGAAACCGGCCACTATGTTCATGATTATGGGAACGTCAACATGCCATATGCTGATGTCCGAGCGGGAAGTCCTGGTGCCGGGCATATCTGGCGTTGTGGAAGATGGCATTGCCCCCGGACTCTTTGGTTACGAAGCAGGCCAGGCAGCTGTCGGTGATGCACTCGCCTGGTTTGTGAAAAACCACGTACCGCCGGAATATCATGATGAAGCCGCGCGCAGCGGCAAGGCTATTCATGATCTGATGTCGGCGAAAGCCTCAATACTGAGGCCGGGGCAGAGTGGACTACTGGCACTGGACTGGTGGAATGGCAACCGCTCTATCCCCTCGGATGCCAGTTTGAGTGGAATGTTGATCGGCTATACGCTTACAACCAGGCCCGAAGATGTTTATAGGGCTATTGTGGAATCTACAGCTTTTGGCGCAAGAATCATCCTCGAAAACTTTGTCCATTCAGGAGTTCCGGTCAGGGAGATAATGGCAGGAGGAGGCCTTTCTAAAAATCAGTTTGTAATGCAGGTCTATGCAGATGTCATCGGCCGTGATATTACCGTGACTACGGAACAGCATGCGTCCGCCCTTGGAGCGGCAATTCTGGGTGCTATATCAGCAGGCAAGAGCAAAGGTGGTTATGATTCTCATATTGAGGCGGTTGTTTCCGTTACTGCGCCGGTTCAACAAGTATATCGTCCGATTGCGGGTAATGTGGAGATCTATGACAAACTATATGCCGAATACAGACGTCTGACTGGCTATTTCGGCCACGCTGAGAACGATGTGATGAAGCTCCTGCGCAGTTTAAGAGAGTAATTTATCAAGTCGTCACTGACCGCAGGGTCAAATTCGCTGGAGGATGGTATCAGGCTATGAAAGCAAAAATAATAAATGTGCACGAAGGTAGGTTATCCGGCAGGATGCCGAAGGTCGGCATTCGCCCGGTCATTGATGGCAGAAGGGGAGGGATTAGAGAGTCACTGGAGGGCCAGACAATGGCTATGGCGAAAGCGGTCGCCGGTTTATTATATGAGAACCTTCGACATGCTAATGGATTGCCCGTTGAATGTGTAATTGCCGATACCTGCATCGGCGGAACTGCTGAGGCTATTAAATCAGCCGAAAAATTTGCCCTTGAGGGAGTGGGGTTGACCATCACGGTCAGTCCATGTTGGTGTTACGGAACGGAAACCATGGATATGGACGCTCTAATCCCCAAAGCTGTCTGGGGCTTCAACGGCACGGAACGTCCAGGCGCTGTTTATCTTGCTGCAGTTCTCGCGGGCTATAATCAGAAAGGCCTGCCCACCTTCGGTATTTACGGTCATGACGTGCAGGATGCGTCGGATGCGTCTATACCCCCCGATGTCAGGGACAGGATCATCAGATTCGCCAGATCGGGACTTGCTGTGGCACATATGCGGGGCAAATCATATTTATCTGTAGGCGGTGTTTCAATGGGTATAGCCGGTTCAATCATCGACCAGGCCTTTTTCGAAAGCTACCTGGGTATGCGTGTACAGACAATTGATATGTCCGAGTTTATTCGCAGGATCGACAAGGAGATTTACGACAAAGATGAATATGTCCGCGCTCTGGCCTGGGTAAAGAGGGTCTGTAAAGAAGGTCGGGACTACAACCCACCGCGGCTTCGCAGGGGGAAGGCTCAAAAAAAGCATGACTGGGAAACTGTGGTTAAAATGGCGATCATCATGCGAGACCTGATAGCGAGCAATCCTAATTTAAATAGTATCGGATATGGTGAGGAGGCCCTGGGGCATAACGCCATCGCAGCAGGTTTTCAGGGTCAGAGGCAGTGGACCGACCATTTGCCCAATGGAGATTTCATGGAGACTATTTTGAATTCATCCTTTGATTGGAATGGGGTCCGGCAGCCTTATATCGTGGCAACTGAGAATGATGCTCTTAACGGTGCATCCATGCTTATCGGCCACCTGATCAGCGGTAGCGCTCAAGTATTCGCAGATGTCAGGACCTACTGGAGTCCGGATTCAGTTAAACGTGTCACAGGTTACAAACTACAGGATAAGGCTGAGGGAGGCATTATTCATTTGATTAATTCAGGATCGGCATGTCTGGACGGAACGGGTCGGCAGACGCTGCACGGGCAGCCGGTGATAAAGCCGTTCTGGGAACTTACACCGGAAGACGTAGATGAATGCCTGAGTGCAACAAGCTGGTATCCGGCCAGGTTGGAATATTTCAGGGGTGGAGGGTATTCCTCCGGCTTTACAACTCGAGGTGGGATGCCGGTCACCATGTCCAGGATGAATCTGATAAAAGGACTGGGACCCGTCATGCAGATTGCAGAAGGATACACGGTAAATCTCCCATCAAAAGTCCATAATATATTGACCGAGCGGACCGATCCCACCTGGCCGACAACGTGGTTTGCGCCTATGTTAACGGACAGCGGCCCTTTTAAGGATGTCTATTCTGTGATGAACAACTGGGGAGCCAATCATGCGGCTTTAAGTTACGGACACATCGGTCACGACCTGATTACGCTGGCAGCCATGTTGCGCATACCGGTCTCAATGCATAATGTTACCGGTGAGCGTATATTCCGACCGGACGTCTGGAGCGCTTTCGGGGCAATGGAGCCGCAGGGAGCTGATTTTCGTGCCTGCGCTAATTTTGGGCCACTGTACGGCAGATATTGACCGCTAAACGTGATAAGGGTTTATAAGTGTGGCGCTTTCGATGAGTACTTGGCTGATTATACGATAAACATTCAGGAGGGAATATATGGAAATTGGTATGACTTCACTGGCTGGCCTGCCCAAGCTCAGAAACAATGTAAAATCGAGGCGGTGGTCTTCCTTTGATAAGACTGGTGGTAATGCCGATCTATGGTTCATCCCCGCAGGGGAGACCGTTGTGCTGGGGGAGACTGCGGGCGCCGGTTGCATCAAACATATCTGGATGACGACTTTTGAAGATGATCCAAGCCTCCCTTTTAATCTGCGTCGCCTGATACTGAGTATGTACTGGGATGGCGAGAAAACACCGTCCGTTACATGCCCACTGGGAGATTTTTTCGGATTGGGTCATGCCGTCGGCGCCTATTTCAATTCGCTTCCTCTCCAGACCTCCTATTTGGGACTCAACTGCTGGTTTCAGATGCCGTACTCTACCGGCGCAAAAATCACGGTAACCAATGATACAGATAAAACAAGTCTTCTTTATTTCTACATTGATTATCAAGTCTGGCCTGATGCACAACCTGATCTGGCACGATTCCACGCGTCCTGGAACCGCCGATTGGTTGTGAAAAAGGATGAGAAAATGGGTTTAAACGCCGCCGGCGTTACTGACAGACTGAACACCACCGGAAAAGATAACTATATTGTTCTTGATGCCAGGGGCAGGGGACAATATGTCGGCTGTTGTCTTCATCTGGATACCAACGAGCCCGGCTGGTGGGGTGAGGGTGACGATATGTTTTTCATCGACGGAGAACAATGGCCGCCTGTGCTTCATGGGACCGGTACAGAAGATTATTTTTGCGGCGCCTGGAACTACAACGGCTTGCGTGAAACATATTCAACCCCTTACTACGGCTATTATTTCAAAGGTAACTCCGATTACACGGGTAAACACTCGCAGTACCGTTTTCACGTAGAAGACCCTGTTTTGTTCGATAAGTCTCTGCTATTTTCCATTGAGCACGGTCATGCAAATGACCGGCAGGGCGACTGGACCAGCACTGCCTATTGGTATCAGGTTGGCAGAAAAGAACCATTGCCGCAGATTCCACCGTTCGAAGAGAGGATGCCATATGCATTCGGCGGGTTGGAGAAAGCGGCAGGCAAGGACAGACGGGGGTTACCGATTTAAACTGCTGTAGCGTACATATGATGCTAATAATACATGTCGCTGTATGTTTGAAAATACCTGGCAGGAGGCATGAGCATGACTACACAAAGCTGCGGTGCACCAAAATATCGCATTAAGGAGCCGAAGAACCTGTCTGCCCGGATCAAATGGCTCCGCGATTACTATTTTTTGGGGGTCAAGCGCCATTGGAATAACGAGTTCGTCAGTTTTACCACGGGGACTCCCTGGGACATCCAGTACCAGGAGATTACCTATTATATAGCTCCCGAAAGCTATATTACCCTGCCGACTTTTACAGGCACGTTTCAGCAAATGGCACACAGGGTAGAACTTGCTAAGGACTTCTGGAAATGGAGTTTACCCGAGCGACAGGCATGGTTTATCAAAGAAGTCATGGTGCATTACCTGCCGCAGGAGGTGCTGCCCGGTGATCTCATAGCCGGAGGGCGTTTCAACGTTCAGACCTCCCGTTGCCTCACTCAAAAGGAGATTCGCCAATATGCGAGGGAAGTCTACGGAAAGAGCGGCGTCCGCCGCGCCGCGATATGGTTCCATGATCATGGTTACGGCAATGCTGGCGTGCCGGGCGGGCATGTGATACCCGATTATCCGCGCGTCCTGCACGAGGGCTGGAAAAGTATCCACGAGGAACTCAATCAGCGGTTGGCGGCAATGTCGAAAACAGAGTACGAAGGTAAAAAAGGCGCGCAGATCAGGGCTATGCTAACCGCATCCACAATGGCGCGGGATGTAGCTCTGGAATACAGTAAAGTCTGTTCTAACCTGGCCACCAAAGAGTCCAACTCAGCCAGGAAAGACGAGCTGGTCAAAATGGCCGATATGCTCAAACGGGTCCCATGGGAGCCGGCGCAGAATTTCTGGGAAGCCATTCAGTCACTCTGGCTTACACACATGATTGTTATGAGCGATGAGAATTACCCCGGGTCCGGCGTCTCTTTCGGCAGGGCCGACCAGTATCTCTACAGCTTCTGGAAGAAATCGATCGACGAGGGAATGGATCGTGAGTTCGGCAAGGAGATACTTAAGTGCTTCTGGATACACTGCAACTATGTTTACGATGCCATGATGCGCATGGGGAACGCGCAGGGTATCACCGGTTCCCTGGGCCAGCTTATCACGATCTCCGGTATGGGCAAGGGGGGGGTAGACCTGAGCAATGATCTTACTTACACGATACTTGAAGTTATAGATGAGCTTAGCCCTCTACTGGAGCCCAAGCCTAATGTGCGACTGCACAGGAATAGTCCTGACAAATTGCTGGATGCACTGGTCGATATGATCGCGGTAAGCCAGGGATCCCCTATTCAATTGAATTTCGATGAGCGGGCGATCGCCGGTATGTTGCGTGAGGCAAAGATGGCGAAGGTCGAGAAGTTAATAAATGCTGACAACGTATTTGATTATGCGCCGGTGGGATGCCTGGAGAACACAATGTGCGGCAACGACCGCTCAGGGACAGTGGATATCAACCTGAACCTGCTGAAGGCTGTCGAGCATGCATTAAACGACGGCTATGATTTGATCCGCTGTAAGGACCTGCTGACAGGAAAACAGGAACCGCGTAAACGCTGGGGTGTACATACAGGCAATGCCGCCGGATTTGAAAACTGGGATGAATTCTGGAATGCCTATGTGCTACAGACTGGAGCAATCGTAAAAAGGATTGCGCATCTTTACGATTGGGCCGACAGTATCAAGGCCAGGTTCACCCGTACACCGTATTTGTCATGTCTGGTTAAGGGCTGCGCTGACAAGGGAATCGATATAACCGAGGGTGGACCCGAGCTTAACTTTGTAACGCTGGAGGCGGTAACCTTCGCTACCACCGTAGATTCTCTGCTAGCAGTTAAGTATCTTGTTTTTGATAGCAAAGAATGCACCATGCAGGAGATTATAAAAGCGCTGGAAGATAACTGGGTCGGGCATGAGGTACTCCAGGCCAAGTCTCTGCATAAAGCCCCCAAGTACGGCAGGGACGATGATGATGCCGATGAGATGGGTAGAAAAGTGATGCAGGTGTGGACCGATGAGACCTGGAAATACAGGAGCTCGTCAACGGGTAAACAGTTACGTCCCGGTATGCATTCGGGGATTTACTGGATATCAGACGGTGATATACTTCCGGCAAGTCCCGACGGCCGACCCAGGGGTAAGTTCCTGTCAAACGCCATCTGCCCGTGCGACGGGACCGATATCAATGGACCAACTGCCAACGTCAACTCGGTGGGGAAGGTACTTGGAGGAAAGGATTGTCATGGTGGTGGTGATTGGGATGGCTATTTCAGCATGTTGCCCAATGGAGCCAGCCATACCATAACGTTCAGTCCTTCTTTATTGCGCGATGCGGAGCACAGAGCTAAGTTCAAGGCATTCCTGCGAAGTTGTACAGAGAACGGCGGTAGCACGCTGCAGATTAATATGATTGATGCCGACATTTTGAAGGATGCCCAGGAAAACCCCGATTTCTACAGGAACCTTATCGTACGCGTGACCGGCTACAACTCATATTTCACTTCGTTAGGCCGCGAACTTCAAAATGAAGTAATTGCACGCGAAAGCCACCGTATGTAAGCGAATACCTATATCGAAAATGAAGGAGACGGGGAATGCCGGAGCAAAAGCGGATTTATGTAACTTTTTCGGAGGCTGATCTTAAAAGCTTTGAACCGGAGCTGAAGGTCGGGCTGCTGGCTACAGTCAACGAGGAGGGGCTTCCGCATATTACCTTGATTACCACTCTATCGGCGAATTCATCAAAGCAGCTTTTCTGGGGTCAGTTTTCCGAGGGATTGAGCAAGGAGAATATCCGGAGCAATCCGAAAACCGGTTTTTTAATTATGACTCTGGATAAAAATATGTGGCGCGGAAAGGCAAACTTTGCGAAGACGGCCACATCGGGAAGAGAATACGACTTGCTGAATAACAATCCTATGTTTCGCTACAATGCTTATTTCGGCATCCACACGATCTATTATATGGACTTAATCGAGCAGCAGGGCAAGGAATCTCTACCCATGGGTGGCGTTATCCGGGCAGCGATCAAAACACTGGCCGCCAAAACAGTAGCCGATAAAAGCGCTGGAAAGGAAGTCATCAACGTATTGACGCACAATTTGATCGATAGAATAGGTAATCTTAAATTCATATCATACGTCGATATAGATGGGTATCCTATCATTATCCCTGTGATACAGGCGCAGACCGCGGGCAGTGACCGCATAATTTTCGCCTCATCGGTTTATAGAAAAGACCTTAAGGCCGTCACGCAGGATACGGAGGTGGCGATCTTCTGCATGTCCCTCGAGATGCAGATGGTACTCCTGAGAGGTGTTTTCAAGGGATTTAAAACTATTGCAGGACTGGAGTGCGGGAGCATCGATGTCGACTGGGTTTACAACCCCATGCCTCCCAGTCAGGGGCAGGTATATCCTGAACAAAAACTGGAAGCGGTTACAGCGTTTTAATGGACTCCCACATTGACAGACTTCGCGAAGTGCTGTTAGTATCAATGACCAACTATCAGTTACAACTGCGATGGCCAGACGATCGACACCGAGGAGACGTAGTGTAATACTTGCCGCGGCGCGGGATCTATTCAATCGACAGGGATATAGCCGGACGAGTGTGAGGCAGATTGCAGCACAGTCGGGCATTGCGCAGGGAACGATATATCTTTATTTCGACTCCAAGTTAGCTATGGCAGATGCTCTGGTTGAGGACTACATAAGCGGTGCATCTGTAATATTAGAAAAGTCGCTGTCAGGTTCTTTAGGGCCTGAGCAGATCAGAACGTGCGTGCATCAAATACTTCTGCATGCTTCTAAGAATCCCGACATTGTGCGTTTACTGGACATCCGAGTCCATCTGGGCCTGGAGAATATAAGACAACCCGAGGCTGATAAGAAGCTGCAGAAAATGTTAAGTGCTGTCATTGCGGAAGGTATAAAGAGAGGAAGGTTTAGGGAATATGATACTTTTGCGGCTGCAGCGCTGATCAGTGGATTGGTCGAGTGGATAACGCGGTACAGTTTAATGTGGCTGAAATGCGATACATCTCTCTTCGAGGAAACGGCAATTCAGATGCTGGAGCACGCCCTGATAAAGTCGTAATTCCGGGATATCATGCACCCGGGATCCAGTTCAACCCCGCCATCAATTCAGTTAACGCAGATTTCCTGTTATTCGCTGTTTAGTACGATTATCTTCTGGTTATGACCAGGTCTTTGTCCGGCGTTCTCTGCTCGTCTTCGCCGTAGAGCATTTGATATACATCCGCCAGGTCTTTTCTCTGTTTGTCTATCTCTTCCTGCTTCAATCCGAATTCTTCCGGGGCCAGGTATATCAGCAATTTACTGTCGAGCCTGGGATTGGTCGGGTCGTGCGCTTCCCAGTCGGCGTTATGTATCCGTTCCACAACTTTTTTCCTTGATAGCACAAGAGGCACAAGCTCCAGTTCCTCCATCGTTACCTGCCCGTCGCTGGTATTCAGTTTTGTAGGCACCGGGAATATGTGGTTCACGAAATTGCCGTTTACATCGGGTATCATGCCGTAACCGAATTTGCTGTAAAGCCGGGCCAGGCTGGGAACTGCATAAGCAAACGCGTAATCGATAGGTTTT
>Ga0163209_1001196_pt1 | contig 11375 bp, 10 predicted proteins | sample Kivu_160m_FD_113538 | JGI IMG/M metagenome (GOLD analysis project Ga0163209, IMG submission 113538) | Freshwater microbial communities from Lake Kivu, Western Province, Rwanda to study Microbial Dark Matter (Phase II) - Kivu_160m | ecosystem: Environmental > Aquatic > Freshwater > Lake ... | reverse complement strand
TGATCCTAGTTTCAGCCGGGTTTGATATCCACTATGATGATCCCCTCGGTGGGATGGAGGTGACAGAGAAAGGGTTTTCAAGAATGACCCAAGTTCTGATGGAAATTGCCAGGGTCACTGCTCAGGGAAAACTGGCGATCACCCTGGAGGGAGGCTATGATGTCTCTGGCCAGAGCCGGTCTGTGAAAGCTGTTTTAAAAGAACTCGCTCAAATCTCCCCTCTTGAAAAAGAAGACTTGCTGGAAAAAGAGAAAACCCATTATCCCCGAATCGAACGATTGATCCTTCAATTGAAAGAGATTCAAAGGCGATACTGGAAGAGCCTATAAACCCCAGTTCAGCCATTTTAAAATGGCTGAACTTTATTGCGAAATGTAAAATCTAAATTGCAAATTACAAAATCTCTTGAGCCTCATCCTTACCCTTTGGCATCTTTCATTTTGCAATTTACAGTTTGATGGCCTCGTAAAAAGTCGTCTCACCGGTGAAAACCGGTGTCCAGTGTCTTTATAAGCATCTGAAATTACTGGATTCCGGCTTTCGCCGGAATGATGACCAATGGGCTTTCTCGACTTTTTACGAATGCATCAGTTTTCAATAGGCAATAATGCTTTAAACTCCTCCAGTGTTCACCATCTCCTTCAGTTCTTTTCCAACCTTGAAGAACGGGAGTTTCTTAGGAGGGACATCCACGATCTCTCCTGTCTTGGGGTTTCGGCCTTTGTACCCCCCATAACTTCTCACCACAAAGCTTCCAAATCCTCTGATCTCAATCCGTCCCCCCTTCTCCAGACTTTCCTTCATCCCATCGAAAAGGGTATCGACAATCACCTTCGCTACCTTCTGTGTCACGTTCGCTTTCTCTGATACCTTTGTAATGAGTTCGGCTTTGTTCATATTTCCTCCTTTCTCCTCCTCACCTTTCCCCTCCCTCTCGGGGAGAGAGGGAAGGGTAGGGGTTAAAGTAAATGGTTTCGAATATATTCCACTGCGTTCCTAAAAAAGAGAACACCCATTCCCTCTTCAGGCAATTCCTCTCGAGTCCATCTGGGATGATTGGTTCGATGGAGGTAAGCCTCTGGGTGAGGCATCATCCCCAGAAGTCGTCCTGTCCTGTCACAGATTCCAGCCACAGCATCGATCGAACCATTTGGGTTGAGAGGATATTCCATAACAGGTTCATAAAACGCTTCGTTCGAATATTGAAGAGCAACTAACCCTCTTTTCTTCAACTCCCCCTGAACCGCTTCATCCTTGGGAATGAATTTCCCTTCTCCATGGCGGACAGGAAGGTAAACGCCTTTCATCCCCTTTGTATAAAGGCATGGAGAGTTTTGATTGATTCTCAGGTAGACCCATCGGTCCTCAAACCTTCCAGAGTCATTGAAAGTGAGGGTGACCTCCTGATGTCCATCATGGTGATCAAGGTTTGGAATAAGTCCTAACTTTACCATCAATTGAAATCCATTACAAACCCCCAAGATCAATTTCCCCGCCTGAATAAAACGAAGAAGCTGATCATAAAGCCTTTCTGACTTTCCCGGTATCTTCGCATATTGGATACGATTTGCTCCGGCCTTTGCTGCGCCCAAATCATCCCCATCCAAGAAACCGCCTGGCAGATTCAGGAAATGGTAGTCATCGAGCCATTTCTCCCCGTTGATCAACTCATTGATGTGGACGATATCAACAACCTCCGAGCCTCCCAAAAGGCAACCATAGGCCATTTCCATTTCACAATTGGTCCCGTAACCCGTAATGACAATCGAACGAACTTCTTTCATAATGAAAAATCCGAAATCCGAATGTCGAAATCTTTACCCTGTTAAGTAATTTGGCCAGGAATTGGCGATTTCACTTTTCCCGACTCATCATGATCCATCAAACCAGAAGCGATTCAAGACAACTTAACAGGGCAGGCAAATCCAAAATTCAAATTTCGAAATTCAAAACTATATTTACTCGTTTTGCCCATTTGTATTTTGAATCCCGCTGCAGCGGGACTTGTTTCGAATTTCGTGCTTCGAATTTATTTTCTTTCCCCACGCACCTCATCCACTAATTGGCCAAATGCCTTTTCGAAACCAATCCGGTTCTTGTTAGCGGATCCGGCTAACACCATCTCTCCTCCTGAGTTCTTCGCCATTCTGACCCAGACCCTCTGATGGGAAAAGAAGAAAGAGACGATAAGACCTAATACCATCAGAGTGCATCCTGCCCAGACGACCCAGACTCCCGGGTCCTTCGTCACTTGAAGCCCCGTATACTCTCTGGATGAGACCCCTTCAAAAGTGAGGATAAACTCATCATCCCTCGATTGACCAAATTGCGGGAACCCTTTCAATACCCAGTAGGCTCGGGGCTCCCGGTTGGGCTTCATGAGGACCACCTGAACCCCTTCCCCAAAGCTATGAATTTGGGGGGCATATTTCACCACTCGAAGAAAGGTGTTAGAATTTGGAATTGGAACGGTCTCTCCTTCAAGGGTCTTCAAAAGGCTTTTCTCCTTATTATCTTTCCATTGAATCCCCAGGGTGACATCGTTTAGGGTCCCGTAACTCGACTGATAGAAAGCCAATCCCTTGTAGTGAAGGGGATGATTGACCACTACGGTCTTCCTCAAAACCTCTCTTCCATTTTCAAGAATCGTGAGGAGGCTCATATACTCCTTGACAAGCTTCTCCGGACGTTGAAGGTCGTAATAGGTGATTTTAAAATCATCACAGCGCAAAGAAAATTCAATTGGTTTTGGGATCTCCCCATCTTCCACCCTTAAATAGATGCGATCCACTACCTCCCCTTCCGCGATATTGACAAATCCTTTAAAACCATAAAGCGAACCCAGCAGTCCGCCGATCAGGATGATGAGAATGCTCAGATGGGTAATGGGCACCCCCAATCTCGAGAATCTTCCCTTTTCAGAATAGAGGGTGATGGCTGAATCTGTTTCGATCCTTTTTGGGTTTTTGAACCATCTCATTAAATAGGAGCGGATTTCCTCTTCCCTCTTTACCGGACTTGAAATTTGAATCCTTTCCACATATGGAAGACTCTTGAGCATTGCATCTTTCAATTCTTCTGAGCCGGAGCCACGGGAGATTTGACTTGCGATCCCTGGAAGTCGATGGAGGGAGCAAGCAATCAAATTGATCACCAAAAGGAGGAGGATCGCGCTGAACCACCATGAATGGTACATGTCGAAGAGGTTGAAAAAATTCAATACCTCATAGAGGCCAACTCCATATCGTTGGACATATTCCGAACTGGTTGCATTTTGCTTGATCAATGTGCCGAGGATCGAAAGGATGGCAAGGAGAATGAGGAGAGAAATAGTAAGTTTAACCGAACGGAAAAGATCGAAGAGTATAACAAGAACTCCTTTTTCTTTACTTTCTTCAGCTGCCTTTGATTCTTTCATAAGGTTCTAATCAAATGAGATATGTTCTACCAACCTGGATTTACGATTCACTAATAAGCAGGAAAGTATTTGAAATATTTAACATAAACTACCTTCCACTGTCAAGCAAAAAGGGGTAGATCCTTTTTTGGAACTACCCCTTTTTAACTCCTCTTGCAAAAATTTAGCTTACTTCTTAGCTTTCACATGGCATGCTGTACACCCTGTTGGACCTGCGGGTTTATTGGCCTTCTTTGCCTCTTCATGGCAGCCTTTGCAGTCCTTATGATAGGCGTCCTTTGCAGAAATAGCCTTTCCTTCTGCCTTGGCCTTATGGCAGTCTTTGCAAAGTTTGCCAGTGGTCTCGCCTTTCTTCCAGGTGTGGTGACATTTCACACAATCAATCTTCACGGTCTCGGCATGCTTCTTGTGAGTGAATGTCACCTTTCCATAGGAAGGATTATATTCGACCACATCTTTTGCAAAAACGCCGCTGGCTATCATGATGGAGAGCAAGAACCCTGCAATGATCCCAATGCAAATCAACCCTTTTTTCATTTCTGTTTCACCCCCTTTCAACTAAATTTTCGGATCATTTCTCTCTCTTTTTTAGACTGCGAAAGTTTAACAAATATTCAATTTTTGTCAAGAAAAAAATGACTCCGGAACACTAAAGCAGATCATCCAGAGCTTAACACTCGAAGGATCTGAATGAGACTCTTCACAAAGTTTAATTCGTTGGTCGGTATTATAGGATCTCAATCTCTTCTAAGATTCGTTCTTTTCTTTCAAGCGGAATGTGATTTTGTTTGGCCTGTTCCACAATCTCCTTTCCCAGCAAGGCAGCCCCGAGGGCTCCAGTGATCAAGGGTTCCTCGGGTACTTGAACCTCATGGCCCAATTGTTCGGAAAGTGCTCTCAGCAGGCCCTTATTTTTACCACCTCCACCCGTCACGATCACTTCATCCTCCACCCTGAGCCGATTGACCATTCTGCTTATCCTGTCTGCGAGGGATTGATGGACCCCTGCAAACAGGTCGGAAATGGGTATTCCTTCCGTCAAACTGGCTGCCACCTCCTGCTGAGCCCATATGGTACAGATGTTACTTATTTTTGCAGGGTTCTCGCTTTGCAGAGAAAGGTCGCCAACTCTGTCCAATGGTACGCCAAGGGTATCAGCAATCACCTCTATAAACCGGCCACTGCCAGCCGCACACTTGTCATTCATCACAAAATCAAGGATCCTGCCAGTCGCATCTATTTTTATTGCCTTAATATCCTGCCCCCCGATATCAATAATGGTCCTGGCCTTAGGGAAAAGACGGACGATACCTTTGGCATGGCAGGTGATCTCTGTGAACTGCTTATCGGCAAAAGGGACGTTAATTCTTCCGTAACCGGTAGAGACAATGTAGGTGATCGCTTGGAAAGAAAGAACGGCCCTCCTCAGCGCCTCTTCCATTACCTTATTGGCTAACCGACGCTGCTCCGGACCTGTAGGTCCAATAATCGAAGCGATGATCCCTTCATTCAGAATCAACGCCTTTGTCATCGTGGAACCGACATCAATGCCTGCAAAATATGAGGTCAATATCCATTTCCTGTAGGGAACGCATATATGCGTTCCCTACGATCGCCTCCTAGTTCGATCAAGCCGCCTTATTTAATCGAATGGATTCCAGGGTTTCGATGAAGGCGTCGATCTTGTTTCTTGTATCCACCTCTGAGTATGATGTGATATCGATGATGTCGCTTTCCAAGATGAGGGATGGAATTTCTCTGTAAATCTTTTCCTTCTTTCCGTCTCTACCCATCACCAACACAGGGATGGGTTTGTATATTTTTGCCAGTTGATGTAACTGCCAGATGAGGCCTACATGCCAGGTTCGACACGAAAAGGCTTCATGCATGACCACCCCGTCAATCTTGTATTCTTCGATCCTGTTGATCAACCGTTCCACATCAGGCTCTGATCCCGGCCGCTTTTTAGCCTGATCATACCAGAAGGTCCAATATCCAAGCCACCTCCATGCCAGGTGTTCAATCGGATCCTTGGTTTCGGGAATATCCATCTGGTTGAGAGGGGCCACCATTCGATAGGTGGTCTCCACAGGGAATGAAGCCCCTTTGCTGTTAAAGTAATTGAAATCCGTCAAGGCAAACCATGCAGGCAACCCACCTCCCCACATGAGTCTGTATTTTTCATTCTCGACTTCTCCTTCTCTCTTGGCGATCTTCTCTTCTAACTCCTTCTTGAGGCCCACGAAGAAATCGTAAGCCGTCTGGGTGGCCATCATAAAGTTGATGGGTACCATGGTATTCATCGCATCACCCGTCCCCATGGGACAAGGTACGGCCTTTCGAAGGTCATAGGTCTCCTCGATCAGGTTCCAGGTCCGATCGCTGAGATCAACTAACTCTCGCAGCCGATCGTAATCCATCTTCTTTCCGGTCTGCTCTTCAAGAAATCCCACCAGCCCACGTAATTGCTTAACGATATATTTGTGGTAATAGCCCCAAACCTCCCTGTGATCCCGGTCTCTCTGAAACAGAGGATAGGGAAGGTCGATATTGTAAATCGGAACATCCGGCATAAATTGTTGAGAGGCCTGGTACCACTTGGATCGCGGGTCACAGAGGATCTGTCCGCTGGAGATCATGAGGTCAGGTCTCACCTGTCCGCCCCATGGAGCATCGGGCGGCATTTGACCCAATTCTTCTCTCCATTGGTCAAAACCGATCCCGCAAAGGGCATAGGTGCATAAGGACCGGGAAAGGCCCAGTGATTCTGCCCTTTGAAGGAATCTCTCCGCATCTCTCTTTGCTCCGCAAATCCCAGCAAAATTCTCTGTCCACATTGGCAGCACATCCATGGCTCGGAAGATCTCTTCATGATGGCAGACGATAAACGTATAGGCTATTTTTTGTTTTCCCTCTGCCCGTGCCCGGATCGTACCCGTAATGAATTCCTTGACCATGGGGCCGATGGAAGCAGCCGCTTGGGTTGCCGTCATCCTCTTTTTTGGTTTTGCCTCTTTTTTTTCCTCAGTCATGATTAAAACCTCCCTTATTTAAAAAAAGGTTTTCGGCAAGGGTTAGGGTAAAGACGCCCATTTAGTAGATGGGTAAGGTCATCGGCCTTAACCCTTTAACTTTGCCCAAACCGGCTTCCTAACCATAACCTTAGCCTAAAATTAAAGACCATCTTGATAATTCTCAGGTCGCCTAACAGCCATGAGCAACAACTTAAAATCAAAATTATCCAATCATCTCCAAGAAGGCCTGAATCCTCGTTCTGAGTTGACCAATCGTCCCTGCAGAATAGACATCCTCCAGATGAAGAAGGGGGACATGGATCGACTGATAGTAGGCTTTTCGTGCGGGGACCTCGAAGCCGAAGGGATCACAGTATTTATAGACATACAGAATGGCACCATCCACTTTGAACTCCTTGGTATAGGCTCCGATGTCACCAAATCGGGATGCAATATCTCCCTCAAAGGTGCCTGTCTTGTTCTCCCTGTATGTCTTGGGACAATTGATCTTATCCAGATACCGACGGCCCAGCGCGCCGATCGGATCTCCACCAACTTCTGTACGCGGAAAGTAATCCCTGGCTCCGTTACAGATGGTATCGGCCACGACATTGCCTCCGATCTCTTCTATGAGCTTGATGAGTTCAATGTTGTCGAGACAGGCGCCGTCAACAAAAATTCTGGGACCTTTCTTGATTGGGGATTTCTTTCTTTTCCCAATTTCTGATAAAATCTGTTCAAATAAGAGATTGGCCTCGCCAATGGGTAAGCTTGATCCGACAGTGAGCACCATCATCAATTCTGCTCCAGAGATGAGGGGTGGATCTGCCTTTCTGAATTCATAAAGGGCTTTCACCTTGTCCCTATTCTCATTATGGATTCGAATGGCTTGAGCCAGGTCATTATCGGTGATCTCTTTCCCAGCAAATTTCCCCAGGCTTTTCCTGAAAGTGTTTAACTCCGCATTAAAGAATTCAAAGGAGGAAGCGCCACAGACAGTAGGAATGTTGACAAAGTGAAAAAAGGAATAGGGCAGAGAATAACTCCAAGCACTGTAGCTTCTCACCATGCTATCACAACCATGAGGGATCACTATACCGGAGAGAAAGTTGTATTTTCCTTTTAACGAAAGGTCGAAGACGCTTCGGTAATAGGGACATACGATGGTCTCGAGTAGTGTATCTCCCGTTGTAATGGGTTCATGAACATTTCCTCTCACCCGAAAAGGAATACACCCGGCTGCGGTAATGATTTCCAAAGGAACAAAGGAGCAAACATAGCCGATCACTTTCTTCCCTCCGTCTTTCAGCTCCTTTGCCCTGACCCCGTAGTCCTTGTAGTACCCTTCTACCTTGTTTAAAATATTGCTCTGTTTTTCATTCATCGACCTTCTCCTTTTTAACAAATCCCCCTCGCCCCCCTTTGCTAAAGGAGGGACGGATTTAATGGGACTATACATGATTCAGAATTAAGTTTCAATCTTTTTTCCCAGGTATTCCATAGCGATGATGGCCGCACCCAATGCAGCCGTAAAATGGGGTCTTGCCGGTACCATGATATCCTGACCTCTGATCTTCTTTAAGGCCTCGACGAGGCCCACATCTCTCGCACCCCCACCCACCATGGCCACATCCTCTTCAACCCCCATTCTCTCAGCCAAACTGTTGATCTGGGCCGCAAGGGCTCTATGTATGCCCGCCAGAAGGTCTTCTTTTGTGACTTCTTGGGAGAGTCGGGAGATCGCCTCTGACTCCGAAAAAACAGCACACCCGGTGTTAAACTCGACTCTCTTTTTTGATTTTAAAGACAGCTCACCAATCTCTTCCACCTTGACCTGGAGAACCTTGGCAATGACCTGGAGGATTCTGCCACTGCCTCCGGCACACTTTCCGCTCAACAAAAAATTGTACATACTTCCTTTACCGTCGATGCGGAGGACCTTCGTATAAAGATCCCCTACATCAATGACGGTCCTTACAGAGGGGAGAAGAGAAGAGACCCCTTTAGCATGGCAGACAATATCAAGCTTCACTTCGTCGGCGAAGGTCACCAATTTTGATCCATATCCGGCAGCAACAGTCCGTGAAATATCACCTGCGGATAACCCGGTCTGACAAAGTAACTCATTCTTAATCCTATCGGCTGTCAGCTTGAAATCTCCTCCGGAGGGACACTCAAAAAAACGTAGAGGTCCTTGATCACCAAGAACGATCCCTTTTGATGAGGCTGAACCAATATCAATCCCCAATACCAAAGCCATGTTTTCACATCACCCTTCCCTAAAACATAACTTAAAAAATTTAAAAAGGCGAACTGGTTTTATTCCCTTCCAGTTCGCCTTCACCCATCCACCTTTCACTTTCTGCCTATGGTTGTTTATTTTATTTTAAACGATTCTTCACTCCCCATATATTTCTTTCTCAGTTTTGGTTTTTCTATTTTTCCTGTTGGATTGCGAGGAACCTCACCGAAGAAAACTTTCTTCGGCCTCTTATACTTTGGTAACTTTTCGCAGAACTTCAGGACATCCTCTTCTTTGAGCGTCTTCCCCGGAACCACATCGATGATGACCGTCACCACTTCACCTAAACGTTCATCTGGAAAGCCAATGGCGGCAATGTCCTTGACGCCGGGAAGGGTATGAAGGAAATCCTCAATCTCCACAGGGAATATGTTCTCGCCACCTGAGATGATGAGATCTTTCTTCCGATCGACCAGAAAGATAAAACCATCTTCATCCTGCTTGGCCATATCCCCTGTGTACAACCATCCATTGCGAAGAGCTTTGGTGGTTGCCTCTGGGTTCTTATAATATTCCCTCATCACACCATCGCCCCGGACCACCAGCTCTCCAACCTCTCCTTTCTTCACATCATTCCCTTCTTCATCCACAATTCGAGATTCCCAATTGAACCCTGGAAGACCAATCGCTCCCACCTTATGTTCATTTTCTATCCCCAGGTGGACGCAACCTGGACCTGTGGATTCACTCAGACCATAGTTGGTGTCATAGGCCATATTTGGGAAATATTCTTTCCAGTGTTTCACCAGAGATGGAGGAACAGGCTGTGCCCCGATGTGCATGAGTCTCCATTGACGGAGATCATAATCCTTGAGCTTCATCTCACCACTATCCAGCTTTAAAAGAATGTCCTGGGCCCATGGGACAAGAAGAAATACGACCGTGGCCTTCTCTTCGCTGATGGCCTGAAGAACCCACTCGGGTTGAATTCCTTTTAAGATGACCCCTTTCCCCCCCACAATAAAACTCCCAAACCAGTGCATTTTGGACCCGGTGTGGTAAAGAGGAGGAATGAGAATAAACGTATCCCTTTTAGTCTGATAGTGATGGGCATTTTCCGTGATGCAGGCGCAGACCATGTTTTTATGTGTCAATAGAATCGGTTTCGGTTGCCCTGTCGTGCCGGAGGTAAAATAAAGGCCACAGGGATCATCAAAGCCAATGGGAATGTTGGGCGGAGTGGAAGAAGATTTTTCTAATAATTTTCCAAAGGACTCTGCATAACTGGGAATCTCTTTTCCTACAAAAATATAGTGTTTCACAGTAGAGAGATGATCTTTGATGCCCGTGATCCGATCGATGAACTCCTCGCTGAAGATCACACATACAGGTTCTGCAACATCAGAGCAATATTGAATATCGTTCCCGGTAAAACGAAAATTGAGAGGGACAGTCCAGGCTCCCGTGCGGACGATCCCGAAATAGGCAATCAGCCAATCAATCGAGTTCATCATCAGATGGACGACTTTATCCCCCTTCTTAATCCCTTTCTTGATAAGAACATTGGCAAATCGGTTCACCCCGTCATCAAATTGCTTCCATGTGATCTCGCTTCGTTTCCCCTCAGCGGGTACCCTCTCAATCAACGCCACATCATTTGGATACAATCTTGCATTTCTCGCTAAGATCTCTCCGATATGGATATCTAAAGTTCCCATAGAAACCTTCCTCCTTAAACGCAAAGCGAAGGGAGCATAGCGCATTGCGAAAAAAAATGCTTAACGCCATGCTCACTGCGTTAAGCATCCACCCCCACCCTTACCCTCCCCCCTCGAGGGGGAGGGTAAGGGTGGGGGGCGATATGCTATTAAAGCCAGCGTTTGCGTCGTTTGTAGGACTTGACATCTTTATATGACTTAAGCGCACCTGAGGATGCCGTGCCAAGGTAAAATTCCTTCACATCCGGATTTTCCCTTAGATTGGCAGCGGCCTCTTCCATCACAATTCTGCCATTCTCCATGACATACCCGTAGTGGGCGATCAGGAGTGCCATATTGGCATTCTGTTCAACCAGCATGATGGTGGTCTTCTGCTCTTCATTAATCCTTTTCACAATCTGAAAAATTTCTCTCACCAGAAAGGGTGCGAGACCCAATGAGGGTTCGTCTAATAACAATAGTTGGGGATGGGCCATCAGGGCTCGCCCCATGACGAGCATCTGCAATTCGCCACCACTGCAGTAGCCAGCTAATCGATTCTTTCGAGCAATCAAGGGTCCAAAGTAATGGTAGACCAACTCAAGATCTTTCTTATAAGGCTTCCCCCAACGGGTTGCCGTTCCCACCCTGAGGTTTTCTTCTACGGTCAGATATTTAAAAGGCTGACGACCTTCCAGGACCTGAATGATCCCGAGGCGGGTTATAGTTTCCGGAGATGAATTATGAATTCCCTTGCCCTCATATTCAATGGAACCTTCCGTCACCTTACCGTTCTCCGGCTTGAGCAATCCGGAGATGGCCTTTAAGGTGGTCGTTTTCCCTGCACCGTTACTCCCCAGTAATGAAACGATTTGTCCTTTTCGAATCACCAGGGAAACCCCTTTTAACACCTGGATGACATCCGAGTAAACGACACTGATATTATTGACTTGAAGTAAAAGATTATCTTCCATACCTCCCTCGGCACCCCCTCACCCCATCCC
>Ga0163209_1001193_pt1 | contig 11378 bp, 7 predicted proteins | sample Kivu_160m_FD_113538 | JGI IMG/M metagenome (GOLD analysis project Ga0163209, IMG submission 113538) | Freshwater microbial communities from Lake Kivu, Western Province, Rwanda to study Microbial Dark Matter (Phase II) - Kivu_160m | ecosystem: Environmental > Aquatic > Freshwater > Lake ... | reverse complement strand
GGATTATAGCACAAAAAGCGTAATACGCAATCACAACCGTTGTGAGCGAGCGGCGAACATGGTATAATGAATGTGCGTTGAATAGCAGGAGGAACTATGCTGCAACGATTGATCGGTACTGGCCGCGTCGTCGAAGGACGAAAGACAGTTGCCAAAGAAGTCAGATATGAGTTGAACTTTGAACAATCCGTAATGATCGAATTCAAATCCCTGAGCGCAAAAGGCTCGCTGATGGGATTGAAGAACTTTGAAGGGGTCATCGATCTGGTTCAGGGCAACAAAGACGAGCTGGCTCCCGATCGCGAGCTCACTCTGGTGTTGGAAGATGGAATAAAGCTGGACTTTACCGTCACGAAGCATGATCCCAGGTACGACATCTATTATATCAAGCCGGTATCCAAGAAAGAGTTCTATCGCTAGCCAGCGAGAGCGCGTCATTGCGACGAGGCAATCCCGGCACAATAAGGAAATTGCTTCGCCGCCTGTGGCGGCTCGCAATGACACGGGGCAATGACATGGGGCAGTTTGACTTTTATTTCACCCCGCGTATACTCCGAATAGGCAATGACGCACGCCCTGACCTCGGTCGTCTCGGTCGGGGCGATTGCTTATAGGTGATCCCATGCGGATCCTCACGGTCAGCGACGCAGTGGTCGATTCCCTGTACGGTCCGGCGCTGGCGCAAATTGCGCACGGCGTGGACTTGGTATTGTCGTGCGGCGACCTGCCCGCCGACTATCTCGAGTTCATCGTCTCGACGCTCAACGTGCCGCTGTATTACGTGATGGGCAATCACGGCGGCGACGGCGGCGAGAAGATTTTCCCGGACGGCTGCGAAAATATCGACATGCGCGTCGTGGAATACCGGGGCCTGTTGATCGCGGGGCTGGAAGGATCGCCGCGCTACAACAACCGGCCCAGGTTTCAATACACCGAAAACGAAATGCGCGGCAAGATTGCCGCGCTGACGCCGGCGCTGATAATGAACCGCGCGCGGCATGGCCGCTACCTTGACATTCTGGTCACGCACGCACCGCCGTTTCAGATCCACGACAGCACCGATCTGCCACACCGCGGCTTTAGATCGTTCGTTTGGTTGATCGATCACTATCAGCCGCGTTATCTGATTCACGGTCACACGCACGTCTACGACCACCGCGCAGAGACGGCTACGCCGCGCGGCGTAACGACGATCGTGAATGCGTACGGCCACAAAATTCTAGAAGTGGCGGTGCCGGGCCGTATCCCGCCTCAGAATGTAAATTAGAACATGTCCGATCCTTTCTTTTCCGGCGAAACTGAATCCGATTTTGCCCGTGCGCGCGCCAAGGCGTTTCTGCGCGAAATCGCCGCGATGGTTGCACGGCGTCCCAACGAGCCGCTTTCGTTCGAAGCCGTCAAGCGCTCACTCAAGGCGTTTGGCCAATCCTACCGTGGCGTTCAGACAGTGCCGATGAGCCAAATCGTCGGCAGTGCGACGTTGCGGTACAATGACTTTGATCGCGCATTTCTCCCGACCCAAACGCGCACCAAAGCGCGCTGGCGGAGCATCGACCGGGCGTATTACCAGAATATCGACCTGCCGCCGGTCCAATTGTACCAGGTGGGCGACTATTATTTTGTCCGCGACGGCCATCACCGCATCAGCGTCGCGCGCGAGCGCGGACAGGAGTACGTCGAAGCCGAAGTGATCGAGGTCAAGACCCGCGTGCCCCTGTCGCCCGATCTAACGGCGCACGATCTGGAACTCGTAGGTGAGTACGCCGAGTTCCTCGAAAAGACGCAGATCGACAAGCTGCGTCCCGACCAAGCGATCCAGTTCTCTGAACCGGGCGGTTACGCGCGCCTGATCGAACACATTGCGGTGCATCGCTATTTCATGGGAATCGAGCAGGAGCGCCGGATCGCATGGCGGGAAGCGGTCGCGAGTTGGTACGATAATCTGTACGTTCCAGCAGTGACCGTCATCCGCGAGCACAACATCCTCAAAGATTTTCCGCGCCGGACGGAGGCAGACCTCTACCTGTGGATTATGGACCATCACTACTTCCTGAGCGAGCAGGAAGAGAACGTCGCGCTGGAAGACGCGGCAATTGACTTTGCCGAGCATTACAGTCAGCGCATCGACAAGAAATTGCTGCGCAGCATGCGGCAGGCGGTCGTCGAATTCCTTGGTGGCGAAGACTTGACACCCGTCGAAGGAACGATGGCGAGCGAGCCGCATCACGCGGACAAGGAACAGAGTGGACCAGAATAATACATCTAGCATGGCGGCACGTGGCAAGCACGAATCCGAGTTGCAACCCAACACTCCGCGTGACGCGGCATTCGTCGTCGCTGTTTTCGGCAGCTCGCGTGTTCAGCCCGACAGCGCGGAATACGCAGAAGCCTACGCCGTCGGCCGTCTGCTGGCGCGCGCGGGTTTGGTCGTGATGAACGGCGGCTACGCCGGTACGATGGAGGCATCCGCGCGCGGCGCGAAGGATAACGGCGGACGCGCGGTCGGCGTCCTCTCGGACGAGTTCGACTGGCTCGCGCCGAACGCTTACCTCGACGAAACGGTCAAGAGTGAGGACTTGTTCGCGCGCATCCGCATGATGCAGCAGCGCGCCGATGGATTCATCGTCCTGAAAGGCAGCATGGGGACGCTGGCGGAGCTCGCGCTCGTGTGGAACCTCGCCAAGATTGACGCGAGCCATCGCAAGCCGATCATCCTGCTGGGAGATGGGTGGGCACCGGTGCTGCGCTCCTGGCGCGAGCACCTTGCCGTTACCGAGGAGGAAGTCGAATTGTTGCATATCGCCGCCCAGCCGGCAGAGGCAGTCGATTTGCTCCAGCAGCGATTTGCCGTTCGCCTTGGCTAATCGGCAGTTGCGCGTGGCAGATCATGTCGAGGGGGGACACCAGTCCCCCCTTTTTTCATCCTATTTTTCACGCAATCTTCACCCAATTTTCACGCTCCTTTTGCTGCAAATCCCCTCCGCGTGGTGTATCTTATGGCTAATTGACCGCGTTCTCTGTTGTGCGCGCTGCGGAGGCACGGATGGCTTTCTCGCGGGTGCGTGGTGCCCCGCGCGTTGTCGCCCGACTTGCATGCCAGCTCCGCAGAGAGACCGACGAGCGTGAATGCCCCTCCACGGTTTGTCAATAAGACTAGACAACAGCTCTGAGCTGAAGATCGTCCGGCTGGGTTAGGGATAATCATGCCTTGGCAGTACAACCCATACGCGTTCCCGGTGGCCATTACGGCGGCGATCTCCGCCGCACTCATGTTCATCGCGTGGCAGCGCCGCCATGTGCGTGCGGCCAAGCCCTTCGCGTTTCTCGCGTTGGCGGTTGCCGAATGGACTGTGGGGTACACGCTGGAACTCTCCAGCGCGGATCTGGCGATGCAACTCACTTGGGCCAAGATCGAGTACCTCGGCATCGTCGCCGTCCCTCTGGCGTGGTTTGCCTTCGCCCTGGTCTATAGCGGCCACGAACAATGGCTGCGTCCCCGCAATCTGCTCCTTTTCGCCGCTGAGCCGGTGATAACCGTCCTCCTCGTATTCACGAACGACTGGCACGGTCTCGTCTGGACCCACGTCACCGCGCAGCAGGTGGATTCCTTCTCGATCATGTCGCCAACGTACGGCGCGTGGTTTTGGGTCCACACGGCTTACTCCTACGCGCTGGTACTCGGAGGAACGATCCTGATCTTTCAGACGATCGGTCGTTTCCCGCGCATGTACAGTGGACAATCGGCTATCCTCGTTATCAGTGTGCTGGCGCCATGGGTGGGAAATGCTCTATATCTGTCGCGCGCCAGCCCATTTCCCTACCTCGACCTGACCCCCTTCGCCTTCACCGTGAGCGGCATCGGCCTGGCATGGGACTTGAGACGCTATCAGTTTCTGGACATTCTCCCGGTCGCGCGGCACCTTCTGGTGGAAAGTATGCGCGACGCGGTCTTCGTCCTGGATGTGCGGAATCGCATCGTCGACCTGAACCCGGCGGCACAGCAGCTACTGGGACGCAGTACCTCCGAGGTGGTTGGCGCACCGACTGGACAAGTGCTGGCTGCCTGGCACGATCTCGTCGCGCGCTGCGGCGACGCGCCCGAAGCGCACGACGAGGTGGTGCTGGGCGAAGGCGTCGCCCAGCGTTGGTTTGATCTGAGGATCTCCCCGCTACGCGACCAGAGTGGACGCTTGAACGGGCGTCTGGTTGTGGCTCGCGAGGTTACCGATCAAAAGCGTGCGGAAAAAGCACGCTCAGCGGCGTACCGCATCTCCGAAGCTGCCCACTCCGTCCGCAATCTCGATGAACTCTTCTGCTCGATCCATCGGATCGTCGGTGATTTGATGCCCGCCGGCAACCTGTACATCGCCCTCTACGATCCGACGGATGACGTTCTGACTTTTCCCTATTGGGCGGATGAACACGACCCGCGCCCTGCGCCATCTCAGCCCGGCAAGGGACTGACTGCGTACGTCCTCCGTACCGGCAAACCCTTGCTGGCGACTCCCACAGTATTTGCCGAACTGGCCGTGAGCGGGCAAGTGGAACAGATGGGATCGCCCTCGACGTACTGGCTGGGAGTACCGCTTAGGACGAACGGCAAGCCCTTCGGCGTATTGGCGGTGCACACTTATACAGGCGGTCGGGTCGGTGAAGAGGAAAAGGAAACGCTCGTCTTCGTCTCGGAGCAAGTGGCCATGGCGATCGAGCGCGTGCGTGCGGAGGAGGCGCTGCGCCGCGCGCGCGACGAGCTGGAGGTACGCGTGGCCGAACGGACGGCGGATCTGGCGCAAGCGAACGCTTCGCTGCAAGCCGAGATTTCCGAACGCCTCGCGGTTGCGCTGGAAAAGGCACGCCTGTTTGACGAACTCAAGCTATCGCTCGCGATGTCGACGCGGCTGTACGAACTGAGCAGCCAAATCCTCACCGCCTCCACGGTCGAAGAGACGGCGCGTCTGGTCACCGAAACTCTCCACGAGAGTTTTGGAGCCGATGCGACCACGATTCAACTCATCGACGCGAAGGGGAATCCGGAATTCAATAACTCGATCGGACTCTCAGCGACGTTCCACCAGAAAGCAAAGATGAGACCGGGCGGAACGACGATGACTGCGTGGACGTCCGGCCGGCCCGTCGTCGTGAATGACCCGGCTGGCTTGCACCCCAATCTGCGCGCCGAAGGTATTCAGGCCGGCGTCGCTCTGCCGCTGCTTGGCGAGCCGACCAACCTCGGCGTGGTATTCCTGAGTTATCGGCAGCCGCATACTTTCTCCGAACGCGAGGTGGAATTGCTTTCCCTCTTTGCAAACCAGGCCGCGTTCGCTTTGAAACGCGTGCGCCTCGTAGAGGAGACACGCTGGCGCGCCTTGGAGCAGAGCACCTTGAGCGAGGTCGCGCGCGCCCTCAACGCCGAACTGGACGTGCGGCAAGCTTTTCCCGCCGTCGTCGCGAGTCTGCGCCAGCTCACGCGCTGCGATCACGCCGGTATCAGCTTGCTGGACGCGAACAATCAGGAATACACGGTCGCCGTTTTGGACGCGCCGCGGATGGAATGGAAACCGGGCGATCGCGTCGCGGCGACGGCCTCCAACGCGACGGTCGATCTACTGGCCGGCCGGGCACACCTCTCCCGCGACCTGAGCGCAGAGCTTGACCTGCCGTTGGAACAGGCGCTTTATCTGGAAGGCGTTCGGTCCCGGGTGGTCTTGCCGCTGATGGTGGGTACAACCGTGCTGGGTGGGCTTGAACTGACGAGCATGCACGCGAATACGTTTGACGAAGCCCAGGTGCCGCTGCTTCAACAAATTGCCAACGCCGTAGCGATCTCGGTCGAAAACAGCCGGCTCTTCGAGGCGGAGCAAACTCGCCGCGCGGAACTCTCGGCGTTGTACGATCTTTCTCGCGCGCTGGCCGCCGCCCCGCCCGATTTCGATTCGATCCTGCAACTCGTCGCGCGGCACGCGGTCGAAACGATCCACGTAACTCTGGCTCGCGTCTTGCTGACCGAGAACGGGGACCTCGTCGTGCGCGCGGCCCATCCGCGGCGACTTCTCGGCCGGGAGCTTGAGATAGGGCACCGCGCGGCTGCTTCTGCATATCCATCTTGTCAGGAGGTGATGGAACACAACGACCCGCACGTCTTCCGCGCCAGTGATTCTGGAATGTCCGCCCAGGAACACGACGCGCTATTCTTGGGACTCTGCCAAACGATCTGCGTCGTTCCGCTGCGCGCCGACAATCGCAGTCTAGGATTCATCGTGCTTGGCGAGGAGCGGTCGGAGGAACGGGAGCCATTTACGCTAGACAAAATCCGCCTGGCGCACAGCATCGGCGACCAAGCCGCCAGCGCACTCCAGCGCGCGGAGCTTTTTGATGAGCTGGAGCGCGCGTATCTGCAAACGGTCCTCTCGCTGGCCAACGCTGTGGAGGTCAAGGATTCGTACACCAGCGACCATGTGCAGAACGTGGCGCAAATGGCGATCGACATCGGGCGCGCGATGGATCTGAGTCAACGCGAATTGGTATCCTTGCGTTTCGGCGCGATCCTGCATGACATTGGCAAACTCGGGATTCCGGATGCGATTCTGAAAAAGCCCGGGCCGCTCAACGCAGAAGAGTGGGAAATCATGCGACAGCATCCGGTCATTGGCGAGCGCATTCTCGCGCCGATTCAGCGCTTGCGGGATGCCGCGCAGATCGTCCGGCATCACCACGAACGGTACGATGGCAGCGGCTATCCCGATGGTCTGGCCGGCGAGGCGATTCCGCTCGGGGCGCGGATTCTCACGGTCGTGGACTCGTACAGCGCGATCGTCGACCGGCGCGTTTACAAAGAGGCCCGCTCGCCCCAGCAAGCCATGGCGGAGCTGAATCGGTGCGCCGGCGTCCAGTTTGACCCGCAGGTCATCGAGCTATTCGTGCGACGAGCAGCGCAGCGGAGCGCGATAGAACAACCCGCCACGATCCTCTCCATTTGACAAAAGCGAAAAGGGAAATGAACGTGCTCACACGAGTTCGGGAACTCCTTGCTCCACCTGTCTTTGAGGATGAAGAACAAACCCGCCAAGCCAGTTTGTTGAATGTCATGCTGCTGGCCTCGATGCTCATCAGTATGCTCAGCGGCCTGCCGGCCATTTTCCTGGAAGGTGCGTCAAGGATCGTGTTGCTTTCGACGATCACCGGATTGTTGTTTCAGTTGATCGTGATGGCCCTGCTGCGCCGTCGGCAGATTCGATTTGCCAGTGTGCTCCTATGTCTGGGATTCTGGTTTATCGTTACTTTTTCTTCTCTCGTCTCGGGAGGAACCTCCAGTCCGCTTCTCAGTTTCTATGGCGCCATCGTTCTTGGCGCGGGTTTGCTCTTGGGAAATCGTGCCGGCGCGGGCTTTGCAGGGATGAGCGTTGCCAGCATCGTCACCATGTATCACTTGCAAGAACAATCTGTTTTGTCCGGGTTCGTTCCACTCACGCCGGCGTTGACGCTCCTGGACCATATTGCGGCCTTGTTCTCTATTGTGGTCATCCTGTACCTGGCACTGCGCAGTCTCGACAATACGCTGGAGCGTGCGCGTTCCGGCGAGCGTGCCCAAATAGAGGCGAATCGTGAGATGACGGCATTGCATGCGTCGCTTGAGGAACGCGTGGCTGATCTTGAGCGCGCAGAAAAATCCCTGCGCGATTCGGAGACTTTATATCAATCATTGGTAGAGAACCTGCCGCAGAGGATCTTTCTCAAAGACCGCGAGGGCCGATTTGTTTTCGCCAATCAGCATTTTTGCGATGACCTTGGAAAGCCGCGAGCAGAAATCGTCGGCAAAACGGATTTTGATTTGCATCCCCGGGGACTAGCCGAAAAATACCGATCGGATGACCGGCGTGTGATGGAACAGGGCAAAACTCTGGACATGATCGAAGAGCACCAGGTGCTGGGTAGTGAGACCTCCTACGTTCAGGTCATCAAGACCCCCACCTATGATTCCGGGGGGCACTTGACCGGTGTCCAGGGAATCTTTTGGGATGCCACCGAGCGTGTTCGCGCTGAAAACATCCTGCGTCAATCGCACCTCGAACTCGAAAAGAGGGTCGAGGCACGCACCGCTGAGTTGGCCAATGAACGAAATCTGCTGCGGACGCTGATCGACACGTTGCCGGATGTCATCTACGTAAAAGATATCCAAAGCCGGTTCATCCTCGCGAATGAAGCGCAAGCGCGCTTGCTCGGCGCAAAATCGGCGGGGGGTTTGGTTGGTCTGACAGATTTCGATTTCTTCCCCAGGGAGTTGAGTGCAAAATACTATGCAGATGAGCAGACAGTGTTTCAGACGGGTCAGCCCTTAATTGGCATCGAAGAGCCAACGGTAGATCCGGCTGGCAATCGGAAATGGTTGATTACGACCAAAGTCCCTCTCCGGGATCGCGACGGAAAGATGATCGGCTTGGTGGGTATGGGGCGTGATATCACCCACCAGAAGCATGTGGAAGAGGCATTGCGTGAAAGCGAGGAGCGCTTTCGCAGTCTCTACGAGAACGCAACGATCGGCATCTATCGCACGACGCCGGACGGTCGTATCCTGATGGCGAACCCGGCAGCGGTGCGGATGCTGGGCTACCATTCATTCGATGAACTAGCGCAGCGCAACTTGGAGGAGGATGGATTTGAGCCATCCTATTTGCGGCACGAGTTCTGCCGGCGATTGGAAAGTGAAGAGGTCGTCACGGGTCTCGAAAGCGCGTGGCATCGTAGTGATGGCTCGACGATCTTTGTAAGTGAAAGCGCCAGAGCTATCCGGGATGAGCATGGCAAGACCTTGTACTACGACGGTACCTTTGAAGATACCACCGAACGCAAGCGGGTGGAAGAGGCACTGTACCTGACCCAATTCTGCGTGGATCATGCCTCAATTGGAATCATGCGGACCGGACAGGATGCCAGAATCCTGAGCGCCAACGCTCAACTCTGTGAAATGCTCGGTTATACGGTTGATGAGCTTTGCAACCTGCACATCTACGACATCGATCCTCTCTTCCCGAGGGAAAAGTGGCAGAACCATAGGCAATATCTGCGTTCCCATGGGGCAGACACCTTCGAGTCGGTCCATCGACGGAAAGACGGGACCACCTTTCCCGCCGAAATCACGAATAACTATCTAGAGTTTCAGGGCAGCGGGTTCTCGGTCTCCTTCGTCCGAGATATCACCGAGCGTAAGCGGATGGAAGATGCGCTGCGCGAGAGCGAAGAACGTTTTCGCGAATTGTTCGAGGCGTCGCCGGATGCCGTGATGCTCCTCGATGCCGGCGACCCACGTTGGCCCGTCATCGATTGCAATCCGGTCGCCGGTCAGATGAATGGCTATACACGAGAGGAACTCATCGGGCAATCCGTCGATATTCTGAATTTGTCCGCGGCGGACGCGGCAGAGCGGGCCGCCTATTTGGAACGATTGCGTCGTGAAGGCGTATTGCATTATGAGACACTCCATCGCCGGAAAGATGGCACGGTATTTCCGATCGAAGTCTCGACGAAGCTGATTGACTTGCCGGGGCGAGAACTCGTCTTGGGGATTGATCGCGATATCACTCAACGCAAGCAGATGGAAGAAGCGCTGGCGAAAGAACGCAATTTGCTCCGGACCTTGATCGATCATTTGCCGGTTTTTGTTTACGTCAAAGATGCCGAGGGCCGTTACCAAGTTAACAATCTGGCGCACGCGCGCATGTTGGGATTCGACGCGTCGGAGGAATTCGTTGGGAAAACCGTCTTTGAGATTTTCCCACCCGACCTCGCTGAACAATTTCACGCGGATGACCTTCACGTCTTGCAGGCGGGTCAGGAGGTGATTGATCGCGAAGAACCCGGGCTGAGTCGAAATCCCGGCGATCAGGTCTGGAACCTGACGACCAAAGTCCCCTTGTGGGACGATGCGGAAGGTCGTGGGGTTAGTCGGCATTACGCATGATATCACCCGGCGCAAGCAGATGGAAGACGCCTTGCGGGAAAGCGAAGCGCGTTTTCGCAAGCTGTTCGAGGCGTCGCCGGACGCCGTGGTGTTGCTTGACGCGGGCGACCCGCGTTGGCCCATCGTCGATTGTAATCAGGTCGCCTGTCAGATGAACGGCTATACCCGCGAGGAACTCATCGGGCAGTCCATTGACCTGCTTAACGCATCGGCGACAGACCCGGCGGAACGCGTGGCTTATGCGGATCCGGCGGAACGCGCGGCTTATCTGGATCGCTTGCGGCGCGAAGGCAAATTGCAGTACGAGACCCGCCATCGTCACAAGAATGGCACGATTTTCCCAATCGAAGTCTCGACGACGCTGATCAAGGTGGGGGACAAGGAACTGGTGTTGGGGATAGACCGCGATATCACCGAGCGCAAGCAGGCCGAAGAGACGCTGCGCTATTTCAGCACCCACGACCGTCTGACCGGGTTATACAACCGGGCATATCTCGAAGAGGAGTTGAAACGTCTGGAAGGCAGTCGCCTGTTCCCGGTCAGCGTCGTCATCGTCGACGTAGATGATTTGAAGGTGACGAATGACCGGGAAGGGCACGCGGCCGGCGATGACTTGCTGCGCCGCACCGCCACCCTGCTGCGCGCCGCATTTCGTACAGAAGACATCATCGCGCGCATCGGCGGCGATGAATTCGCGGTGCTATTACCACAGACTACCGCCGACGCCGTGTGTTATGCGCTGGACCGTTGTCACATGGAGCTCAAACGGCAGAACGACGTTCCGGGCACGCCGCTGCTCAGTCTGTCACTGGGCGCGGCGACCGCAGAGGCAGGTGAGAACTTGACGCGAGCGTTGAAACTAGCGGACCAGATCATGTATCAAGACAAGGCGACCCGCAAAGACTTGTCAGCGAACGGTGAGAAGATTCCGATTTGACATTTTGCTTTCGATGTTGTTTACTATGGCTAGTCGATGCGGAGCACGCCCTAATCTCACGTCGGGATGAGGGCGATTCGCTTGCCAATTTTCTGAGCCACGATTTCGCACCTGCCTGCTGGACAAGCCGATGGACATGGCAAAACGATGATGCTCACCCACATTCTTTTCACTGAGACAAGGGCGCGAAAGCGTGGCTGAAGGGGGAATGATCCATGCCAGTCACAAAACAAGAAGTGCTCGATTACCACCGGCTGGGGCGGCCCGGCAAGATCCAGGTTATCGCGACCAAGCCGTCGCTCACCCAGCGCGATCTCTCCCTGGCGTATTCGCCCGGGGTCGCAGAAGCCACACTCGAAGTCGAGCGCGATCCGGAGACCGCGTACGAGCTCACCGCGAAAGGCAACCTCGTCGCCGTCGTCTCGAACGGCACCGCGATCCTGGGGCTGGGTGATCGCGGACCGCTCGCGGCCAAGCCGGTGATGG
>Ga0163209_1001192_pt1 | contig 11379 bp, 10 predicted proteins | sample Kivu_160m_FD_113538 | JGI IMG/M metagenome (GOLD analysis project Ga0163209, IMG submission 113538) | Freshwater microbial communities from Lake Kivu, Western Province, Rwanda to study Microbial Dark Matter (Phase II) - Kivu_160m | ecosystem: Environmental > Aquatic > Freshwater > Lake ... | reverse complement strand
TTCCAGTCCACTACTGTCCCAACGTTAGCTGAATACATTCAGTTGGTTGTCGGGGACAGGGGTAAAGTTTGTGCAATCGTTCTTTGAAAGTACTTGTAATATGGGCAATTTCTCGAAAAGGGTCACACTTAAAATCTGCAGAATTGTGTAGAGGCTCTGGTACAGTTTCAGTTCTTTTTTGACGATAGCTACCAGAACATACACGGAGATGGCAATCCATATTTGGGTCTTTACGGCATTCTCCGAGGCGCCATAGAAGGCCTTGATTCTCAGATGCTGTTTGATCCATTTGAAAAACAGTTCGATCTGCCATCGACATTTGTAAGGCATAAAGTCCATTAACTGAGAAAAGATCGTTTCCCCTGAATTCATCGGTATCCATCTCCTGCAAACGTGATGCAGGACTATGCTATTCGGGAAAACAAAATTTCAAATCGATAAATGACATTTTTCGGCAAATATAAACTTATTGCTTGATGTTACACACTCTCAAAATATCAACGTTGGGACAGTAGTGATTCCAGTCAAATGTTCTCTTCTTATTAGCATGTGGTTAATAATGTCATAGTTCGCTGTGCTCATCTCAATAGGGATGATACAAATCGCGAAGATTGAACCACTATTATGGAATACCTTTCATTTAAAAATCTTACCGATGAAGACATCGTCTCCCATTGTTTAGAAAATCGGAGAGAAGCCTGGAATGAATTCTTCCGCCGTTTCCTCCCCGTTATAAAAAATGCCATTAAGCAAACACTTTATGCCTCGGGTCACATGGAATTATACCGTGATCCCGATGTTATCTGGAATATCCACCAGGATATTGTCATTAAGTTATTCAAAGACGGAAAGCTTAGGCAGTGCACAGACACAACCGGCATCAAGTTTTGGTTAAGAGTAATTACCGCCAACCAGACCATTGATTGGCTCCGTCAGCAGAACCGGACAAAAAACCTTCCCGAGAAACAAACCCAGGAATCTATGCTTTCCCTATCGGCACCATTAACGGATAATACGGATTTAACGCTGGAAGAGACCCTTACCGGAGATTCGTACCTCAATGAGGAGGATATACATGAGAAGCTGGAAGAAGTGCTGTCCGGCATGAATGAAATGAAAAACGAGCAGGCACTTTGGGTAATTCGCCTGTGCATCATCGCCCACATGCCTTTTATGGAAGAAGAAGTGCAAAAATTAGCTGCCTTCACAGGACGCCTGCCCGAGGATGTGAGAAGCCGATTGGACACAATAGTGGCACAGGTTGACAAAAAGATTGAGAAGAAAATCAAGGTATCGGCCAGAGCCGTAATTCTGTGGCATGAAATCAGGCACCTGGAAACTAGGCTCCATGATGAAAGGAAGGCATCCGGCGCATCGGCCAAAGTAGACGACCTTACAAAAAAGATTCGTCAGAAAGTTCAACAGAGAAAAGAATTTCTGAAACAGGGGCAAGCGGTTTGTCGGCCTTCTAACCAGGACATAGCGGAGCTTATTGGTTTACCTGCAGATAAGGCAGAACAGGCGAGTGTAATTCTGCTCCGGGCAAGACAGGTGCTTCAGAAAACTAGTGCAAAAAAGTAGCTTTTGTCTGGGGTGGCAATGTAAGTTATTTTATTTTTTAGCGTTACTATTGAGAAAGATATCGTGGATAAAAAAGAATTCTTGAACAAGGTTTTATTTTTAGCGAGGCATTCTCTTGAACCAGAGCCTTTAAAAGGCATTATACCATGCGACCGTTTTACGGCGGATGATTTTTACTCCTATATCGGGGGATCGATGCCATCTTCTAATTTGCCGATATTTGAAAACCATTGTCTCGCATGTCTCTTCTGTGCAGCGCGGCTTTCCCAGGCTGGGGCGCCGTTCATCCAAGAACAGGAAAAGGAAGAAAATGAATTGCTACTTGAAAAGACAATGGCTCTTCTGGATCGTTTAGAACATCAGGAAAAAGAAGATGTTGCTGCCAATACCATGCATATTGTGATTGAGGCAGTAAAAAATGCGCTTCATATAATTCGGACATCAGGTGAAATATTAAAACCAGGATTTGCTATGGCCGTTCGCGGGGAGCAAGACGAATCAGACCAGGAAAGCGCCATACAAATCCTTCAGGAATTTACACAGCCTGATCTCTCAATCCAGGCAACGATTATCGGGGAGGAGCCGGAGAGAGCAACATTACAAGTATCTCTGTTTGACAGGGCAGCAGACGCATTCATGCCTGATGTCGAAATGCATCTCATTGCCGATTCGCGTGTTCTACAAAAAGAAGTCAGTGATGAGAAAGGGGAAGCCAAGTTTCTAATACAGATACCCGGGGAATATCAGATTAATCTGCTGTCTGGTGGCAGACCGCTGGCGTGGATAAATGTCGGTATTAAAATTCCTGCTACAGGACATTCTTAATAATGATGTTTTTTAAACGGTAAAAGCCATATGAATTTGCTCAGATAAATGAAGAGAGTAAAATGCTTTAACTGTAAATCTCAAACTCAAGCCATTCTCAAGCCATTTAGGAGGTAGTAATCATGACCAATGAACAAATTCAAGACATTCTTATGCAAGCATTTAAGAAAGGAGATTTTGATTTGACCAAAGTCATGAATGATCCTGCCGAATTTGAAAAAGCACTATTAATTGTTTATAAAGCCATTCCTATTCCAACAAGATGGGTGGTCGGCAAGAAGAGAATAAGAAATATTATGAATCTAATGAAAGGTCTTATCTAAACCAGTATCGAAAGGAGGAAATTATCAATGGCAAAAAGAACGTGTGCATGTTGTGGCAAGGAAAAATACTTAGAAGGGGGTAAGACATGCGAGAAAGGACATTTTATCTGTAAAGAGTGTGTCTGGTCGGGATCATCTACATTTATTTCAGATGAAAAGTCAACGTGTCCCTTATGTAAAACTCGCTTGCGGTAATGTAAAAAGAATTGGTGAAATGACTAGATTACTTAGGAAGCAAAAGGGGGTTCTATATCTTCATACAAGTGTAAGTCCTCTAATGGGTCTGGAGTTAAGAAGTGCGGCAATTGTAATGATAAAGGATATTTACGATTTGAAGAGGGATTAAGCCATGCCATGCAAATATCATGTAGATTCCAAAGTAGAAGGCGTTTGTGAGTGTGGGGGTGAGTTTTGTTCTGAATGTGCAAATCCATTTACAGGGGGAGAAAAAGGCAGATATTATTTATGCATTGATTGTGCTGCGATTATTGCAAAAAAGATGATAACACGATCATATATTGCAGCTACAATAGGTTTTGTCTCTGGGTTCACCCTGATTAAAGAGATGAGTTTCTTTGCCCCAGTGATTTATGCGTATATGTTTTGGGGAACATTCTTTGGATGGCACTATGGCGGTAGAATATGGTCGAAGCTAGCAAAAATTCATTTTGATTTTTCGGGAATAATCCTTCTCGCTTTGCGTATAACAGTTTCTGTTTTTGTGGGAATTTTTGGCGGCGGAATTTCTCAATTTTTATTGTATAAAAAAATACTCAAAAGACATCTTGTGCTTCAACGCCTGAGTGTGAGTGGTGCCACAGCATAGAACTATGATGACATTGACCTGAACGATGAATTTGAACATTAATATGGTACGCAAATATGCCCTTTCTGATATGGTACAGGGGAATTATGTCCGAAACATGAAGATGATCGGGGTTAATTATTTTGATTAGACTGAAATTAAATGGAGGTGGATGAAATGGCGCAGGTAAAAGTGATATGTAAAAACTGTGGTAAACCGTTTGATTGGGATGACGGCTGGCCACAATCTACTAAAAAATGTCCTCATTGTGGGACCCAGAATTAATTACGAACAAGCATATCTGTTGGAAGAACAGGGCATACAATTAAGAATTAAGGAGGTGTGATATGGGATTTTTTGACAAACTAATGGGAGGAAAAGATGTTGAATTAACAGCTAAAAGCAGTCTAGCATTGGCCGCAATGACCATGATTGCAATTGATGGGTCGATAGAAGAAGAAGAATTATCGACATTAAGAAGAATTATTAGAGGCGATACAAATGCCTTTGAACAGGCTTTTAAGGTTTTCAAGGCCAAATCGCCGCATGAATGTGTGGAATTAATCGCACAAAAACTTGATCAAAAACAAAAAATGGCGGTTCTTGCAAACTTATTAGATATTGCGATGGCAGATGGAGTTCTTGCAGGAAGTGAAAAGGATTTATTGGAGAAATATGTTAAGAGTTTTCAAATACGTGATGATATTTTAAAAAATATGGTAGATTTTATTGCCATTAAAAATGATTTTTCCATTTTTAAATAGATCACTTTATGTAAAAGTTAATCTTAGGAAGAATTAAGTGGGATGACTTTTCCCCTATAAACCAGAGCATCTTACTGATAGCGAAGAAATCCGCTCGGAATTATTTCGTTGTATTAACTTTATGCGGTGTGAAGAGATTATTGAATTCTGATTCTTGATTGAAATTGATTCTTTTGAGAAGACTGAATTTAAAAGGGGTAAACAAATGGCGCAGGTAAAAGATATGTGAAAACAGAGGACCCATAAAAAGAAGTGCCGTATCTATCAGGGCGACCTTATTTTGCGAGACATTGATATGAATAAAAAACTGCAACAAAAAACTGCCGACCAAAAATCCGTTTCCCGTACAGATATTAGTCATGAAAAAGCTCCTCAATGCTCATCTTGTAACTCACTAAATGAATCAGAAGCAAAATTCTGCGAGCAGTGCGGAACACCTCTAACACCATTTTCAAAATGTCCAAACTGCGGTGCCCAGGCACGACCGAATGCGGACATCTGTGAAATATGTGGAGAATGGTTGCTTAAAGGACAATGCATGTTTTGTTATGCATCGATTGATGAAGGTACTGCTTTCTGTGGTAATTGCGGCAATCCGACAACAGGGATTACCTGCCAGCAATGTGGTAGATTAAGTCGCTTTGACTTCTGCAAGTCCTGCAATCTTCCTCTTACCCTAGCAGCTCGTGAAATGATTCAGGAATGTGCCAATGATCCTGTGATAAAAGAACTATCCCGGTTATGCACTGACATAGCATCTGATACCGCAGAAAACGCGTCTCATAAAACATATCCCGAAGAGCAAAAAGCTGAACAAATTTCAGCTTCTCACCAGGACGAACTAAGTCGATTAAAAGCATATCGTGAAATGAATAAGCAGACACAGACTGTCTTGCCGCGACAGAAACCAAAAACTTTATTCTCAAACGCCCAAAAAGAAAAGATCAGTTTACTGGATATTGAAATTGCTGAAGAAAATGAAAAAAGGCGCATTGAAGAAGAAAGGCGGAGGCAGGAGGAAGAAAGAAAGCGGCGAAAGAAGAAAGAAGAAAGAAAACGCATATTAAACGAAAAGCTTGACCAGCTAACGAAAACCTCAAGCGTTGAGAGTTTTGGCTCACAACAAGAAGCCCGCAAGTACTTCATGAGTATTTTGGTATCCCTTCCCGAAGCCATGTTAAACCGAATTTCAAAGATGGGCTGGCGGTGCAATGCATATGACACCGTTCATAAAAATCCCTGTGAATGTGCTGATCCTTCACAGGGGGGAGTATGGTTATTTCTATAATTAGGAGGAATTTGTGACCACTATTGGCGATGACGACAGCCCCAAGAATTCCGATGAGGGCTCTCAGAGTACCGGCACGATACGGGGCGGTGGTAGTTATATCAGTTCGGGGTATGCCGCATCTCATATCAGCACGGTCCGGGCCGACGTAGTTGATATCTCGTCCGGTATTGGTAGGCAGGCAGATTCCATCAAATCAGGCGGCCCGACGATCTCAGCTGGTATAGGTCCAAGTCGCGCCGCATCGTCGAGCATATTAGTCAACGCTGGAGACTCTATCATTCTCAACAACGTCCATTACCAGTATCTGAGTGTCCTCTCCAAATCATCGGGCGAAGCAGAAATCTTTCTCCTTTCACGAGTTGGCAAAAAATGTGTCTTCAAACTCTATTATCCCAATTTCAAGCCCAGTGATGAAATCCTCAAGAAGCTGGTCCAGCTCAACCATGAAGACATCATCAACGTCCTCGACTATGGTTACTACTATGATCGTTTCTTCGAACTCATGGACTACGCCGAAGGGGGGACCCTTGACCGTTATCTTCCCATCAAGGATACAGAGCGCATCAGGCAGATTGTGGCGGAAACGATTAAATCCTTCCAGTATTGCCACAACCAGGGCATTATTCACAAAGATATCAAACCGCAGAATATGTACTTCAAAAATTCTGACGGTACTGATTTGCTAATCGGCGACTTTGGCATTTCCTCCATTTTAGAGAGTGGCATGTCTCGCCATCTTACCTCTCAGAGTCTGACAGTCGGTTATGCTGCACCGGAAATGTATGGCATTCATGGGAAGGTCTACGTGGGGCGGGAAGTGGATTATTATGCCCTGGGGATAACCCTTATTCACATCTGGGAGGGAAAAAGTCCCTTCGAAGGTTTGGGAATACACGCCATTTCGAACGTGACTACCTGCGGTAAAGTGCATGTCCCCGAAGATATGCCTAAAAACATGCAAAAACTTGTCAAAGGGCTCATCACCCTTGATTATACCAAGCGATGGGGTTATGACGAAGTGCATCGCTGGCTGAAAGGTGAAGATGTCCCGGTCTACTTCCATATCCGGGAAATCAACTATCCTCCTTACCAGTTTGGATATCTCGATGGTCAGAACCAGGTGGCAACGACGCCGGAAGAACTGGCAGCTCTGATCAAGAAGTATGCCGACAGGGGCAAGAAGCAGTTGTATAGCAATAAGATTGCTGCCTGGGTGAACCTGTTTAACCAAGGATTGTCTGCAGACATTGATAGTATCGTTGAAGATGACTATCCCAAAGATCAGGATGCAGGTCTCCAGAAGGCAATCTATATTCTGAACCCTGATGAAGGGTTTGAGGCCAGAAACGGTACTTCATGTCACACTGCTGAGGAGCTTGGTGATGCGTTAGAGGCAGATGCCTTCCATTACATGATAGAACTTGCCAAGCCTTCACATCCTTTTTACCTTTTTCTGGAAGCCCATGACGACAAAAAAGAGGCTGATACTTTCAGGAACTACTTCACGACCTTTTCTACCAAGAAAGCATTCAATACGATTATCCTTGAACTTCATAGTAGAGAAGCACTCAAGCTGGACGGCGTTTGGTACAACGTTCTAGAAGACTTGCTCAACTACCCGAACAAATACTCAGTCATCAACGGCATGAAAGACACAGAATCAAAGATGTCCCTTTGGATTGAAGGTTTAAATGACAACACTGTAAAGGATCAAGTAATTAAATGGAGGAATCTGAATAGACATAATGAAACTACATTGACATATGCTCTTGAAAAAGGAAGTCCGTTTCATTTTCCCAATGGCGACGTAGCTTTCAATAAAACGGAATTTGAAGAGCTCTTTTGCCAGTTCATAAAGACAAATGAATTTCAATTAAAAAAAATCAGCAGTCTTTTATCGACGCATGACGATGCCTCCGAGGCCTATGTTAGTGGAGATACTTACGAAGCTTTTGGAACGATATGGTACAAACAGTCGGATACTTTTTCTTTCAATGAAGAAGCAAATTATTGGCTTTATCATTACACAGATTGTGGCAAGAAAAATTATTTTGACGATGTCTTTATTATAAAGTGCATATCGAACGAATTAGATACAAAGGCAGCATTAAGTTTATTAGCACAATATTTTGAAAGAGACATCAGCATAAATTTTTATACCGATAATCTGATGCCTGTAATAAAGCGTGCAATTAACGACAACGCAATATCTAAAGAAGAACTCAAAAAGTATGGGAATGATGATAATCTTGCCACATGCTTTATGCGCTGGCAGTTCATTCCCGATCTTGGGTTCAAATTCGGGAAAGACATTGCGTCGACGCCTAAGGAACTTGCTGCGCTTATAGATAGGGATCAGAGTTCGTGGGCATTGGGCATTGACTTTTTAAAAAATAATTGGATTAAAAAGTGGCTTGAAGCTACCGGCAGCATGAAGGACGCTGATGCATGGGACAAAGCGATTAGCACTAATAATTGGGATAATAACCTTGAATCAATTCTTCATATTCTAGATCCAAATTTGCCATGGCCGCAACCGATAGCCACGCCAAGCAGTGTTGAACTTGGCCGGGTTCTGAATGAGAAAGAAGTTGTGACACCCGTCAAAATTAAAAATTCCGGAAGAGGATATTTGTACGGCAGTATTTCGATAGGCAATACAAATAATTCAATAAGTATGATAGAATACACAACTTCATCTTATCGTTTTATCCCAAGCGAAATTGCAGGTAATCTAACTTTTAATGTCATTGCTGCACCAAACAAACTTCCTGTATGGTCTAGACAAAAAGAAATGATTACTGCAAGGACCAATGGCGGTTCTTTGAAAATACCGGTCTCATATGCTGTTGGTGTGCCAATGAAGAAGATGGTGTTTAAAAGCCTGCTCTGCGGTATGTTAGCAGGATCTTTTCTTATTGCACTACCTATACTATTTGGTTTCAATATTTCAAAACTATGGATCACATGGAGCATAACGGTATTTATCATAGGGTCACTGTTATATTTTGCTAAGAAAGAGGCTCATCAATTCCATAGACCATTAATTACACCTATATCAATGTTTAGCTGTATAGTCTTGTTCATCGTGGCGGTTGCAACTTCATACCCAGCAATAGATGAATATATGAAGGAACATTTCAAGACCAAACCCGAAAAAACCACGCAAAAAAAATTGAAAACAAAAGTTCAACGTCCTGCAGTAGGAAAGGTTGAAAAAGCCAGTGGTCCTGAAGCAAACGAAACTTTGGCTTTGAGAGTAACGAATTCAACAGTAACAGAAGGATTAGACACAAATAACAAACCTATGGCTGGCTTCAAGGCTATCATGACCCCACCTCTTACATATTATGCTGAATATACAAACGCTAGGTCAAATCACGATAAGGTTAGTGTGAGAATATATTCAAAAGGAAACAATGTTTGGGAAAGCGTTCCTTATACATTGAAATATTCTTCAGGAAATTATTGGTGTCGCATATCATACAATTTTGCTAACCGGCTTGGCTTTTATGAGGCACGGCTTGTCGTAAATGGTGGAGAAAAAAATACAGTATATTTTAACGCATCTGCCAGATAGTCCTACAATGATACGCCATTATTCTTTGACTTTAGAGATTTGCAGTCGGGGCAGATGAGTGGTAACGTTTCATTAGCACCTGATGGAAAGAATATAAGCATTTAAATATATTAAGGGGCGTTTCTGAAGAAAGGAATGGTATGTAACTATATGCTCCAGGCATGCAAGACCTGCGCGACAAGCAATCGTTCAACAGCCAGTTATTGCAAAAAGTGTGGCAATCAATTGGCGCGTGGTGGTCATACAGACAGTTTACATGATCTTGTCAGCATGGATGATATTATTAAAGTCATCACTGGCATCACGACGACCATGTCGGCCATCAGAAACGATGGCCTGACTTACAGCGACAGACTGCATACAATTCTGATTGGTAATGCGGGCACAGGAAAGACAAAACTTGTAAATATACTTACGTCCCTTTATCGTCAGCATGGTGTCATAAAGCAGCAAGCCCCGTATATTTATGATGCGGTGGATTACGCTGATTTCAGTAAAAATTTTGAAGCCAATTTCAAAAAGGCCAAAGGGGCCATCCTCTGCATCGAGAATGTTCAGAAACTTATTCCCGCTGGGTATTCGCAGAATGTTGAACAACTGGACCGCCTTTTTCGAGAAATGTCCAAGGCAGAGAACAGGCTTGACCCAATTATAATACTTTCAGGGCAACCACAGGGGCTCCGTGAGTATCTGAACGCTAATGATAACGTCAAAAGTAAGTTCCGTTTCATTTTTTCGATTCCTGATTTTGACTCTACTCAACTAACCATTCTTACAGAAAGAGAGATGGAAAGAACCGGGTTCAATTTATCTGACGAAACCCGTGAAAAACTACGGAAAGTGTTTCAGTACCTGCTTGAGCAAAGCAGAATGCCTAATTGTGAAAGTGAGGCTAAAAATGCCTGGCTTGCTCTTAAGATGGCCGAGGATATAAGAACGAACTACTATCTCAGATGCACAGGAACGGGTCTTCCCAGCCGGACGATTGTACTGGATGACATTAAGGGCGAATTCGAAAAAGAGAAAACTCTCGAACAGATTCTAACTGAAATAGATAGCCTAATCGGTATGCAAGGTATCAAAAAGGCGGTACGGGAACTAATCAATGAAATCAATATACAGAAAGAGCGTGCGGCAGCTGGATTGGGCAAAGAAAAGGGAATGGGTTTCCATATTGTTCTTACCGGGAATCCAGGTACCGGGAAAACTATCTTAGCCCGCAAGTTGGGAGAAATATTTAAGGCGATAGGGCTTTTGGACTTGGGTCATGTTATCGAAGTTGCCCGTGATAAGGTGGTAGCTCAGTTTGTCGGCCAGACAGCCCCGCAAGTTAACAAGCTGTGTGATGACGCCATGGGAGGAGTCCTTTTCATTGACGAAGCATATACACTCAAGCAAGATGACAATGATAAGGTCGGTCAAGAAGCAATTGACACACTATTAAAGCGGATGGAAGATGATCGAGGTAAATTTATTGTCGTCATTGCCGGATACCCAAACGAAATCAAAAGATTCTTGCGCAGTAACCCAGGACTTGAATCACGTTTTGACAAACGCTACCGTTTTCTTCTCGAAGATTACAACGCCGAAGAACTATATGAAATCTTCAAATCCATCGCCGCAAGCGAGCAATATAGCATTCCCCCTGAAGCCGAAGATCTGCTCAAAAAGAGGTTTTCCATCATTTGTTCGAATAAAGATAAAAACTTCGGAAATGGGCGAGAGGCACGGAATATGTTTGCAGCCTGCCGCTCACTTCATTCCCAAAGAGTTATCTACCTTCAGAAACAGGTCGGTTTTGATAAATCAGAACTGGCTTGTATCCGACCGGAGGACATTCCGGCAACACAATCAACAGACAAAGATATCTCTACTGTTATTAAGCAAATTGATGAACTTATTGGCCTTGAAGCAGTAAAGAATGAGATCCGTAACCTGATCAGTTATCTACAGATAGAAAAAATCCGAGCTGATCAGGGAGGAAAAGAGACAAAACTCAATCTGCATTTTGTCTTCAGAGGTAATCCAGGCACGGGCAAGACAACCATAGCTCGCATTTTAGCAAATGTTTTTAAGGTGCTGGGGCTTCTGTCCAAGGGGCACCTGATTGAGGTTGACCGATCAGGCCTAGTAGCTCAGTTTGTCGGCCAGACAGCCCCGCAAGTTAACAAGCTGTGTGATGACGCCATGGGAGGAGTCCTTTTCATTGA
>Ga0163209_1001191_pt1 | contig 11379 bp, 11 predicted proteins | sample Kivu_160m_FD_113538 | JGI IMG/M metagenome (GOLD analysis project Ga0163209, IMG submission 113538) | Freshwater microbial communities from Lake Kivu, Western Province, Rwanda to study Microbial Dark Matter (Phase II) - Kivu_160m | ecosystem: Environmental > Aquatic > Freshwater > Lake ... | reverse complement strand
CCCGGATGCCGGATATCTTATTTTGGTTGGTTGAGAATATTGTTTCATAGTTGGATTATTCCATTAAAATGTAAATCTTTTCAATGATGCCGGTGGTGGCGGTCAGGGGATCCAATAAAAAGCGGAACCAGGTGGTGAGCAGGTCTGAGATGTTAACTGTCATGGAAGAGAAGGACGGATCGAGGTTGATGGTCACCGGTTCATCACTTTCATTCAGGCAGAGATCAAAATTGCCCCCATCGAGGCTTTGCTGCATGGAAACGGCCACCTCTGCATCCAGGCCTGAGTAAATGAACTGTATGGTGACCTTGGTGGCCCCATTCGGCACCTGAACGGCCGGGGTGAAGGCGGAACCGGAGGCAACATCCAGGTTGAGTTGAAGCATTCGGCGGGAAAGAGTCATAACAATGAGGAATTTAAAATGAGGAATGAGGAATTGATTGTTCAGTTATTACAGATTCGAAAGCCGGAGACCAGTCGGGCCGGGGGTCTTTCGTACAATGAATAGTTCTGGCTGATGATGTACTCATAGAGCAGGGCCTCTTTGTATTTGGCGATGAGGAGGATCTCACGGAGAGCATCGCGACGATGTTGGGCCGGAAGCTGTACAACGGTAGAGACCTCCACCAGTACCGGGGAGAGATTGGGATCGCTCCCCTGGGTGTACTGACTGGTTTCAAGGAGTTGTTGGTTCATGATGGAATATTTTACATAAAAGGCTAAACAGGGCTGGATGTAATTCTCAATGAGGAATGAATAATTAGGAATGTTCAAGAGAATATCTTCGTATAAGGGAATAGAGAGAATGGGCCTGATGTATTTGAGCTCACAAGTGTGGATCACCTCCTCCTTGATCATCGAGGGATCGAGTTCGGTGATGTAGGCGAGGGAGATGACTTCTGCTGGAGTTATAAGTGACATTGTTATTCGTAAAAATCAAATTGAGAATTGAAAATTGAGAATTGAGAACGAAGTACTTTTTTCATATGCCGAGGGTTTCGTTTGAGGGATAGATATTGCGGAGTTGGAGGACGAGGAGTTTTTGGGCGGGGTCGTTGGGATCGAAGTCGAGGCCGGAATCGCGGCGCACCTCCCAGACATAGCTCATCGGGTTGATCCGGCTGACCGGAGGCTTGTTGACAAACTCCACCTCCTTCAGCTCAAGACCAAAGCCGGCAAGGGATTCCTGGAAGGAGCGCAGGAACATCTCCTGGTAAGGCCTGATCACCGTTGACATCGCCACCTCGTACTCGTTGAGGATCCGATCACTGCTATAAGCCGATTTGTCCTCCGAAAAGGGGGTCAGCGTTTTAAACCAGTTATGGATCGTGATCAGGGAAATCTCAGACTGTGTATGAAGATCCATCCAGTTCCCCTCCTCATCCTTGGTAAAGGCAATGAACTTAGCCTCCTGGGCACTGATCCCCGGAGCCAGATCAGCCAGGTACTGAATAATGATCTCATTGGCCTTTGAACTCAGCGCCCCCTTATACTCATTGAACAACTTATCCAGCTCCTCGGCCGCCTCATCCGTATTCACCCCCGGAATGATCAGCAACCCAGCCGTAGCAAACGAAGACTCCAACCGGGTTTGATTCCAGACATTGGTCAGCCCCGCAATGATGATATTCCGCACCCCCGCATAATATCCCGGAATCCCGTAAAAAGAGAACTCCGGCTCATAATCCTTCACCTGCACCAGCGAATGGTATAAGCTATCAGACCCCTTGGATAATCCCGGAAACAGGGCCACCGACTGCACATATTTATCCGCTTTTCCCTTGAACTTCTGCCAATTGGGATGGACGAGCACCTGCTTCCCATCCACATGCCGTCTAACCCGGGAAGCATCCTGGTGAAAGAAATAGACAAAGTCGCGCTTCCGGTTGGTGACCAGCTCATAATAGCCATTTCCAAAGGTCAGGTAATCAAAGACCAACCTTTTCAATAAATACCCCAACGGTTCATTCCGGTTATTCGGATGGTCAATGAACGCCTCCGTAACGGGATCGGTAGAGAGCAACCCCTGCCCGACAATATAGCTCGTTTTGGAGTTCAGGATCGCACGGTGTACAGGCACCTCCCTGGCCAACTTGATCAACTGACGCGGCAAATTGTTATCCTCCCCGAACGGCACAAACTCCTTGTGGTTCACCCGAAGATCCACTGCATCCGAGTCGAAGAGATTCAGGACCGGAGAGTAGTTGAACTCAAAGAACCTGGGTGCCGATTTTGGAGATGAGGACATATGTTTCAATGAGGAATTGGGAATGAGGAATGAGGAATGAGGAATGAATTAATCTCCAAAACCAGCTAAGACCATCAGTTCAGGATGGAGGTAGGCGGTTTGGGCTTTGTACTGCACCCGGTAACGGCGGACCTGCAGATCGGGATTGTACCACGTCTCGATATCCTCATGGTCCATCACCCCGTCGGTGCCGAAGATCATGTTCTTCTGCGTAGTCAGCATCGCCCGGTGAGGCAGGATCCCGTTATGATACCCCGCGATCCAGGTATCCCAATCAGGGCGGATTAATACCGGATAGCCCTCATACGACGGGACATTCAGCCCATTCAGCAACATCGTAATAGGCAAATCCCCCGTCTTCCGCTTGATCGAATGGACCAGGTTCCGCCAGATCGAGCGCGTTACCATAAAGACCAGCGGGAACTCATGCATCTCAGGACGCGCCGCATCGATCATCGCCTCCAGCGTAGCATCCGCCTCATCCGCCGCCAGCGAGCCCGGCTTCACCGGATCCACCTCATGCGTCAGGTTAAACTGACCATTCCCGCTGGCACTTCCCACAAACGAAAACGCCTGTCCGCAATACCGGCTCACCACCTTGATCTGACCCCCCGAAGGATTGGAGACCACCACCCCATTGAGCCCTCCACGCGCCTCAATCGAAGCCTTGTGAGCAACCAGCCAGGCCGCCACCGTAGCCGCAGAGCTCGTTGCATAAGGCTGCGAGTAGTCTACCCCATTGATCGTCACGGTGATCGTCGCATCGCTGTTGGCCGCATAGGTCAGGATCTTCTCCGAGCGAACCCCCGTAACAGAGGTGGAAATATTCACATGCTGGGCAGCTGGAATGACCCCCGCATAGAGATCATTCAGAAAATGGGTCATAAAGCCCGTATAACCCGAAAAATCATCATCCAGCGTTCCATTCGGGATCCCATTCTCAAACCGCTCCTTAGCCGGATCAGAGAAAAACATCTGACGGATCAAATCCTGTTGACCCGCCTGGGCGATGATCGGCAACATGATCTTATTCCAGACATCCGGCTCCTTCATCTGCTCCACATCATCCTCCTTGTACCCCGATGCCAGCAGCTGCTCCAGGATTGATCCCCAGAATGCCCGGGCATTCTGTTCAAACTCCATCGCCATCGGATGAACCGTGATGGTCGGGTGCGTCAGCGTGAACTCCCCCGTAGGGTTAAAACCCGCAGCCACCTTCGGCTTCGTGATGAAATTGGGGCGAGAGATCATATTAAGTTTCTCGGTCCCCTTAATATCCGTACGGACTGTAATAGCTCCCCGGATATCCTCCCCCATGAAAAAGGGAGTCAGGAAGAATTCACGGATATTCTCCTTGGTGAAGGAGGGGTTGATGCTGTGGGCGAAGATGTTGGTCATAATAATGAGGAATTAGGTTAACAATACGCTGTTGTATGATCTGAGTCATGAGACGAGGCATGCCTTGATAAGGTGAGACGCGGCATGCCGCGTCTTTACGTGCTTAGCTTCTCTTTCAGAGGCTGGGGCATTTGGGCGAGGAGCTTTTTGCCAAAGGACTCCTCCGGTTTGGAGATCGAGAGTTTGGGATCCAAAGCCTCGACCGTGGTGGGAGTTGCCTTGAGTTTATCCTGGAGCGTCGAGATCTGGGCATTCAGGGATGCAACCTGATCATTCAGCTCCGAAAGCTGCTGATCCCGTTCAAGGATCGTCTGCCCCTGCGTTTGAAGCTGCTGATTCAGCGTACAAGCCTCATTCTGATGATTTGTCACCGACTGATTCAACAATTCAAGTTCCGACTGATGGTCCAGCGAAAGCCGGTCGATCACCGAATTGTAGTACTCAACCAGATTGGACAGATGCGCCTGCAGTCCGAAGACCACCGTGCGGAGATCTTCAACCATCACCTGAGGCGAAAGATCCGTCTTCACCTCGATCGCCTCTAAAACCGCATCGGAACCCGCCGGCGACTCCGCCACAAAATCAAACTTCCGGGCAACCACCGGATTCTTCCGGAGCTTATCGAGCACCTCGGCATAGACCTCACCCAGGGCAGCCGTAGCCTCATCAAATGACACCTCCAATTGATCCACCTCCCGGACAGCCTCAGACGGAAGCACCTCAGAAGTGGAAAACAAATTGCGCAAACGCTGAAACACCTCTTTTTTCATGATATCGTGTTTAGAATAGTACTTCAACAGAAACTCAATAATCGAATCAGGCCTCGAAGCAATGAAAGCAGCAATCGCCGGATTGGCATCCAGAAAAGTCGTCGCCTGGTAAGCAAACGCATCCACCGCAAAAAGCGAATTGGTCGCCGCCGGATCATCCACCAGATCCGTAGCCAGCAGCTCACTGACCCGGATTGAGGGAAACTCCTCCCCGGTATCCTCCGGTTTCCCCGGGACAAAGGCAATGGAGGCCCCGAACATATCCGGATTGTTTTTCGCCATCTTCACGATATACCCGTAGAGATTACCCGAAGGGGACTCCTTGCAGACTTCATCCAGAAAGAGGTCCCCGTAAACAGAGCCCTCCTCCATCAGAAAATTGCGGAAACGGCCAATGTAGGTCCCGAACGAAGAGCTGCACATATTGGGATGACCGAAACGCGCCTTCACCCCCTTCTCCTTTGCATTCCCCAAAGAGGCAATCTGGGAAAGCGTTGTGGCATCGATCATCTCAGAATAGGACTTCACCCTCCCCGCCTGAGCCACCACCACCCGGCGGAGGATCCCATTGGCCTCATCGACCTGGGAGACAGAGAAGGGAATCGGAGGGGTAGAAAAGACTTTCATAGCAGAAGGACGCTAAAGGCAACAAAAATATCTGACCCCGAACCAAAAGTATCGTACACTTTGGCAATTTGTTGTATATTAGTATGTTACGGAGTGTAATAGACGAAAAAGCAACGAAAAATGACGAAACAGGAACAGAAGATTTCAGCCGATCTCAGGGAACATTTCGGGTTGGAGGTGGAGAATTTAATCCGTATGGGATTATTGCCGGCCAACTCAGCCAAGAAATGGCTGGTCAGGGCCCTCTACTTCAAATATGCCAAGAGTGGCCGCACCTACCTGGACATCAAGCTGGATCTGAGTGTGGAGTATGAGATCAGTGTGAGTGCGATAGAGAAGCTGGTGTACAGGGATGCGCGATACGGGATCCGCGATATGCGATGAGAGAAAATAGCGAAAGGCCGTTAAATACGGGGGAAAACGGGAAATCAATGAGGAATGAGGAAATGGGAATGAGGAATGAATAAAAAATGAACCATGAACAATCAAGGAAGAAATACCAAAGGACAGTTTGGACCGGGGAACCCGGGGAAGCCGAAGGGGGCGAAGAATAAAGTAACGGCGGAACAGAAGGAGCGGATTGAGAAGGTGCTGGCGATCATAGAAGAGACCCTGGAAGAGGATCTGCTGAAGATGAAGCCTAAAGAACGGGTGGATTTGTGGGCGGCGCTGCAGGAGTATATCCGGCCGAAGCTGCAGAGGACACAGGTGGAGGTAGAGGGTGGTGAGGATAAGATTACCAAGATGACTTTTGAGGTAATTAGTAAGAATGAGGAATAAGGAATGAGTCTACAACAAACAATACTTTGCAATAAATAAATGAAACAACTTTCATTAGCTTTGGGTAAACATTCTTTGCGACATGCCGTATTTTCCTTGGAGCATAAAAGCCCGTGAATGAGTCTGGTGTCAGCCACATTTGACAGTAATATTGGCGATGCAGAAGATGCAATCCCGTTTAAGAGAATAACTTAGTTGAAGTGGCTGGGCAAAGAATAAAACTCAAAGTATGTGAAAAAGAATCGTTCTTTGACAAAGGGTGCGTTTCAACTGATTCGCCCGAATGCAGCCGGCATCGATGTCGGAAGTGAGAGCCACTATGTTGCTGTTCCAGAGGATCGTGATCCTAAATGGATTCGATGTTTTGGAAGTTTTACCCAAGACCTGTATGCGTTGGCCAAATGGTTAAAACAGTGTAAAATAGACACTGTTGCCATGGAATCTACAGGAGTTTACTGGATACAACTGTACCTGATACTTGAAGAGCAGGGTTTTGATGTTTTTCTTGTAAATGCCCGTCATGTTAAAAATGTCTCAGGAAGAAAAACCGACGTGAAGGATTGCCAATGGATCCAGCAGTTACACTCCTATGGATTGCTAAACGCCAGCTTTCAGCCTGATTTACAAGGCAGGGAACTCAGGACCTATATCCGGCATCGTAAAAATCTGACGCAAAGTTATGCGATGCAGATACAGCTAATGCAGAAAGCGTTTGAGCAGATGAATATCAAGCTTCAGAACGTGCTGACAGATATCACCGGCAAGACAGGGATATCGATCATTGAGGCAATTTTACAAGGAGAAAGGAATGCAGCGGTACTGGCTGAGTTTGCTGACCCTCGTGTAAAAGCGTCAAAAGAGGATATTATTAAGTCCTTGCAGGCTAACTGGCGGCGTGAACATCTTTTTGAACTTCAGCAGGCATACGATCTATATTTGTTTTACAGAGAAAAGATCAGGGAATGTGATAAGCAAATTGAGATGGTATTACAACAAAGTAGTGGAGATACCACGGATGATCGCCCGGGGAAAGGAGCAAAAAGATGGAAAAATTCGTTCGATTTTAATGCGACTTTTCATCTGAAGAATCTGCTTGGTGTTGATATCACGGAGATTTTCGGGATTAGTGAAGTGACTGCCATGCAAATCGTGGCAGAGACAGGGATAGACATGACCAAATGGCCTACAAAAAAACATTTTGTGTCTTGGCTTAACTTATCTCCCAATAATCGAATCTCGGGCGGAAAGATCCTTAAACCAAAAAGAGAGAAGAGGAAGAATCATGCAGGACAAGCTTTTCTGATTGCTGCTACTACGGTACAACGGAGTGATCATTGGCTGGGGATATTCTTTCGGCGGATAGCTGCAAAGCACGGCCCTGGTATTGCAATCAAAGCTACAGCTCGAAAACTAGCTCTGATCTTTTACCAAATGATTAAGAACCAGGAATCATTCGATCCAATGCCAATTGAAGCGTACAACCAGAATTTCAAAGAACGAAAGTTAAAATACATTAAAAGTCAAGCTTCTATGCTGGGTTTTCAATTAGTCCCATCGTAGTTGTTTCTTAAGAGGAAATAGGAATGGAGAAGAGGGTTCCAGTTTCGGTGGTGTTTGAGAAGAATTTCAGGGCCAGGACTAAGATTGTGGTGAACCAGGGTGGGAGCCGAAGCGGGAAGACCTATTCAATCCTGCAACTACTGACTCTGGTAAAGGCCTTCGAAGAGCAACACCAGGTTTTTTCGATCGTACGGAAGAGCCTGCCGGCCTTACGGGCCACCGCCATGCGGGACTTCTTCGACATCCTTCGAACCCATGACCTTTACGACCAGCGAAACCACAACAAGACAGAGAACACCTACCTGTTGAACGACAACCTTTTTGAGTTCATGAGCCTGGACCAGCCCCAGAAGAAACGCGGAGCCAAGCGAACCTACCTCTTTCTGAACGAAGCCAACGAACTCTCCCTGGAAGACTGGATCCAGCTCTCCATGCGAACCGAGAAACAAATCTTCATCGACTACAACCCCTCGATGGATGAGCACTGGATATACGAACTTGTCATCCCACGGGAAGACTGCACCTTTATCCACAGCACCTACCTTGACAACATTCAGTTCCTACCGGAGGAGGTGGTTAAGGAGATAGAGAACCTCCAGTCGGTCGATGAGAACTACTGGCGGATCTATGGATTAGGGGAGATCGGACAGATCAAAGGGCTGGTATTGACCAACTGGGAGCCGGCAGAGGAGTTCCCCACTGAATGCGACTGGATCTCTTATGGAATGGACTTCGGGTTTACGAACGATCCCACAACCATCGTGAAAGTAGGGATGCATAGCGGGGAAATCTGGGTGGATGAACTGGAGTACAGCCGAGGGATGACTACCAGGGATATCCTTAATGCCCTCCATACCCATGGGATTAAGAAATCGGACGACATCGTCTCCGAGATCCAGCCTCAGACCATATACGAGATCCGGAAAGAGGGATACAACGTGAGGCCGACCTTTAAAGGTCCGGGAAGCATTCTCACCGGAATAGATATTCTGAAGCGATTTCGGATCCACGTAACCAAGCGATCCGTGAACCTGATCAGGGAGCTGAAAAACTACAAATGGAAAGAGGATGCGATGGGCAATGCTTCAAACGAGCCGGTTGATAAGTTCAACCATGCGATTGATGCCCTGCGATATGTGGTGATGGACAGGAAGTTAGCGGAGAGAAGGGTGGTGAGGGTACGCAGGGCGTAATTCAATTACGAATGACGAATAAAAAATAATTTAAATTTCAAGGCTGAGTTTGAGGTGGCCGCCGGAGAGGTTTTCGCATTATTTGCTTTCCCTGATTAGCTTGTATATATCGGGGAATCTCCTGTGAAAGTATGCAGGCAATTTATCCCTCATCAATACGATGTCATCTCCCTCTTTTTGGACAACATTCGAATAAATCTCCCCATCTACTGAATTATCCAGAATTAAAAATCGATCAAAGAAAGCGTAATGCCTGTTAAAATTCTTATATCCCTCTTTCCATTTATAATCGATTGTTTCGTTGTCAACATAATGCTCCCGATTGTCTGCACGGATAAGGATCCTACGTCGGGCAATCGCCTGAGTTGCCAGGCATAAGAAAATGATATTCAACTTAAAACCATGCTTTTTAAACATCTCAGCCCAATAGATGGGATCATTATCAAAATTCGTTTCGTAACAGAAGTCGGTTTTATTCGACAGTGAATTATCAACCTCCCGTTCAAAATCATTTGCTGCCCGATTACGAGCGATTGTCTCCCGTAATTCACTATCGGGCATGCTGAAATAATAATCCAGATATCTTTTATCGAAATCGAAAGAAGAAACATGAGAAGGCAATAAAGAGGGGGCGAACGTAGATTTGCCAGATCCATTGCATCCCGCAATGATAGTAAGGTCAGGCATTGGATGTGACGGCATGAATATAGGCACTGGAGGAAGATCCACGCTTTGCCCTTCTACGATAACGCTGCTCTTTCGGAAGCACCTTAGATTTAAGGATCTCTTCGGCTTTTTTTCGTTGTTGAGCAACCGAGATACCGGTGATCAATACATCTTTCGTCATAGTGCAAATATACGAAAAATAGCTTAAACACTGATCTATAAATAGAAAAAAGGGATAAAGCAGGCTGGGGGGAGGCGGGTGAGTGGCCGCCGGAGGCGCCGCGAAGCGGCCCCCGTGGTGTTTTTGGTTTTGGGGTTTGGCGGTGGTGAAAGCTGCTGAACTGATTGGAGGAGGTTTGGTAAGTTTATTTCCCTTAATGGTAATTGTTGAGTGGAACATTTTTATCTTGGTTCAAGAATCTATGAAGTTCATCATCAGGGACTTGCCATTTTACTGTTATTTGATTTTTATCGAAGCTTAAAACTCTACAATCCAGAACCTCACCATCTTGAAGATTTTGTACAATTTGCCTTTTTTCCTTGTCACTAATTTTATAATTTTCATTTGATATATCCAGATCCCCTTGATATTTATCTTCGACGATGTATGTAACTTTTTGTATTCCACGATAATCGGCCTTTCTGTTAACCTTGACCCTGACGATTTCACCAATCATATATAGTTTTTCCGAGATCTCATTCGCCATAAGGTTTTCAATTGTGTTCTTGGTACCTTTTTTTGGAGTCAAATTTGATGATGTAATCTTTGATATTTCGGCAGGAATTAGTTTCAATTTCAAGATTCTTTGAGATTCGTTTGCATGCAGGATCTCACAAAAAACGATATCGCCATGTTGAAACATTCGAACTGCCTTACGGATCTCTCTTCTTTTTCTAGGGTAAATCTCTTTAGAAGTTGGCATAGTTCCTTTGAATTTATTCTTAACAAGGAAGGTGGTATCATCGTCCTTCCTGATCACGTGTACCGGTACCACAGAACCAACAAGTTTCAATATCTCCCCTGTAATCCATTCCTTCGTTTCAGTGTTTTTTCCAAAGATCAACTTTTTATGCTCATTATATCCCCAGAATAACACATCGATAATTTCACCAGGCATGTGAATTGCCAATTGTTCATCAGTATTGAAGTTTGACCGGTGCAGCAGTCCAACTATTGAGCCACAATTCCAATTGAATGCATATCCGATATCAACAAATATTCCATAGTTTACTTTGTTTATGATGATTCCCTGATAGCATTTGTCTTCGATTAATTCAGGTATTTTAAACTGAGGAATATCTCCGTTGAGGATAATATTCAATGGATCCCGGGTTAATTTATGCAATTTGCTGAAAAAAATTTTTCCGATTATATGAGGGAAAACTGTTCTCCAAGCATCATGATTTGAATAATCCCATGGCATATGATTGAATGAAATGTATCCGTACAAGTCGCATACCCTTACACCAAATCCTTTTTCCTTAAGATCGGTGATAATGAATGGAAGATTGGTTCCATTTGCATTAAGGCTTTCAAGATTGTCGACGAGCCTGGATAAATAGGTTGATTGCTCTGAGAGATTCAGAACTTTTTTAAAATAGTTTGTTATTGATGTCCAGGCAATCAATTACAGATCGCTTTTATGTCAGTCATTTACCTATTCAAAGATAGGCATAATGTAAATATGTTGAATTTAAGGTGAAGACTAATGTTCCTTGTTTATATAATTATTCGATAACGAAGAGTATGGCCGCCGGAGGCGGCCGAAGGCGGGGGCGGGTGAGTGGCGCCGGAGGCGCCGCGAAGCGGCCCCCGTGGTGTTTTTGGTTTTGGGGTTTGGCCGGCAAGCCAACCGGTGGTGCAAGCACGGGTTGGCGGTGGTGAATGTTGGTGGAACGGCCGGTGGGAAGAATTTCGCCAGCGGGTTGGTGAGGATGAATGGAGAGGTGAACTGTTTGCCAGGCGGGAGGTTTGGGGGTGAGTTGGAGAGGAGAAACGAGTCCGGGGATATTTAACATAGTGCCTTTTATATGACATAAGGGGATCAAGGCTGGGGTTGGATGGGGGGGCGGAGAAGTTGCGCCAGCTGGGATTCAGGGTGGCTACCAGCTGCCGCAGCCCTATGTTATATAAAAT